>TARA_R110000851_G_scaffold96534_4_pt1 | contig 10619 bp, 19 predicted proteins | sample TARA_R110000851 | Tara Oceans TARA_R110000851 (sample SAMEA4397627) | marine metagenome | biome: Polar Biome; feature: [DCM] deep chlorophyll maximum layer (ENVO:01000326); material: water (ENVO:00002006), including particulate matter (ENVO:01000060) such as... | depth 17 m | reverse complement strand
GTTGCCATCTGCATTCCCACTAATTGTGCCAACTTCTAAACGAAAAACATTTCTTTGTTCAGGATTTCCTAAATCATAGATAAATGCTTCACCCGATGGCTTAAATGAATGTTTTTTACCAATTTCATCAACATGAGATAACTTTGTAATCAATCCTGTATGGCAATATTTACTTGGGCCTTCTACGGCTTCTCGTGCTGCAACTATTGTATTAGCCACAGGAACGGTGGCCCAACCCATACTAATTACTGATGCTTTTGGAGCAATTGCTTGCAGAGCAGTAGTGTCAGAGATTTCATCTACAATACTGAATTTATCAGGATTCTCTATTGTTCCCATAACATTAAGCCCCCGTTGGCTCTCCATCGGGGACAATATCTGTGGCTGTATCTACTACATCTTTAGCAACTTTAGCAACTCCAAATAGTGCACTACTAACTTTGTAAGTGACATAAATAGCCCCACAACAGAACACAATAGTAATAATGTTTCGTAATCTACCCCACATCGCAATAAGACCATTAGAAGTTCCACTTGGTAGGAAACCAAGAGTTTCCAAAGTTCTAACAATACCACCAATTATATCAAAGGGAAGTTCCCATCCAATGACATATCCTATTCCAGCGAGGACTACTAAAGAAGTAATAGGTCTTTTAGCAGCACCCTTGCCAAAAGTCACAGACCCATTAACAATTTTACTCAACATACTGCTGCCAGCACCTTTAGCCGTAGAAACTATCGGAATGGCATCATCTCCGCCTCTAACAACCTTCGCAACAACATTATCAACTGCTCCAATCTGTGCTTTGGCATTCGCTTTGGTTCCGTTTTCCCACATTTCTGACATCATATTATTCATGGTGCCTTTCAAATCTTTTGTATAACGGGCTGGTAGTCCTAAGTTTTCAATAACTTCTGAGGCATATTCTGTTACTCTCTCCCCTTGTCTGGTTACAAGGTTAGCATAACTTCCATTATCCACCTTTCCAGAAGCCTTAGTTAATCTACTTTGCCACTTGCTCATCTTCCCTGTGACTAAACCATCCATTTTGGTAGTCAATTCTGCTAATAAGTCAGCCTTATTTCCACCCTTAGTCCATTTTAATCCTTTAATCATTGATGGATTAAAAATAATATCATCTATTAATCCAGGATTTTTAGCGAAGAATTTGCCTCCTGCACTAAGGGCATCACCCGCACCGGTTTTTACGCCTCTGCCTAAAAGCCTACCGAATAATCCAACCATGTTATAAGTTTCACCACACGACTATTTCAACTTTCTTACGGAACCTTAATATAACTAAACATTAGTATTAACTATATGGAGGACTTAATTTCCTTGATTAATTACTGCCGCAACCAACCGCAAGGTTACTATGTGTGTGGAGTAGATTATGGGTATGGAGAGGAATATACAGAAGCCCAATCATTTAATGCTGACAAAATTTTAGAATTGTGGAAGATAAACTCTGGATGGCGAGATATGGTAATGGATTTTAGACAGTATTTGATAAATAAATTTTCAGAGTATGGCGATGATGATAAAATAATGATGGAGGCGGTGCCTGAAGACCAAGTGTATTCCATTGAGATTTCAATAAGAATAAAATCTGAATATGAGTTGTATTTCCAACAACAAGGATACAATTTTGATAAAGGTGACCTATATAGCCAAACTTTTAAGATTAGTAGTGAGGGTGATAGCATAATAAACAACACCGTAAATATCAAAGCAATTGAACAAGATATATTAAGTGCACCTGCTCATTATTTCAGCCATTTGAATATAGGGACCCATGAATTCTATTACAGCCGCACCAATTCAGAAGAAGAATTAAATAGCACAATTGAGGAGGCGTTATCAAATGACTAAATTGAAGATGTATGATGAGCGGATGTCAATCTGCAGGGACTGTCCAGAACTGACAAGAAAGATATTCGGTAGTTTCTGCAACATTTGTGGTTGTAACATGAAGATGAAGGCGCAGATGGTTTCACAAAGTTGTCCATTAGGTAAGTGGCCTAAGATTAAATAGGTAATAGTTAATAGTTAAATTATGGAGCAATGCATACACCCGTCATGTAGTGAAAGATTTCGGGAAAGTATGTATCTTCCATATTGTAGTGAATATTGTCATATAATAAGAAAGCAACTAATTCTCGGCCATAAACCTATCTTGCAGCGTGATTGTAATTGGTGCGGTATTACATATGAGTATAGATATGGTTCACGATTGTCACAAGTATCTTTTTGTGGAACTGACTGTTCTCGTGCTGCACAAGGAATTAGAAAATACTATGCCATTATAAACATCTTAAAAATTAATTGTGATGAAAAGTTAGGTGCGATGGATATTGCCAGAATGGGTGGTATGCATGGTGCTCCGATGAATTATAATAAGGCAGCGATGAGACTTAGAACTTTAACTGCAAAAAACATAGTGTTAAGTGAGGAGGGTGAGGGATTAACAGGTTTATCTCCACACAAACACCTAAAATACTTCCTCAATCCTGAATTAGTGGGAGTTCCGATGAAAGATTCACTGAAATGTTTAGATAAATTTAGGAAACCACATCGCCGAGACAAAATTCGTGCAAGGAAGGCTGCTGCCAAGCGAATGATGTAGATAGTGATTATTATGAGGCCCTACCGAAAAGTCTGTAATTGTGAACAACCTTGTCTAATCTGTTTTGCGCTGTATGATTTATATCTTATGGAAATAGAAGATATGTTAGAGGAATAGTTAAATAAGTGATTACTTAATGATAAGTCATGGAGGAAGTAACGGTTCTGCCTGGAGAGGCTGCTTCAGGAATGGAAAAATATGAACCCCCTTCTGAAACACAAGGTTTTGAACAGCAGCGTGGGAGAAGTAAGAATTATGTGCCAACTACGGCATTTTGCCCTCAATGTTCAGAATTAACTGAATGGGATGCCAAGTGGGGCGAACCCAAACTCAAGTGGAGCCTAAAATATCAGGACTTTTGTTTTGATTTGGAATATACTACCGATGCAGAAGGAAATTGTTTTGTGAAATGCAATAACTGTGGACACGACCTGCGTAACGAACCTAAAGAAATGGAGGGGAAATCTTCTAAGCAAACAAAAAGTAGAAGTAGAGTTGATTTTCACCAAGAGTGGCTTAAAAATGTCAAGTTACACAATGGATTTTATGTGATGAGTGTCCAAGAGTTTAAACGAATGGCCGTAATTGGTTACAAAAGTAGCCTTAAGATGAATCCCTGTGCCAAGATAGGAGGAACTTCTTATTATGTATTGTGGGAAGATTATCTTAACCATTATGAAGATATGACTCATCAAGGAGTTAAATCAATTGGAATCTCCAGACAACATTGGAAAATTTTGTAAGTATTCAAATAGTTGTAAGTGCAAAGTAGTAATATGTCTGATGTCCCGCACTATGATGTAATGAAGGAAATGCTGGAATCAACAGTTATTGTTAATTATATTCAACCAAATGCAACCAGAGGGATAAATCGCATTAGTGAAGAACCATCTCAAGTTGTAAGGCCAACCTCACGACTAACTTCTTATGCAGGAACACCTTATGATTTTGAAAACCCCTCCTGTGGAAGTTGGGGAGATGCAACAGAGTGGGTAGAGCAATTAAGAGAGAATAAAAGAGGTGAAAGAAATTCGTGGAATCCACGAAGAAGCCATTTCGGAGGATTATTACCTGAATTAGAATATATTGTGACAGATGGGAGAGATGCTTCCGACTTCCGATATGTCAATGGGCCACAGCAATCACAAGGTCAAGGCCAAGAGATGAGATTAACTTGCACAAATTGTGCCGTTAATTGGGTCAGAAGCGTTAGACAGAGCGCAGCAGGATATGGAAACCGATGTCCAGGCTGTGGAAGGAGTGACCAATTTACAGAAGTTGGCCCTATTGATATAACCTATTCAATTTTAAGATTTCCTGTTGGATTTCCCTCTAATCCAAATTGCACAATAGGTTTTGTTAATCTTTATGGAGTAGCAGCAGATGACTTTGCTTCTCGTATCAGACCAGGAGTTCGTTTCAGAGCAAGATTTTATGGCAAAGCAAGCAGAAAAAGTCGTCAAAGGTCAGGAAGTGGACGCAGGAGATATGAACAATACCAATACTTACTGCTAACATTAGGTTCTGCAGCATACAATCAAAACAATCGTAGCGGATTTATACAGATATTATAGGTGAATTAAATGGATAAAGACATATTTGGAATCCCTGCAGCATTAGTAACAATTATATTAGTAGATAGTATAATAATAGGACTATACATGATGGGAACATTAGACACTAATAAAAAAATGATAAGTGCTAAGATTGTGGGGACTACTGCTTTGGCAGGAGTATTGCTTATATAGGTAATACATAGTAGATAAATTGAGGGATTAATATGGAAGCGATGAAAAGCCAATTTAAAGAAATGCTGCAGAATGGATTAGAAGAACAAATCCGAGAAACTGCCAAGGATGGTAATATATCTAATTGGAAGAGTGCAACCATTGTTCCTGTAATCGGCTTTATTGAAAAGATTACTGATACGCCATTTATCGCAGGTGCATATCTTTTAGGGCAAGATGAGGAGGGTGATGCACAATTACTTTGCACAGAACCTTCTGATGGACAACTTCCGGATGGAGTTATGGAATGGGTCAAATCTATTATGTTAATGGAAGGTTTAGAAGAAGAAGAATCAATCTGCGAATTACTTTTAGATTTTCACATGGCAGTTGTAGCCAATGATTTTGACTTTCAAGATGCTAATTTAATGGGGTGGGAGTCAGTATTTGAACAGATTAGAACGCAAAAACGCAGCACTAATCGTAGAGCCTTGTCAAAAATCGCAGAAATGGGCGTTATTAGAGATGCTCTAAAGGAGATGTTATCTACATTCTTAGGAGATTTAGCAGAAGGCTTAGATAACTGGACAGAAAAAATTAAGGATACAAGTTTTACACCTGTGGCTGAATTAAATGAGAGTGGATTCTCTGAAGAATTTATAGGTGAGTGGGAATGAGTGGATATTTATTATTGTGGATGTCTGAATCATTGATTCCTGAAATATCTGAAATCATTTTTAGGACTCGTGAAGAAGCAGAAGCGCACTTTGACGACATAATGAAAGGTTTTGAACGCATCGGTGGAGATGATGTGATTTGGTGGGATATACGCCGAGTCGTAGTAATGTCTTAGGTGATAACATGACTGAATATATACTATATGGTGGACCCTGCACACGCAGATGTGATGTAGATAAGAAATCATTAGTGTGTAATGCTTGTGGAATGTATTTTGGAACGGTGAAATAAATGGAAATTTACTTGGATGGCCTTATTAACTGGATTCGTTCTCCTATTAAGCCACTTACTTATTATCATATTAACAATACCCAGTCATTTACTAATCACCCTGCCTCTATGGATGGGGAGATTGATGGAGTAGTGAGGGAGATTGGAGAATTCTACCCTCAATGGAATACTGGACAAGAGAGATATTCAGATGGACTGTGGCTAACTTCAGATATGATAGATTTAGAAAAACTGAAGAATTGGGTATTTGACAGATATAATGAAATGTGTAAGGCGTGGGGTCTGGAAACTCCTATTTGGAGCGAGCCAATATTCTATGGTGGCAGAACAAATTATATTTTGAAAGCAAGGTCACAGCAATTTGATGATGGGTCTGGAGGAGAAATGGCAGAACAAATATTTATTATTTCTGAATATACATCAAGGGCTGCAAAGGAAGAACTTAATGAATCATTAGAATTATTGATTCAGATACCAAGCGCACCACGACCTGATGGGTGGACTCCAGAAAAAGAACTTGAAATAAATACTAAAAATCCTTATGCAGAAACAGAACCCCGCAGAATCCAAATACAGGATGATATAAGGGGCAAGCGTCATGTGTCATTTGATGAAAATAGGATTACAAGAGTTTTAACAAAAAGACATGGCTCCTCTTTTTTGGATGATTGGAAGGAAGATTTTAATAGGAACAAGTAGTGGTTATATTATGGCTGGGTGGGAAACATATGAGCCTCCTGTTAAATCAGAAAAGAAATCGGGCAAATGGCTATTTACTGTATTAGCAATAATCATATTTGTGAATATATTTGTAGTGGAATTATCCCTAATATAAGCACATAGGGTTTTGAAGTCAAAGGTTAAATAGGTTATCGCATAACTCCTATACAGGGAGAGTGAAAGGATGAGCCGTAATCAAAGAGCAAGAACAATAGCAATAGCCGATGGTGTGATTCGCAAATCAGAAGATGTGTGGATTGTGCAAAGCCAAAGTGGAAGCCACCAATATCAAGTAGTTAATTGGGGAGATAGATACACCTGCAACTGCAAGGATTTCCGCATTCGTGGTCGTAGAGAGAACTGCAAACATATCAAAGCGTTGGAGTATCTCTTACTAAAAAATAAATACGGAGACTTGATTGAGTAGGTGGTATCATGGCAATAAGAGCAAATTTATGGGTTGAAGTAGTATTTGAAATGTTGGCAGATAGAGCCATGATTTCAACTGAAATAGCAGATATGTTAAAGTCATCTGGTCGTGGTGGTCGTTATCCACCAAGTCCACGAAGAGTTACATTCGTATTACGAAGCGATAACCGTTTCCGAGAATTAGGTGATGAAATAATTGGAACAATAGCGAGAAACAGAAGCCATCCTGTGAAGTTAATTGGTCGTAAAGATAGAACTTATAATCGTTCATCACCATTCCGTATTATGCAACAATCGGAGGATGATTTAGAATGAAGTCAAAATTAGTAGCAATTATGTTATGCCTGTGTTTTAGTTTAGCAGGTTGCGTGTCAAAAGAATCACATGAAATGGTTTGTGGTGGTGGAGAACCACTGGACAATATTTGGTGGGGTGATGCCCATCAATGGAATGGAGCACCAATGAGTTATGGAAATACAACTAACTGGACAATAAATACTACTTCTGATGCAATATTGCATCTGAACATTGATGTTGAGGCATGGTTTTCTGAAGACATAGGCCCTATGGGTCAGGGATATTTGAACATTAGCGTTATACAGAATGAAACATTGTGGGAAAACGAAACTTCAGAAGATTCTGAATGGAACATTAGCCTCCCCGTTAATGCCTCACAAGAAGTATGGATTGAAATTAGGGCATCGGGCAAGGACACACACCCAGATAATGATTATGGAGATTACTTTTTAGTCAAGTTTAATGGAAAGACAACGAAACCCCAATGGTGTGAATAACAGAGTTTATATAGGTTGGGCGGATTAGGTTAATCAGGAGAGAGCCACAATGGAACAATTAGAAACAAAAGAAGAACGATATTTTAAGAAGTGTTTAAACGAATCACAATACCAAGAGGATGGAAAAACCTATGTGCGTGTTGGTGATGCAGTAAAGCAATTGGAAAGAATGTATCCAAAAACCGTATTTGCATTACTTCGCCGACAAAGCAGAACCAATAATAAGTGGGCGCATATGATACTACCCGCATTTCATGTTGAGGGTTATGTGCAGAATCATAATTATGAGGATGAAGACAACTGGTTCGCATTAGAGGGTTCTTATCGTAATATGCGAAAAGAGCAACAATATCTAATTCAAGTAAATATGGCGCAGTGATTAGATGGCTAAAAAGAAATCTAAGAAACCTAAGAAATCGCCGAAAGTGGTCGCCTTTAAAGAAGGTCAAAAGGTTAAACGAATAGATATTTTCCGTTTGTTTGATGATGGTGATGCCGCATGGAAGCGATGGGACAAGAAAAAGGCAGATTGGACCAAAGTGCCATACAAATCAGAAGTTAAGGATTTAGAATTCAAAATAGTTAAAGTGAAAAACTGTGATGGCGATTATACGATGTATTGGGCAGAATCCAAAAACTGGAACATTCGTTGGTTAAAGAAGCCTAAAGGTGGTTGGGGATTTTTAACTGTGTTGGGTAAAGACGCACTTAAGGATAACTAAATACTTATATAGGTAATCGGAAAATAGGATAATTGGAGAGAGAGATATGCCGGATAAGGAACCAGAAAAAGACCCTAATTTTTATGATGCCTACTTATGTGCTGATTGTAATTCAAAAAACATCAATTTTGTTGAGGAAGAACCTCATTGTAATGACTGTGGATTGGTAATGACAGATTGGAACATAGACTTGGGCAAGGATAACCGAGTCTTCGCAGATGGTTCGGGCGCAGATGGTGAACGATGGGGAATGCCTAAATCACACCTTTACCACGATGGAGGACTCACTACTGAAATGGCACCTGCTCTTCGTGATGGGTCTGGGCAACGACTTAGTTCAAATCAACGCCGAAAGTATAACAGACTTCGCAGACAACATCAGAGAACACGCATTCGTGATGCTAAGGAGAGAAACTTAGTAACTGCACTTAATGAATTGGACCGATTAGGCTCTCAAATGTCACTACCACGACCAGTTCGTGAAAATGCAGCAAGAATATACAAGCGAGCAGTAGAACGCAAGTTAGTTCGTGGCCGTAGTATTGAAGGTGTTGTAGCAGCCTGTATTCACGCCTCCTGCCGACTTAACAGTATGAGTCGCACTTTGGATGAGATTGGACAACATTCACGCACAGGGCGTAAAGAAATAGGTCGCACATACAAGAGAGTGATGAAGGATTTAGGAATTCGTATTCTACCTACACCACCTGCAGAATATGTTCCTCGTTTTGCTTCTCAATTACAACTTGATGCTCCAACACAAGCATTAGCGACTCGTATTTTGGACTATGAGCAAGTGGCAGCATTGGGAACAGGTCGTGGCCCAACAGGATTAGCCGCAGCCGCAGTATATTTGGCTACTCGTATAAATGGTATAACCCGCACACAAAGAGATGTAGCAACAGCCGCAGGAGTAACAGAAGTTACTATCCGAAACCGATACAAAGAGATATGTAAGACCCTAAATCTAAACCCTGACAGTCCTACCCCGCCACTATGAGGTATTGACATGAGTAATAGTAGTTTAATAATCTTAAATTATGGGGATGATTGTTGGAAACTATATGGTGTTACTGAACAATACCATTTGCGCTCGTGGTCGCCAATAGATAAATGGAGCAATCCAACAGAATGTGTGTGTGAAAATACAAGTGGCACTTTGGCTAATTTAGGTTCGTATCAAGGAATTGCTTCTGCACAGACTTCTTCGGGCATCAAAACAATCGCTCAAGCCATCTATGATTATGATAGTAAATATCTAAATGACTGTGGGAACATATATTGGTTTAATTGCACGGATAATCAAATGCTATTGCTTTAAGACAGGTTGAAGAATTCGTAGTTAAATAGGTAATAACACACATAGGTATTATATGTGGTTTGAGATTGCATTTGCAGCATTGGGTGGGGTCATTTTGTGGCTGTGGCTCAAGATAAAGGAATACCTGCAAGCAATACACGAAGCAGATTTGAAGATTGTGGAATTACAAATGGCGCAATCTTCAGATACAATGGAGGCCATGTTGAACGATTATTTGGGTGAAATCCAAATACTTAGGCAGAATAATGGAACTTTAGAGTCTGAAATTACTGTTCTGCAGAAGGATTTCTTGAATATGACTGGAGAGATGAGGAAGCAGAAAGGTCGTGCGGCTTCTGCACACACTCAACGAGGACAACTATTAGAGAAATGGTGTCCGTTTTTAGAACATCCTGATATTGACCCCTCTTGGGAAGCAAAGAATTGGCAATTTATGGGGCAACCTATTGATTACTTAGTTTTCAATTGGTATGAGAATAAAGAAAAGAACTTAGAAGAAGGAGTAATTGTGATGTTAGATGTAAAATCAGGCAAAGCCGGACTAACCACTAAACAAAGACGAATACGAGATTTAGTTAAGGCTGGAAATATTGAATGGAAAGAAATAAGGTTGGATTAATATGAAAGAATTAACGATTCCCATAAGTTTAGAACAACTTCTGTCTGCAAAACAACAGCAGAAAGAGTTTGATGCACAAAAGACCTATGATAAATTCAAATGTGATACGAATTATATTGGATTATTGGGAGAAATGGTGCTAAATGATTACTTGGAAGCAGAGGGTGTAGATTTTAAGTGGGTTAAATTTAACAAACAAGGGTGGAACGACCCTGACTTTGTGATAGACAATAAAACCATTGACTTGAAAACGACCTTTAGCGATGTGATGTGGATTCAAAAAGAGAAGTTTGACATTTATCTGTATGCCCAAATTAATCGTGAACAATCAGAACTAACATTAAAGGGATGGTTGCCCATAGAAGAAATAACCAAAAGTAAAAACTCTGGAATCAACTGTAAAAAGGTGACACGAGGAAACCGACACGATTGGGTGTTTGAACCAGCAGATATGTTTGATATTGAATGGTTATCTTTTATTGGCGTTAATGCTGGAGTTTAATTCTAACCACATAAGTTTGACGATACCATTTTCCATCTTCTGGATTCATAATGCCATATTTACTATACACCTCTATCCCTAAAAGTGGTTTTTTATACTTTACTGCAAGGCTTTTCATATTGAATTGGGATGGAGCAATTATGTTGCGATGACCTTGCTGACAAATATATTTGGCTCGTTGTCTCGCTT
>TARA_R110000851_G_scaffold76013_2_pt1 | contig 10648 bp, 15 predicted proteins | sample TARA_R110000851 | Tara Oceans TARA_R110000851 (sample SAMEA4397627) | marine metagenome | biome: Polar Biome; feature: [DCM] deep chlorophyll maximum layer (ENVO:01000326); material: water (ENVO:00002006), including particulate matter (ENVO:01000060) such as... | depth 17 m | reverse complement strand
CCACTTGCACCTGCCGCCACTGCCGCTGTTATAGCCGCCGCACCAAAGATGCTCATGTTGTTACTAACAAATTCTATTGTACTACCTAATGTTGTAAATGCTACTCCTAGTGCTTCACCAATTACTGTTGTTAATGCACTACTGTTGTCAAGCATTGTTGTAACTTGTGTAATTAGACCACCTAATGCTGGAGCCATTGCACCACCAATGTTAGCCGCGGCATTAGTTAACCCAATGCTAAAGTTACTCATTAGTGTTGATAAGTTTGCTAATCTGGCTTCTGTACTACCACCAAATCTTTCATTAATACTTTCGCTTAATGCCGCAAGTATTTTAGCACTACCTTCTGCTGTTTTACCTACTTCACTTATTTCCAGTCTAGATAAGCCTAACTTCTCGTTAAGCATATCAAATACTGGTAGGCCCTTATCCGCTAATCTGTTTAAATCTTCTAGTCCAAGTCCACCTGCAGTATTTCTACTAAACAAGTCTGTAATTGCTGTTAATGATCCAATTTGATCAGTTGTAACAGCCGCCGCATCTGTGAATGTTTTTAATAGTTCTTCAGTTGGTTGGATACCTGCACTACCAAGTTTAATAAATGTAGTAGATAAGTCTTCAACACCAAACTGTGTTTTAGTTGATAACTTTTGTATGTCTTTAAATGCTTGTGCACCTAATTTAGTACTACCGTATACACTTGCTAGTGAGGTTTCTAAGTCTTGAAACTTGGCAGTAGTTTTAACAATACTGGTTATAGTTGCCGCAGATACTAAAGCACCTAATGCCGCTGTAGCCTTACTAATGCCCTTGTCAAATTCTCTTGTGTCTAGTTTTACCTTGACTGTTTGTACACTACTTGCCATGTTTCTTTAACTCCTGTTGTTCTATTTGGAAATAAGCAAGCCAGATAAAAACTTCTGCTGTACTCATCTCTGACACTTGGGAAAGCGTCATTTTTAATTCACGACCCAGTCTACATAGAATCAATAGATCAGGATCGCTCCTTAGTTTTTTGCTGTTTCTTCCAAATCGTAATTATTGTCTGCCGCGGAGTTTAATGCTGTTGCAATCTTAACTAATACTTCTGGATCACATTCATTTAACAAGTACATTCTCTCTGCTGGTTGAAACATTTTCTTACCATCTTTTGTTCTTGCTTTAGTAATAATAGTTTCTACTAGTGCTTCAACTACTTTACCACTTGCGTGAAGTTGCATAACTTTACTTTGTTCTGCAAATGTCTGAATTTGTTTGTAATAAACTGTAGTATCCCATTCTTCAACGTGGATTGACTGCATATCTGCGTCACTACGGTTTTTAAAGTGCTCTACTGCTTTCGCTAGTACTGGATTTTTCATTTGTGTCATAATCGTTTGTTCCTTGTGATTGTTTGAACTACTTGGATTTGTAGTTTCGTTCTATGTAAGATATTGCTGGTTTAGTAATACCTTTTGGTGCTTGTTTACTGCCACGCATACCCCTGGATGTCATATGCCTGCCTTTATCTAATATTCCAATGTATGGAACATCATTTTTAATGACGTAGCCGCCAATTGCTTTACTAGGTGCAACCCAACCTCGTTTGGCATTACCTGTATCAACAGGAGTTCTGCCTTGAACTTCTTCTCTTAAAGCGCCAGCAAGGTCTTTAGCATTTTTTGCCAAAGCCTTGCTTAACGTTCGTTTAATGCCAGGGCCAACTAACTTATAATCAATTTTAACTGCCATTATACTAGTACTACTAGCTCGCTATTGATGAGCTTAATGTTCCAGTACCTTGGAAAGTTAAACTTCCTGTTACTGTTCCATCAAAACTCGCAGTGTAACTAGCACCAGTGATGATCGCTGAACCGCTATATTTGATGTTACCTGATCCAGATGTTTCTGGGTATAACTCAAATAAAACTGCACTACCGTCTGCACTTGCAACATCTAATGCCGCGATTGTGTCAAACTGTGGTGCTTCAGCGCCACCTTCTAGAATAAAGTCTGCTGAACCAGAAAAACCATGCATTGTTGAAATGTATGTTCTGCCAGTAGCCCCCATTGCTGAAGTTTCTGCTGTATCTTGTGTTGTGTCTAGTGTGTAACTTGTTAATGCCGCTACTCCTGCCGCACCAAATTCCATAACACCTAGATTTCCTCTAATTGCCGCCATTGTCGTTCTCCTCTAAATTAGTTGGCTTGTGTGAAACAAGTTCCTCAACCGTCTCAACCTTATGTTTATTATCTTTCTTCTTAGAAGGGCTTTTTTTGGATTCACCATCCTTAGTCCATCCTGAATTAAGATAGTTGTTTACTTTGTCTTCTGACCACTGGTCAGTGTCGTAAGTTTTACTTCCGTTTGTAATTTTCATTACGCCTCTCCTCGTTGGTAGATATATTCAATTTCAAAATTAAGAGTAATTAAACCAAACCGTTTATCAATAGTTTGATCTACTTCCAATGTTGAAAGTCTTGTATCGTAAGCCACACCACCCCTTGATCTATCTACTTCCAAGACTGCTTCAATTCTTTCAGCAATGTCGTTGAGCTGTAAATCAATATTAGCACCAGTGACATAACACTGACACACAACATTAAGAATAGCGTCGCGATTGCCGTTAGCACCCTGCATAGTGTGTTCAGTACGATTTTCATCGCCTGTTCTAACCACGACTGCGGGGAATTGTTGTCTTGCAATATTTTCAAGGTCTAGTTGCTCTCTCGTTACAAATATAGGTTTAGGGTCAGTTTGATCACCTAGTAAAGCAACGATATTGTTTGTGATATCATTTCTTATACTCATTATCTAACTAACCTTTGTGCTGGTTGTATTACTTGTTCGCTGTCTTCAAATTGACCATCATCATCAAAGTCGTAGAATAGGCTTCTTTTTGCTTGATCAAACTCCTCATCAAATGCATTCTTATAGAATACTATTTGTGTTTGGAAACTATCTCCTTCTACCGCCCACATAGTAAGTTTTGGAAGAACATATTTTTGTAAACAATAATAAACTGCACTACGAGTTAATTGACTGTCCTTTAGTTTGGTACTGTCCATTCTATCCTGTCTATTACGACCAGGAATAGTAGGCCACCACTCAATCCTCAGGAGCCTAATAATATCTTCGTCTGTTTTAGCAATCATGTTTGAAAAGTCTTGTATACCATACTCGTGTAAGTCTGGAAAGTATTCAATCATGTCGTTTTCAGTAAAAAATGCCATTATTTAATCTCCTTTTTAAGATTGTTAATGGGGGAAATAAATCCCCCACTAAAACTAATTTGATTAAGCCGCGTTTTCAATAATTACGCCACGAGAAGCATCAATCATTAATGCACCTTGTGCCATAGAAGCAACAACGTCAAAACCAACTGCCTCAGGTCTACGAGCAACTTCAACGTTAACTCCACCTTGAGAAGCCATTTTAACTGCGTCTGCAGAGAAAATTGCACAAGCAGGATTTTTACCTGTAGTACCCATGTCAGTGTCGTTTAAGTATGATGAAACATACATTTCAACACCAGCGATAGTTCCAAAGAAACCATTTCTCATTGCTGTGTTTTGGAATTCGCCACCTGCAAATGCAGTTGAACCAATTGCCGTTAGTAAGTTTGCGTATTGGTTAGTACCTACGATACCAAACAATTTGCCAGTTTCACCATTACCACGAATTGTTCCCACTGCTGTGAAAACATCTGCTAAAGTGATAGCCGCTGCCGCCATTTCTTGACCAGTTAGTGTAGCGAATTGTGTAGTAACTGATTTATCTACTGCTTTCGCAATAGCGTTACCCATAATTCTACCCATGTCTGCTGTATCAATTCCACCTAGGTCTCTTAATACTGTTCTTGCCGCGTGTAATTCTAAAGCGATTGTTTTCGCGATATCACTTGGTAAAACTGTATCAAAGTCTTGTGGATCTGTTCCAGTACCTTCACTACTAATTGTAGTTGCAGTTACTGAACCCATTAATGGGACTTGTGCAGAGGCAGAGCCTGCTGGTACGTTAATATTAGGTACGATAAGACCTGGTAAGTATAGACTGTTCTCTTGTGCCGCGTATACTGTAGCGGCTTTTACTGGAACAACCATTGCGTCCAAGTTTAAACCTGAACCGTATGCTGAATTTGCCATGTTATAATTCTCCTTTTAAAAGATTGTTAGGCTGTTAAGTTATTATAGTGTGCCAAGTCTTTTGGCGTCACCATATATTTTACGATGATCTGGATTATTCATATCCAAATCTGCCAAATTAATTTTAGTACCATTTGCAGGTGCTAAATTACTTTGACTACTTGTGCCACCTGGAGTTGCGGCTTTAAAATGTGGATTTGTAGTTAAGAATTCACTTACTAGTAATTCAACATTCATAGGATTACCATCTTCAGTATAACGAGGTTGTCCATTTGTATCTAGGACCTCTGCGTTACCATCATCTCCTAATCTAATCTGGCTGTGTAATAACTGCACTACTTGTGCGGCATTAATTGCTCCAGACTTATTAGCGGCGCTTAAAACTGCACCATCAACCTTAACACTGTGAAGTTCACTGCGTAATTGGTTAATTGCTTCGTCTTTCTTTGAAACTGTGTCTTTAAGTACACTTTCAAATTCGCCTCTGGCTTTCTTAGCCTCCAGTTTTTTTGACTCTTCAACACTAATCATTTCTTTATAGTGTTCTGGGTCAACACCCGCATATCGCTTTTCCAACGCTCTTCGTTGTTTAGCCAAACGGTCTTCTATAATTTTATCCAATTGATCTTGTGAGAACGTAGGAGTAATTATTTCTTCTTGTGCCTGAGTTTCTGTATTTTCTACAGCGGCTTCAGTAGCCTCAACCTGAGTATTATCAGTCATGTAAGTTTCCTTTATTGTATTACTTGTATTTAGTCTTTTGCAAAGTAATCGTGTGCTTTGAGGTTCGTGTGATGTTTAAACCCGTCTGCTATAAGTGTTTGTTGGAAACTTATAGAGCAGTTGCTCACAAATAACAATTTGCAGTTCGTTAGTTGACTTCGTATAGCGTTGTATATGCGTGGTGCACTACTGCTACCTAGTCTTACTGTATCATATACACTCCAATCAATAGTATTTGCTACTATATGGGCGTTGTGTATATCACACTGTAATTCTTTAAATGAATGCTTGTCAACATCTTTGTTAACTACATTTAAGTTCTTGATATTAGTTTTAGCCATTGTCATACATTCTGGGTTACACTCTACAGTCATTACTGTTTCATGATTATATGCTAATAAATGACTACTGACACCATGTGTACTGCACCAATCAATAGCATGAGTACCACTATGTTTGCGTAGGCTACTGCCTGTTACATTTAACATTATGTTACTCATTTCCCATTCACTAGTATCGTGCGTTGTTTCACGTTTATCAAACTGCCACGTGCTAGGGTATAACGCTTCTTTTACATTATTAAAGTAAGTTGTTTTCTTAACCAACACAACTTTCTTTCGTGCTACATAATTCTTATTACGTTCTTGCCAATATTCTTTATCAGCCTCACAATAATAAGGACCTGCAGTCTGACGTGTTCTAGTCTTCATCATGGACAGTGCTTTATTGGTGATCATCCTAGCCCTCAGTTTGCTCTAGGTTGTCATTGTTAGTATCAAGTAGTGCCTGCTTTGCAACATCAATATCTGCTTGTGATATTTCAGGATGTAAGTCCAACATTTGTTGATCTGTTAGTCCGTCCATAATCATAGTTTGGATATGTGCTGTTCTATTAGCAGGTGTTGTAGTCATATGGTTTGCAGGATCTACTGCACCATATATGTTGTCATTGATGTCTTGTAATGTATCTGCATCATCAACAATGGCACTAGCAATGCTAGACTCCATATATTGAACAAGTGCAGGATTACTAACACCAATTTCTTTTGCAAGTTTAAGATTCTCAAGATCCTGTGTTCTATCTCTTGTATCAAAACTATCAGGATAGATGACTTCTCCGTCCCATGCTGTACCTTCCCAAAGGCACCATAAACGCCAGATTTGTTCCTCTGCCAGAGCCAAGTTACTTGCTTTGTCTGATAACAAACTAGCAAGTGCCTTTTGTTCAATAAGCATTGCAACACCAGAACGTGCAGACTTTTGTCCGCTTACACTATCTAAGTGTGTCATTTTGTCTATTGCTTGTGCTTTAGTATTGATGGTCTCTAGTAGTGTAGAAATATTCTGTCCACTAGGCGTTAATAGGAAAGGTTTCAAATCACCAGGCATGTCGCTAGGCATTGTAATAATTGCGCCTGCGCCTGCACTTGCTTCTGTGTCTAATGTTTTAACAAGTGTTGGGTGGTTTGATAGTTTAACAAGTTGATTAATCTCTGAGTAATCACTGTATATGCTTCTTTGTATGTCTGAAATGTCTGCAAGGTCACTAATACCTATGTTTGGACTCCAAGTTCTATTATTGTATAACACAACCACAGGTATTTCACCTAATGTGTTAACATACTCATCTGTTATTGTTGCGTTTGTTTCGCCACGAGTGTATTTGAACTTGTAAATTACATCTGGAGTCATTATCTTACCGTATATGGTGTAATCGCCAGGAGTATCATGATGTACAGTACGCTCAATGACTTTCATATAGTTCATTTGCATTTTACCGTTTGACATACGTTCGTATTGCCAATCTACAACATTCTCAGGTGAGATTAAACTAATATAAGGTCTAATGCCTTGACTTAATTCATCTGCTCTAGTACCAGCATTGCTTTCAGGTTTGTCTACAACAATATATACTGCTCCGTATATACTTGCCCACTTGCCTGCTTCACGTATGAAGTTATCAAAACTTCTGCCGTCTAGGTCTGCGTCTTTTAAAAATGGTTTTAGGTTTGGATTGTTTTCAATTGAGCCATAATCTCTCTCAATGTTTGCACCGTAAATAAATGAACTATAACTGTCCACTGTTCTACGGCAATGATTCTCTAATGGAGTTTCATCTAAGCGTTGTTGATATTCACCGCTTGTTTCTAATTGGTATTGAAATAGGTATTCCCCATTTCTGTAACTAGCACCACCCTGGTAACTATCGCTATATAACCTCCAACGGGCTATATTTGCATTATAGTTAGGATGTCTTGCCTCAATTTGTTCTCTTGTATACATAATAATTGTCCTTACTGTTATTTACCCAAATCGTTTCAGAGGTGGAGCATTCATGGCCCATCTCGTTGGTTCAACCCGTGTGGTTTGTATTTTTGTAATAGGATATAGGTATTCTACCATATAACCTAACGCATCAGGCATATGATCTATGCCACTTGTCTTATCTTGTTCGTTACTACCCTCACGGTAGGATAATTTGTTCAAACAATTTCTTAATGACTTGCATTTAGGATCAATTTTAATCTTTCCACTGGCAAATGCACTATTAACACTGTTAATTCTGTCTTTTACTCTAGGATGAGCACGTCTGGCTTGTACTGTAAAGCCTGCGTTTTGCAAAATCCTATGATCTGTTGTATTACTACTTGTTTTCCTGGCACTTCCTGCAGGATCTGGGTACACAATAACTCTACTGTTAGGGTATCTTCTTGTTATTTCGTCTACCATTTCAAATGTATTACTGTTTCTTAATTCTATTTCGTCAAAAACGTGTAATCCGTCTTTGTCTTGCGTTGCTATTGTGGCACTACCTGGATCAATGTTAAAGTCCATTCCAATATGTACTACGTTTATGTTTGCATCGTCTTTTATTTTTTCTATGTGTTGTTCTGTGAATGCATAGTATACAAGTCCTTTGTAATCTACCCAATCAGCCATAAATTCTTGTTTAAATGTACGTTCGTCCATTTCTCTTTCAGCACTTCTTATTTCTTCTGCAGGTACATTACCACCTTCAATAGTTGTGTACTTGTAGGTGCTCCAACCTTCTTGGTCTTGTGCCCATTGATACATATCGTAAAAGTGATTGCTTTTACCTTTTGGAGTACCAATCCACATTGCGTGTCCACCTTTGTCTGCTAGTGCAGGTCGCATTACTGTCCATACATCTTGATCCATGTCAGCGTATTCATCAAATATAACGATACCACTGACAAAGATACCTCTTAACCTATCAGGGCTATCTGCTCCTGCTAGAACTATTTTACTACCGTTTACAAGTACTACGCTGAGTTCCGTTTCATTTATACGTTTAACCCATCTTAATGCGTGTAATCTTTCTTTTAGTTCTTCCCACACAATGGCTTTACACATTCTGTAAGTTGGTGCAATATAGTAAACAGTTTTTTTAGGTATTCTGGCAAAGTAACACATTTCTCGTATGGCTAGGTATGTTTTGCCAAACCGTCTTCCTGCAACAACAATTCGCCATCTTGATTTGTCATTTGCTATTGCTTGTTGTGGTTTACTCAGTTGCATCAATATCTTCTTTAGGTTGTTCTGTTGGTGCTTCGTTCCAAGGTAGAGGTTGTGTTTCTGCACCATCTATTAATCCTTGATCACTCATACCTAATAAATTCTTGGCTAAGAATATTTGAACTGCGGCATTCATATTGTCACAGGCATTACGCAACATTGCTCTACGCAAACGTATCTTACCTTGACTGAATCCAAGTTCAATTGCTTCTAATGCCTTTGAATCTCTTTTAATTGTATCAGTACTACAACCTAATACGTGAGCAATCTCTCTTCTGCTACACATAAGTTCACCTAGTTTAATTATTTGTTCGTAATCAAACTTGTGTACTTTAGGTCGTCCGCCTTTGTTCTTTTCTTCTGGTGATTGGGTATCACTCATGTCTTTTCCCCTTTACCCGTTAAGGTTAGTTATAATATTAGAAACTACGCTGTCCTACTACAACTCTAAAGAACTTGCGTTCAGTATTGCCGTCATCTGTAACAATAGTGTTTCTTACTGTGTATATATTACCTGAAGTACCGCCTGTTAATATCATAGTAACTTTCTTGTTACCGTTTACTACAATACTTCCACTTACTACTATTGGATCTGTGTCGCTAGCGATAGCATCTATTGTCCAATTGCTTGTATCAATTTGTTCGCCACTGGCTAACCAGTTACTGTAATCAAATGTGTAATTTAATGTTGCTTCAGGATCTTTATCTATGTAAAGGCTTTCTGAATCTCTTTTATAGCCTGTTAATGTAGCCATTAATAAACCTCCATTGGTTGTTTTCTTGTTTCGCTTTGTATCACTTTTGTTCTAGTGTCTGATATCACTGGATACTCACGTGATTCACCATATTCAATAACAAATATTCTGTTATTTTGTTTTCTACCAATAACTGGGTATATCCTAGTCTCACTTGGTACCAAATATGTTGTTGCTGGTACAGGAGGTTGAACTACTGCACTTGCTACGTCAAAAGTTAATACTAAATTGGCTGTTGCTTCACCAAACAATCTTAATTGTCCAGTAGCATCTGCTGTTAGTACTAAATCAGCAACTGCTGTACCTGTTAATCTTACAACACCTGTAGCATCAGTAGTTAATACTAGATTAGCAACTGCAGGACTGCCTCTTGTTCTTCTTGCATCAGCATCAGCAGTTATTGTTAACTGTGCTGTTGCAGGACTGCCTCTTGTTCTTCGTGCATCTGCTACTGCTGTTAACGTTAACTGTGGTGCAATGTTTCTAGCACTAAATGTAACATTACCTGTTGAACTAGTTGTTATTGTTAACTGTGGTGCAATATTTAACGCACTAAATGTAACATTACCCGTAGAACTTGCGGTAAGCGCCAGATTTGCAACTGCTGTTCCACTTCTTACTCTTGTAGCAGTGCTTGAGGCACTGATAACCATACTTGCAGGTATACCTGGACTCCATCTATTACGAGTCCATGCCGCCCAACTAGTTGGTACATTCCATTCTATGCTTCCGCCTCTGACAAAACCAACCTGTTCTATAATTGCTGTTGCACTAGCAGTTATTTCTAGTTCAGCAGGTCCTAGTACATAATCAGTTTGGCTGACGATATAATCGTCATTAACATAGTTGGCTACTACTCCATATACAGTCGCCATTAGCCTAACCTTTTACTATGTTAAGTTTACAGTCAAGTTACCAGCGTTAACAACGAATGTATCGCCTGTTTCAACTGTTTTACTTGATGTCAATGCTTGTGTAATTAATGGTACGCCGCCACCTTGTGTATCTGCTCCACTTCCACCTACAACTACAATGTGAGTTACTGTTCCGTAATCTGCTGTTGCTGTTGTGAATGAAACGTTTGTGTCTGTTGTAACACTACCTGAAGCCGCTCCAGCCCAGTTACTTGCCGCTAAACTTTGTCTAGTGTATGCTGTACCTGTGTTGGTTACTTCTGTAAAAGTACCTGCTTCTGGATCTGCTACTGCTGTAGCCAATGCCAAATACAATGTACCTGGGGTATATGTTGCGTTACCTACCAAATGGTCCAGTAACGATATTTCTAATGCGTTTGTTGCCGCTGACATATTGTTCTCCTTAAGATATTTTCGTTATTTTAAATACTACATCAGTAGGGTTTGAAAACGGGTCGCTTGTGCTACTGCTGTCAAACTGAATGAAATAGTCTTGTGTAGCACTCGCTACTACAAATTTTTGTATAGGAATCATATAGTTTTCTAAACTTGTTCCTATTGTTGCACCTGAAGTGCTTTTTCTTGTAAACGCAA
>TARA_R110000851_G_scaffold12650_6_pt1 | contig 10648 bp, 11 predicted proteins | sample TARA_R110000851 | Tara Oceans TARA_R110000851 (sample SAMEA4397627) | marine metagenome | biome: Polar Biome; feature: [DCM] deep chlorophyll maximum layer (ENVO:01000326); material: water (ENVO:00002006), including particulate matter (ENVO:01000060) such as... | depth 17 m | reverse complement strand
CCTATACTCTCCTTCATTTTCTTTCATTTCAAAAGACTTCCAATTAACACTTATACTGTCTCTTGATAAATCTTTTACTTTAGTCTTTTTTCTTTCATCTGAAGACAATATGAAATTGGTCGCTGTTATAGTACCAGCTCTCATTTGAAAAGTAATAGGTACAGTGGTTACACCTGATCTAGTAATAAACCTTAGTGTCTCATTGTTTTGGTAGTCGATACCTATAGTATGAGCGCTGTTGGTCATTTTAATTTCAGGAGAATACGTGTTTTGGTCTGCCAATGTTAAATCACCTGTCTGGAAAGTTGCTCCACTTACACAAAGTTTAGCCTGTGTAGGACTAGTCGTTCCGATACCGACGTTTCCACCAGCTCTCATATATATCAAATCCTCATTGTTTAGTATACCTAAACCAACAGAATCTGCGTTATTATAGCCATAAGATTTTAAAATCTTAGTTCCTCCCATTTCCATAATAAATCCCATTTCAGCTGCTTGGGCACTCATTCTAAACTTGTAGCCAGCATAAACAGTAGGACCTGCTTGTAGGCTTAATTCACCTTGCGTAGATGCTCCTACAATGGAAAGGTTTTCACTAGGACTAGTCGTCCCGATGCCTACGTTGCCCATACCAGAACCAGTTACCCCTACAATTCTCATAGCTACATTAGCACCATTATTAACAGTAAAGTCTATTCCATTATAACCAAGTAATTCTAAGCCATCTCTATTAGCTGTTGCTACAGCTTTTGCTCTAATACCTGTATTTGTAGGACTGTATCCTTTCCTAAAACTAATCCCTGAATTGTTAGTAAAACCATCAATAGTCAACTGACCTGAATAATAACCAGTACCTAATACGTCTAATTTATAATCAGGACTAGTCGTCCCGATACCTACGTTGCCATCATTACTTATTGTTAATTTAGCATCCGCAGGTGTTGCAATATTTTGATTTAATTCATTATTAACACATAAGTGCAATTTACCTCTTGCGTAACTTTCCCCTACATCTTCAAATAACAAAGCTGATTTACTATTAGTAGCTTCCCCTCCTATACCTAGTCCAGTCCAAACCCCTGCTCCGTTATTTGTACTACCCTCTATTCTTATAGCATAAGCGTTGTCAGTATCTGTATGTACGTGTAACTGGTTAGTAGGACTAGTTACCCCTATACCTACGTTGCCACTAGCTTTAATAGTCATTTTAGCATCAGCTAAAGTCACAAGGCTTTGGTTACCATCGTCACGTAATAAAAATTGAAAGTCGCCTATATTCCATCCAGAGCCGTTAGTTGTATATACTAAAGCTCCTTTTGTATATGAAGCGTTACCGTCAGTTAAAAATCCAATACCTGAAGACGAGCCAGACTGGTAGAAACCAGGATTAATTATTAAAGGCAGTGTTAAACCCCCTTGAACCCCTTGTTTTATTTCTAATTTTGATCCAGGACTAGTAGTTCCAATACCTACATTGCCGTTAAGAAAAGAGTTTCCAGTTACATCTAAAGCATGAGAAGAGGTAATAGCATTTGAGCCAAATATACCAGAACCTAAACCAGTAACAGTTTGTCCTGTAGTATTTGTATCGCTATATATTCTACCACTTGCTCGAACAGAATAATCGCCATAAGAACTTACTCCTACATTTAACCTATATCCACCGCCATTGAATCCTATTTCAACGTCGCCACTTGGCGTAATGAGCATTCTTTCTGCTCCACTATCTGTTAAATCTTCAAGAGCAAATCCTCCAGCATTTAGAGAAACCCACCTATAAGACCTACCTGTTGTAGCAGTCGTGTTTGTCCAATCAATAGCACCTCCTGTTCCTGTTCCTGATATATTCAAATTAGCACTAGGACTAGTCGTTCCGATACCGACACGCCCTAAGTTATTTATTACCATAGGGGTAATCATACTGGTTCCGCTTGCTCCAGAATTAACTGAAAAAAGCAATTGACTATTGTAGTTAGAACCAGAGTTTGTTCTATCTGCATATATAGTAGCCATTCTTGAGTTGATGTCATTAAATAAAATACCGTGCGCTCTATCAGTGGAACTACCTGTAGCCCAAGTTCTTTTTAATCGCAATACATCTATATCATTAAAAGTATCATCAGTAACATTAACTTCTAATTTAGACCCAGGACTATTCGTTCCGATACCTACGTTGCCTCCATTGAAATATGAGGTTCCATTTTCATTCCACCCTTGCATTTCAGTAGAGTTGCGATATAATGAAGTAACCTCTCCATTAACTCCATGACTTCTAAATCCTGAAACACTCCCTGTTCCTTTTGTATTTGTAAATTTAAGAGCATAGCCTGCTTCAAAGTCTCCTTCTATATCAAGTTTTGCAGAAGGACTAGTCGTCCCTATACCTACGTTGCCGCCATATTTTACAGATATAGCTGTCGAAGTACCATCCCCTTTACTTATAAATAAATCATTATTATCTGACCATATACTGTATGGATTACCTCCGCTATTATGTAATCTTATTCCACCATTAGAAGAGGCTTCTCCTTGTATATGCAACTTAGCAGAAGGACTAGTCGTCCCGACACCTACGTTACCTCCATTTGGGTTTAAAAGTAAATTATAACCTGCGGACAAATCTCCTTTATCAGTAGATTGTAACCAACCAGGAGCGCCTGTAGCGTTAGAAGCACCAATATCTAAAACACCGTTATTAACTCCATTTTCTATTCTAATCCCTCCGTTTTGTGCAGTTCCTGAAGTAGCAGGTAATCCACTTAAACCTACAATATTAAGTTTAACCACAGGATTAGTCGTACCGATACCCACCACGCCATCCATAAAGGAAACATCGTTTTCAAAGTATTGAGTACCATATCCATTGCCACCAATAGAAATCCAATCAAGATCTATTACTACCGGGTTTAAATCTGTTAAATCAAATCGTATAGCTGTTATAATATTATCAACCCAATCAGTGCCTCCACTGTTTAAAGAAGACATATCTAAAACTAAAGTATGCCATTTGGTATCGCTAACTAAAGAAAAACTTTTATAATAGCTACCCGAATAGCCGTGAACAGAGTTTGCGTAAAATATTTGACCAGAACCAACTGTTCCGCTCACAACCTTGTAACGTATACGTATAATTTGATTCTGCCCTCCATCAAAGTTAAATGATCTATTGATATTAGAGTCTAAACCAGTTGTTGTATATCTTGTAATACTATTGTCTGGAACACTTAATGTTGAAGAACCTTGTCCCCAGTCACTTATTGTATCACTATTAAAATCATAAAAAACAACTGGTTTATATTCTAAATAAGGAGATTCTATAACTCCATCAACCTCTAGCTTCTGACCAGGACTATCCGTTCCAATACCGACGTTGCCATCTACCGTAAATCCTGTTAACCAAGTAAAAGCCATATATATATAATTTAATTTTATGTAATTTTCTGAATTAAAACTCTAACCGAATTAGCAGCCAAGGCTGTTGTTGTTGTTAAAGTTAAAAGGACATTACTAGTTCTCTCCACATCTAAATAAACCGTATCCCAAGGAGTAGAGTTTCTAAATGTTTGAACCATTAAGTCCCTTGTTCCTGTAGGTAAACTAAGCGCTGAAACATCTATTGCATAAGACGTTGCTGTTCCATCTCCAATAAGAACCGCAGCCCCATTGTCAGCAACACATGTTTGAACAGCGGCACAAAAATCTGACACCTGACTAGCAGTAATGTTTATCGTTGTTTCCGAAGCCGCTGTAACAATACCCTTAGCATCTGTTGTAATGGTAGACACCGCACTTGCAGTGCCATACGTACCCGCAACACTTCTATTTTTTAATGTAATCCAACCGTTTGCAGTTGCCGCGAAGCTTCCACTGTCAAATCCAGAAACCCCTTTTTGAGTCGCCCCATCAGTTGCCCCTGCTCCCGCAATGTTATCATCCGCTCGAACAACCGTATACTCTGAAACAGCCGGGCTTGATGCTGCCGCTATATCTGCATCAGCAAATATAAAATTACCAGGCTCTAAGTCTCCAAAATAACCCCCATTGTTTCCAGCAACTGATACTACAAAGTAATCCCCTAAATTAAGAGCCACATTGCTTGCACCAGAAAGTGCAGGAGTGTTAGTCGAAGCATCGTACGGCCCCTGGTAAACACCAACCCCAGCAACAAGTAATTTTACTTGACCTAAGTTTGGTGCATTTGTATCGGCATTTGCTGTTGGTACCTGAACCTGACCAACAAAAGTAGATAGCCCAGATCCTGCAACAATTAGATTTGCGTCTAAAGTTGTAATCCCTGTAACATCTAATGTTCCTGCAATGTCTATATTATCTTGAAGAGCAATAGTAATAGAACCATTATTAACAGCATTTTCTGTTATAGCTATTCCGGAACCTGTACCAATAAAGGTAACCGTAGATTTAACTCCAGAACCTGTTCCCCCAGCAGTTAATTCAATAGCTGCTGTGTTTGCAGCTCCAGAAGAAACAGGAAGTGTATATGTTTCGTTGTCGTTAACAGCATTATAGGTAACTAACTGATTTGCAGGATTAAAAGTAACACTTGCTCCTCCACTCGCTCCAAAACGAATTCCATTTACATCCTCAGCAGTAAACTGCAATGTCCCTGTACCATTTTTTATAGGTAAAGAAGTGTCGTTATCGTTTGGTAGTGTAACTGATTTTAAATTTGCAGCAGTAACGTGTCCTGTTGCGTTTGTTGTAATACTATCTATAACCGTAAACGTCGTTCCGTGAGCCGGAGTTGCGGTTGAGGTTGTATCTGCCCTAGATGTAGCATCATGGTTTATTGTTAAAGTGTCTGTTGCAGATACTTCAGTAGTGATATATGTTCCTCCAGAAAAAAGGACAGTGTTGTCATTATTAATTGTCTGAACAGTTCCACTATCTCCATTTAAAATCCACGAATCATTACTCGTTCCAATAGTTACCCATGTGTTGGAACCTGTATGGTACTTTAATACATTAGTATCTGTTCTATAAATAAGTTGACCTGCGCCTGACAATCCAGTTTCATCAGAAGTTCTGTTGTAAACCTTAAAATCTAATAACTGATTGTTATTAAGATCGATGCTCACCAAATAAGCTATTGCCATAATTTTTATTTTTAATTAAATGTTGCTGTGCCTGTGACTAAACTATTAAAAGTCAATGTACACTGGTTTACAGTATTATATTTTACGTCTCCGTACACTTGATTTCCTGTAGATTGCTCAATAACCGATACTGAAGGATACTTGTTTAAATTATGGTTTATAATATAAACTAAAGAGTCCCCTGGCAAAGTGACCAACTTGTTTAAATCACCCTGTTTAGCAGAATCATACTGTAACAAAGATATTAAATATTCCTCATTCTCCACTAAGCTACCTCCTCCTGCCTTGAAAGTCACATTAACCGTATAGTCTAGGTCAGAAGGATTTAATACCGAAGAGTTCCAAGTGTATATAGCCCAGTTTGAAATATCATTAGCTTTAGTTAGCAATACATCTGACTGAGGAAAAGCACTCGTTAAGTATGCCGATATATCTACAATTGGACTTCTTGTTTGAAAAATACAAGCGTTAAAAGTTGTGATCGTGTTTAAAGGAACAGTTTCTGCACCTGCTCCGTCAAAAAAAATAGTACCCGTTTCGTAGTCAGTAGTTCTGTTATACCTGTACCTTAAGTTTTGTTGTTGACCTCCAAAGCTATTAATAAAGTTTGCAACTTTCTGTGCTGTAAAGTTTTTAGTCTGCTGCTTGTGAACAGAATCGGAACCTATCCATTTATCCGCTGCAACAACAGGACTTGCATCTACATATGAACTAATTCTTCCCATTTAATTACTTTGTTTTAACTTCTATTTTCTGCACTTGTGCCATAGTAATAAGCGAAAATATTACTAATAACAACGCCCTCAATCATACCCATTAAGTGAACAAATAAATCATTATCAGTTACGGAAGGTTCATAAACTACAGCATATATAATAAACACAAATGAAAACAAACCAACTAAACCAGTGGCAAGCATCATTACGTCTTTACTTCCTGTTTTCTTTACTTCTACCTCTCTTTTTCTTGCAGAATCCCTGTCTTTTATTTCTAACTCGTACATTTCTTTAGCTTGACCTAAAGCTTCTGTCTTGTCAGCAGGTGAAATATTTTTATCTTTTTTTATAAGATTTGAAACCATACCTAGAACTCCAGCATCCGGTAATAAATCGCCAGCAACATCAAGTATTGTTGGAGCAATCTTACCAAGAAATTTACCTAATTTTGTTTCTCTAAACGATTTTTTCATTTTTTAGATTTTTTACCAGAACACTTCCATCTTTTACGAGATAAATTGTTAGGTGTGTCAGGGTCGTTTTGTTTTTCTTTTGATAACGCCATTTTTATACCAAAACTTCTTGCGCAATAAGAATCGCCTTTAGACGTTCCAGGCTTTACTCTTGGACCGCCTCCTTTAGCATTACCAGCTTGGCCATAGCTAACCTTCTTACCACTTGAGGTAACTTTTACTTTAGCCTTGCCTTTACTCGGTGTTGCCATTACTTATTTTTTTACACAATTATTTACTCGCTTAACTTTACCATCTTTTGTCTTTTTCCCACTAGGAGATTTTTTTGTACCCTCAGCTTTATAACCTGTCCAACATTTTTGTTTATATGCCATTACGATAAACTTACTTTACTCCATCGCGCTCTTGATCCTCTAATATCTACGTGCGTAAAAGTGTTATACAATCCAATCCCTCCAATTTCAAAGGTTTCGTTTTTCATTAAGTCCTCTATAACAATAGCCATATCCGCAGGACTAACAGTATCTGATTTTACGTCAGCAGCCTTACCCAGTAAATGTTGAGAATTTACGGACCCCCCAACATCTGCATTATGCTCTTTACAGCGATAAGCATTCGTCAAGTCAAGTCTACCTACAACACCTCTTAGTACCTGCAAGTTACTTGCTAAATCAATAATATTCTTCTTTACAAAATCAGGCATTTTACAACCACACTTGCATTCAAATTCGGATAAACTAAAGTTTTCAGTAAGATTCATTTTTATTTTTCTTTATTATGCATTATATACCATTTATGAATTGTATACCCTATTACTACAGAAGTAAGAATGATTTTTAATCCAAGTTCAATTGCTGCAAAATTTAATGCCATAGCTAAACCGTATTGTCCGTATATTTTTAAATCTGTCATATTATTTTTCATTATATCTTTTTTTACCAGATAGCTATACAAGAATTTTGAACCGAAGCACTTGTTGACGTTAAGTATAATTGAACTATCTGAATTGGTAAATAATTACCTACCTGAAAGTTCTCAAACGTAATATCATTTCCAGATACTGTTTTTACACGTACATTGACATAAGAATTTGCGATTGTTACAGCAGACTCATTGCTTCCTATATAAAGAAGACACCCTTCCGCAGAATCTATTCTTGAAGATCCGTTAGGTCCTCCTAGAAAAATAGTATAGTCCTCTGTGGACGTAAATATGTCTGCGCTTATTGATAGTGTTGTTGAAGAATCGATTTCTGTTACTGTAGCAGATGTGCTGTCTGTAGTGTTGTAGATAATGTCACCTACACTTACATTGGAAAAGTTAGCCCCAGAGTCTACAAGTTTACTTGCTGCAACAGCTGTTGTTGCTCCAGATAAAACTGGAAGATCTGATGATGGAATTGGAATTGTGTCACTAGCAATAATCTTTCTTGCCAGTCCTGTATTTACTGTAATCTTTGGGTAAGCCATTGTTTAGTTTTTGAGGGTTAAAAATCTCGTTTACTTATCATATGGAAACGCTTTATTAAGCGAATCTTTTCTTTTACTACAGCCACAGTCTTTTCCTGTTGCTTTAGATATTTTTTCTACTATTTGTTTTATTCCAGTTGCTTTTGTGAACTTCTCTATTGTGTCTCCTAATCCTTTTGAAACTTCTTCGCTCATGATATATCTCTTAAGGGATTATACTTAGGGTAAACCCGAACTTTCTGAACAGTGTCTTTTAGAGTTAATTCAACAGGCCTATTGTCAACTGGTTTTTTTTTAAATATTTTCTTCTCCATTAGATTAAAATTTAATTACTACCTAGATACAAATATACAAATATTTATCTCAGAGTTTTTAGTCTAAATATTTTTTAGCATTGTTAGTAACCCTTTTTTGTTTTAACTTTTTTTCCTGTTTTTTTAGCTGCCGCTTTTGCGGCGATTTTTCCTTTTGCGGTATACGCGAATTTCTTTCCTCCTACTGTTGGCATGATTTATTTTTTTATAATTATCTTTACAAATATAAAGAATTTAATTTAATGAAAGTTCAGGGCGTTTTTCAAAAAGCAAACACAAGCAGGAAACTACCAGATCATGACTTCCTAAAATACTGGAGGGTTGTAAGGTTCTGGGTTAGAAAAAAATATGGTCTAGGAACTCCGGACTTAGAGATGCTACTATTCTTATATAGCGAGCAAATATTCAACAAAGAAACTTTTAAGGAATACGAGGAGCTGATGTCTTGGGATCTAAAAAGATTCAAGCAGCTTCTTACTGATGATTTTATTCATGTCTGGAGAAAAAGACAGGGCAACAAAGCAACACTATACGAACTGACGTACAAATCAAAACGTATTATTAATACCATCTACAAGAAATTAAATGGAGAAGAGATTTCAGAAATGGCTTTTACAAACCCTTTATTTAAATCGGATCCTTCTTACATGGAAAAAGTAAATCGGAATATGATAAAGAAAATGAATAAAGAAATAAAAAAACCCACATCGTAGAGAGGTGGGAAATTGCTATGAAAAAGAAAATAGTTCAAATGGAATTTGACTAAGATCCAAATGTACAAAATTATTTCTTATAAAACAATAACTACATCTCTTTCCTGGATAATTGTGTAAGACTCTTCGTTTATGACTAGAGTACACCCAGAATTTTTGTCGTAGTAAATCACGTCTTTAGCTTCAATAACCGTCACGTCTGTTCCCGGAATTTCTACTACACCCTTTTTGTATCTAAAACCATCAACGTCACTTGACGAAAGAAGTAATCCGGATTTTGTTTTAACTTGCTCTTCAATAGTTTTTATTACTATGTATTTTCCTACTGGTTTCATTTTTTTGTGTTTTACGTTTTTTACTAGCTTCATCTTTTGGCCGCCTTTTAAATTCCCAACCTACGCAACCAAGTATAGGATCATATTCTACTTTTATTAACCTGCTCATGTTTCTGAATTATTAACACTCTGTTAAACCATAACAACATCTACCGTGCATTCTTTATTAGTGCAAGTAGAGTTGCAAACAATACCATCCAAATAATAATTTCTTCAAACATTTTGGTAAGTTCATTACTGTCTAGCTCTTGCGTGAGTAATAATCGCGTTGGTCGTTAAGATTGTAGTAGCAACACTAACCGCATTCGTGAATGCATTTTTTGTAACCTTCAACGGGTCAATAATCCCCATTTTATACATGTCTCCAAAGCACTCATTCTTTACGTCGTAATCCGAAACAACATCAAGGCCGTAAGAAGGATAGATATCCTCAAATTCCTTTCCAGCATTTTTAAGTATTTGCTTCACAGGCTCTAAGCAGGCTTGCGTTAAAATCATTAAAGCAACATACTTGTCGTCAAACACCTCAACCGTATCATTATTATACGAGTCTTTAATAAGAAAAGAAGAACAATTCATCAGGGCAACACCCCCGCCTTTTACAATACCCTCTTCCAGCGCACTACGCACCGCACACACAGCGTCCTCCACTCTGTCATACTTTTCTTTCTGCTCAATATCCGTGTTGGCTCCAACAAAAACTGATCCAATAGATCCAGACAAACTAGCAATACGCTCGTTTATAAAATCTCTGTCGGATGAAATGTCGCTATTAGACTGCTGCTCTTTTAAGTCTGAAATCCTGGTATTAATCTCTTCAGTCATCTGGTTATTTTTTATAATAACCGTCTGGGTCGTTCCGGCAATAATCTTGTCCGCATGCCCAAGGTCCTCGAATGAGATAAGACTCAAGTCGTCACCTGTTTTTTCTGAAAAGTATTTCGCCCCTACTGACAGTGCAATGTCTTGCATAAGCTCGTGCTGTTTATAACCAAACTGAGGAGGCATAATGTTGCATAGCTTAAGTCCGTTTCTCATTACGTTTGCCGCAAGGGTTTGCACAACATTGGCAGAGCATGGACCAATGATGAGCAATTTTTTATTTTCTGATACGATCCTCTTTAAGAGTCCTTCAAGTTGCATAAGGTTACTTATCTCCTGGTCACATACCAAAATATAAACATCCTCAAGTACACTCTCATCATTTTTATTGTCTGTAACAAACAGGTTGGATGTGTATCCCCTGTCTACTTTTATTCCGTTAGTAACCGTAGCATAAGTCTCATGGTTTTGAGAACGCTCTATTGTTACGATACCATTTTTACCAACTTTATTGTAAGCGTCAGATATGATCTTACCTAACTCCTTGTCATTGTTCGCAGATATAGTGGCCACATCATTCAACATGTCTTTGGTCACCTTTTTTGATTCCAAAGTTAAATGGTCAACAACTATCTCGCTATACTTGTTTATGTATTTTACAACCTCACTAACATTATTGTCAGGGGTTATCA
>TARA_R110000851_G_scaffold41082_2_pt1 | contig 10666 bp, 8 predicted proteins | sample TARA_R110000851 | Tara Oceans TARA_R110000851 (sample SAMEA4397627) | marine metagenome | biome: Polar Biome; feature: [DCM] deep chlorophyll maximum layer (ENVO:01000326); material: water (ENVO:00002006), including particulate matter (ENVO:01000060) such as... | depth 17 m | reverse complement strand
ATTAGCGACAGTATTAAATTTAGCCATTATTTCTCCTCGTCTTAACTTCCAGAAAGGAATTTAGACAGTTGTGTCATTGGTCCCAGTCCGGGAGTTGCTCTTAAAGCGTTATACTTTGCGTCATCATAGTTACCTTCATACATCTGTGTAGCAGCAGTAGTCAATCGTCCAACAGGACTCAAGGCTGGCGCTTCACCGAGGGCAGTAGATAGTATCTTCTCAATCCCATTCTCACTCTTAGGTGAATCATACATCGGGAAGACCATACTTAAAGCTCTCTCAGATGTACCGAGCAAGCCAGAGGAGTTTACTGCCCTTCTAAGCAGTCCCATATTATCAAGATATTCATTTTCACCCTTACCATGCTTCAACCAATCCTTAAGATATTGTGAAGCGAAGCCTAGAGCGATCATTGTACCCATCATCATAAATGTATTGTACTTCATTTCTGGTGATCCACGCTTAACATAATCCATCCACATCTTGGGGAGCATGTTAGCTTGTACTGTGGAAACGTAACCGTTGAACTGTGTCAACATGGAGAAACGTGGGTCTTGATAAATCAATGGTCGATTAGCAGAGCCGGGGAGTGCTACAGCATCATTGATAAATGTGTACGTTGCAAGGTCCATTGTTTCCTTAAGAAACGCCTGATCCTCTATGGACAATTTAAGTGGTCCATTCACTTTGTTATCTAGTCCGAATTGTGAAATTGCATTAGCTTCTTCTTGGAGCAAAACCATGACTCTTGGGACATCAATACCTAGATCACGTAGCTGTTGTTTTGATTGACGAACAGCATTAGTCTCTCCGATTGTGGTGGCTTTGATAATTGTTTCAAAGTGATTTAGCATAAAATCATTAGCCATACCAGCACGAATAGCGCGAGTAGTATTGGTTAGTCCTTGTAAACCATTGTATTTGAAGAAGTTTTCGATCCATACAGAACGTAACTCTGAGACTTCGGTTGCACCAGTTGTGGTAGCAGCACCAGCTTCTTGAGTATTATATCCAAGTTGATCAAGCAATTCTCCGACTGCAGTAGTATCCAGCCGTTGGTTACCTGTCCACATTTCATCTACAACCCTTGAGCCACCACGTACGAACATACGCCCAACCTCATAACCCATATTCTTCAAACCATTATCACCAAACACTTGGGTCTGGGTCATGGCTTTCATTGTAAGCGCTAGCTCAACAATAGAAGAAAAGGCTGATAGTGGGAGTGCCGTAAGCAAAGACCAAGTAAGTAAGGATTTCTGTACTGTGAGCATGCGGTCACCACGAGAACCTTTTGGAGGTCGCTTATAGTTACCAGACTCAGATTGGAAATACCTTTCAAGGTTGAAGGCTACTTTGTTTACTTCTGCATCAGATACACCATCGTCAATCATACCTTGAAGTAGTTGGTTAATCTTCCATTTATCTTTGCCAACATAGTCATGATAAGCTTCAAATCTAGCGGCAGACTTAAATGACTCACCCAAGTTACGTGTCATGGATTGGTGGAAGAACTTTCTGAATGCTGGGTTGTTGGATAATCCGATAGTCCGCTTCTTAGCAGCACTTGGGTGGAACCCTTTGGTCAGCATTGAGAATACATCATCTGAATGACCAGTCTCAGCCTCACCTTCCAGCATTTTGTTTACAAGGTCATTAGCTTCTTTTCTTGGAAAGCCGTGTTCTTTCTCTAAGATAGAAATGAACTCATCACGATTATTCTCAATCATGGGTTTATTCATAGCTTTGAATTTCAGAAGATAGTTATCAGTCTTCTTGAACTTATCTCCCACTCCGACCAAGCCTGATTTCCAAGCACGGTTCTGGGAGTTCAACATATAGTTAGAAGTATCTTCAAGGTTTCTAAAGATCGGGTTGAACATACGACGTTCTTCTGGAGTTACACCAGCCCAATCCCATGCACTCATAGGTTCACCTCGTTTCTGTTTAGCTCTCTGTGCTTCGTCATGTGCTACCTTAAGGGCAGATATACGATAGAAGTCCTCACTGAAAGCTTCTTCTGCTTTAGAGTCACGCAATATACCTTTATAACCCTTGGAAAGACGTGAGGGATTACCACTCATCTGTACAAGTTTCTGGTTATTCATGGTCTTCGCATCTTCAAAGGTCTTACCAGCATGCACTTTATTCAAGGCACCACCGAGCATTCCCCAGATTCTACGAGCATTGGGAGACTTCTCAAGAACCTCACGATCAAAGTTAGATCTCATTTGACCACGCCATAGACGAGGAACAGAGAATAGAACTCCCAGAGACTTATCAAGTTTTGATTTATCAGCTTCAGACTTTAAATAGTTTTGAGTTCTAAATGGAACATCTGTAGCAGCATCACCGCCGTTATCTTTCATGGACCGTAGGAAGTCTTCATGTGACATATCACCACGAGCTTCTGCATCCTCTGCCCACTTATCTTCTGCAGTACGAGACTGCTCACTGTCAGAGTAATTATAAGCAGTATCAGCCCAACCAGCACGGTTCTTGGCAGCACCAAGAGTACCGAATGTACCACCGAGCATACCACCAGCCATAGCTGCTTTACCCATCCTTTCTAGCATAGCATCAGCGAATACACCTTCTTCGTGCACTCCCCAGTTTTCCTTATCATGATTAGCACCAGCATAAGCCGCAGCTTCTTGCATAGCCTCAGTCACAGCTTCCGATCCGAAACCTTTAGTGAAACGAGTAATTACCTCTCTTGAAACATTACGAGCACTAATTTGTTGTTTTGCAAATCCAGCAGCATCGTCCATGTATTCAGAGATAATATTCCGAGAACTTTTAGTCACGAGTTTGGTAGCAGCTTCATTAGTCATGCCACTCTTAACCAGAGCTTCTGTGGCCTCCTTAAGAGTTCCACTTAGTCCTACACCTCCAGCAGCTTTGATACCTGCCAGACCCACTCTATCAAGTAGGGCTTGAGCAAAACCAGAGATAGAAGCTGCCTTAACATCTTTTACTTCTTGTTCATTGTAAACTTGACCAGAATAAAGTGCCCAAGGAGCCGTTAGACCCACAGCGAAACCACCAGCAGTACCAGCAGCGGCACCAACAGGTCCACCCATCATACCACCAGCTATACCGCCAGCTAACGTACCACCAGCAGCCGAAGCCATAGTAGTCGCCATATAAGGAACAGACATTGCAGCGTTATTTGCTATGTAGTCCACAAAGTCACCAACACCTTCAACATCATCCATATCAACAGTAGTTGTAGGATTCAATCTCATACGGTATCTGGCTCTTGCGGAACCCTCTTCACCTTTTCTCTGCATATCAGCATTATCAGTCATAGCTCCAAGCATCTGCTTGAAACCGAAGTAAGCATCAGTCATACCAATCAAAGAAGTGTCAAATGAGGTTGACCATTGATCATTTGCTTCGTTCTGCAGATTACGATCAAAGTGTCTGATTTGTACACCTGAGTATTGGTCTGAATCTCTGGCATACTGTTCTTCGTTATAAGCTTTATCCTTCCAAATGCCGCCACCTTGTGCGTTAGCAGCTTTGACGTTCTCTTGCATGATACGTGATCTTGCGAGTGCAGCATCAGGGTCTTGTGTGCCAGACATACGTTCAGCCAGACCTTGTTGATAAGCATACTGGTGCTCATTAGAAGAATATTTAGTAATTGGAGCAAGTCCATTACGAACTGTCCATACGGAGAACTTCTCTCCTGTCTCAGGGTTAATAAGATCACCGATCCCACGACCATAAGCACCCTCTTCGCCAGATTCTACGACTTCTGTGAAGCCTTTAGATTTAGCTAATGTAGCCAGTTCAGAGGTGACAACTGGACCAGCCACTGTACCTTTGAACGGCTCATCAGAGTATACATCACGTTCGTGTGCAACTTCGGGAGTGTTAATACCGTCGATACGGATAGACTTGCCTTCATCGTTTCTGATAGTATCACCATCAATAAACGTGTAACCTGATTCACCAATAGCCCTATCATTAGGCTTTTGAGTGTCCATGTCACCTAGTAAATTCATATCACGCAGCATTATGCGTCTCCTTATTTTGAAGTGTTATTTAGTAACCAATTATAATAATCGTCACCTGTCCCATCTGGGAACTGCTCACGCCATGTGGAATGAGAGCTTGTGAAGAGATGATCAATGATCTGAGTCTCTGTGTAGTTGTTAGCGAGAGCCTGTTTGAACGCAGGAGTATCTCTCATATGCCCAGATACACCTTTTCTTAGAGAAATCCAACGATCAATATCCAGAGGTTTACCCTCTTTCATCAATTGCTGTTGCCAAGGCTCAGTCATTTTGTAGTAACGAATTTGACCAAGAATATAAGGTGACATATCTGTGATAGACCCTTTGAAGTTAGGATTCATCGCATCTGCTTGAGCCATATCTAGAGCAGCCGCAGCTACCTTAGTAAACATAGGAGCGTCAACAGAAATACCAGCGGCTCTAGCCTCATCATGAATGATAGCAGCCATCTGATTACCAGCATCAGTTGGGAGGATTTTGAACTTAGGGTTCTGCATAACTCCATCTTTAATAACATTCCCATAGCGTTTGTTATGCTCTACGATTGTGTTCTTAAGTTTACCACCATAAGCGTCAACAACTTCTTGAGGTGTTTTTGGAGATTCAGTAACAGTCATACGGTTTGTGGATGTGTTACCATCTCTGTCGGACCAGAACTTATCTCCATTCTTATTAGAAGATGGGAACCATGCTTTACCTTCCTTATCTTGATGTTGTTTAGTGAAGTCAATCTTTACAGGGTTCTCCTTCCCTTTACCGACTAGAACTAGCTTAGAGCGATCTCCTGTCTTACGGAACTCACGGATAGAAGAAACTGTATGCTTACCACCTTCTGTAAGGCGCTGGGCAAATGTAGTTCTTCCTCTTGAACTCTTCATGCTCTCATTGAACGCAAAGGTCATAGAACCCGAGTGATCGTAACCAGCGATACGAGAGCCTGCATAAAACAGTGCTGCTTGTGCTAAATCCTGCTGATTGATGCCAAAAGTGTCTGAGAACCATGTCATAGCTTTCTTCCAACCTTTTGGATCTTGAGCAGCCATTTCTTTAGCTTGATCAACAGTTGGTCCATCAGGGACGGTTACAGCCGTATCCAATACTTTATTAGTATCTTCTGCGTCTTGAGGTGAAAGATCAGGATCAGCATCAGTAGGATTAGTAAACCCTTCTTCTACATCTACTGTCATAGGGTCTTCATAAGGAGTCTCTACAGGGACGTTCTGTTCATCAACTTGAAGCTGAGGAGGAACGAGAGTTCCATCATCTCTAGTAGGAGGATTCCCATGAGGATCATAATTAGGCATATCAAAACCAACACCAGTATTACCAACAGCAAGCTCTTCATCTGTGTAAAGTTTTGGGGGAGGTGTAGAACCGGGGATTGTATAAGTGCCGTCAGCGTTCAAGCCATCAACACCAGCGCCGAAAGTGCCATATGGGTCAACAGGAGGAATTGAATCACCTTGTTCTGCAATCTGAGGTACAGGCATATCTTCTGGAAGTGGTGGGGAGGAATGTCTAAGACCATCAGTTACATTAAGCATATCACCCATAGGATTATAGAACTGTAAATCTCTAGCTGCTTGTTCAGCATCTGGATCAATTACTTTCGTACCTTCATCCATAACAGAAGGCCCTGATGCCATCTTAGTCTGACCAAAGGTGTCAGATACCCAATCGAAAATACTCATGTCTTTTTCTCCTTCCGCTTAACCAATACTAATGGCGGTCTTTTCTGTGAACGCCTCATTGGTGGCGGTGGGGGGATTAATCTCATAGCATTAGGCATAGGAAGTTTGTTATTACCCGATGCAAAACTATTAACGATAGAGTTAGTCAGAGTGGAAACTACTGATGGTTCATTCTCATCTTTAAGCTCTCCCTCACCCTCCATAAATGGCATGTTAGTTGTAGGTTCAACACTAGCTTCAGGTGGAACTCCTTTACTCTCTGGTGGAACTGCAGATTCTTTTGAACCAACTTGTGGGCGAGATTTTTGATGAACATAGGAAGGGTCTAACCATGTGCCAGCCCTACTTGAGTGACCATCCATCTGATGATTTACTTTATCTAGAACTGTTCCCCAAGTGCCACCAGCTGCTGTGTCAGAAGCGTGTATCTTACTCGCATGTCCAGCATTGATAGATGCATACATCGGGAGAAGCCCATCTCCGTATTTAACTCCTCTATCTTTAAAGTATCTCCCAGTGGCCATTACTTGGTCTCTGACAGACATATCTTTTGTTACACCGTATTTCTCTCTTTGAGGTTCACCCCATTGGATGAGTCCACGATGAACTCCCCATTTTGTTGTTGGTCCTTTCTGCCAAGGGTCCATAGAGCTATCAGTTTCAAAAGAGTAAGTAGTAAGGATGTCCTGTGGACTCCAACCGTTTGCTGCGGCTAACTCATTCACAGCATCCATCATTTCTTGTGTAGGAGCGCCTCTCTTTCCCATTTTACTTACCACCCATAGCAGCAGCCAGAGCTCCAGCACCTAAAACAAGAGGAGCAGCAGGACCAGCAGCGGCAGCTAGAGGAGCCAGACCACTAAGTATACCTGCACCAGCAGCGGCACCACCAGCAGCGGCAGCGCCACCAGCGGCAGCAGCACCAGCTAATGGAGCAGCAGCGGCAGCTAATGGAGCAGCAGCAGCGGCAGCTACAGGAGCAGCAGCGGCAGGAGCTAATGAAGCCATCAATGGAGCAGCAGCTTTATCAACTACTCCTGTCATAGCTTTCTTTGCGAAACCTTGGCCCACAGTTTCGAGCATTGAAGGTTTATTGTCTAAGGGTTGTGCTCTTACGTTAGAAACGGGAGCAGTAGGAAATGGTCTACGTTGTTTGCCAGCGTTGCTTTGAGCGAGTTGTTCGAAAGCCATAATTATTTACCACTCTTTTTAGCCGTCTCTTTGGACGAGGATGTTGTTGTTTGAGTTGAGATCAGGTCTTGCATAGATGTAATACCAGTGATGTAGGCTTCTAGCCCTTTAGCATCTGCATCAAGCATTTCTTGTTCTACACCTCTTTGGCTTTCACCAAGGGCAGCAAGATTAGAAATGTTATTAGTAAGAGTTGCAGATTCAGCTTGGCCAGAGCCAGTAAGGGCATCTGATCCCCACATAGCGTTCTCACGTTGCTTATTCAATTGGTCATATTTAGTTTGGGCAAGAGTATTAGAGAGTTGAGCATTACGATCACCAGCAGCAATAGCTGACCTTGAACCACCCATAGCACCAGCAGATGCGAATGCATCATTGGCTAGCCCACCTTCTTTCTTAGCTTGGTCAATAGCAGCTTGCTCAAGACCATCAATATTACTTGCAGCAAACTGACCAGTACCATTCATAGCGTCAGTCATACCTTGTTGACCAGATCGAATAGCGTCTAGACCAATCTCAGCGTTACCAGAAGCAGCAGCGTAAGTCTCATTCTGGATATCAGAGTGACCAGCTACTTGCCCAAGTGAGCCGTCTTCGTATTGTGATCTTAGAGAGGCCATCGCTTGTTCAACGTCGTGGTCATAAGCTTCGTCAACTTCCATAGTTGTTGTGGATGAGGATGATCCTGTGGAAGTGTTGCCACCTCCCTTAAAGACCATACCTGCTCTCATGCTTACATCTGGCATTAGATTGTATGGTAGTTTAAATCTGTTCATATTCTAACTCCATTGAGAACACTCGATATGTCTCTTTATATTTTTCATCATTCTTACCAGTAATGTTTTTACCGATAGTTTTAGACCATCCCGGCCTTCCCCAAAATTGAATATCCTTACATCCATGATGTTTAGCGAATTCTTCCAACCCATAGTGGAATTCACCATAAGCTGTATCAGGGTCAGCACCTAGTGTGATGAGGTGCAAGCATCTATAATTGTGGTACGTCATTAGTTCGGTTGTACAAATACCGTAACATTTACCTTCTTCCATCAATGCCCAAACTTGAGCATCCCCAGTTAAGGCTTTGCCAATCAAGGATTCATAAGTAGACTCGCCACTCCCAGTGTGGAATGCTTTATCTGTATGTTTATTAATCAAAGGTAGAAGACGTAGGATATCTTTAGTTGGGATTAGTACGAGTTCTTTAGTTCTCATGAATTGTTTCCTTAACTTGTTTTTCTTGCTTTCCAAACAACTGAGGTATTAACAACAGTGTTAATTGATCTCACATTTAGAGTGATTTGTATGAATATGGTATCTCTACCAAGCTTGTAGATAGGAGAAGATACCACAAGGGCTGTGGCAGCGTCACCAGAGGCCGAAGTGAACTCTGATGACTCATAGTGTGTCGTGAAGGAATATGTGCTTGTATCAGCCTCATATTCGACCAATGGGATGCCAGTATCAACTTCGAAGGATTCTAGCTCTGCCCAATTTGCAGTATTAGTGATCGATGGGTTGTCAGTGATAGATACTTTACCAGTAGCCTCAAGGAAAACTGTTGCACTCCTTTGAAGTGCTCGGGACAGCTTTATGAGTGCTTGATACACTGGTCTATCTTTAATCCCCATTGGAATCGGTACGGCTGTTGCCATTATCTTTCTCCTTGCGCTTCCATATCCACTTTCATTCCAGATAGAACAGGATTGATAGCGTCATCCATTTGTAGTCTGATTGTATGATACCTCCCAAGCTCTCTGAAGTCCATCTTGTAGTCAGTGACTGGTGAATATGTATATGATGTAACTACTGCCATATCTGGTGGTGTCGGCGTTCTTGAGGACTCCATCTTGACTCTGAACGAACCTTGAGAGGTAGGCCACAGTCCTTGAATTTCCTTAACTGATTCAACCATGCCCAAAGAGCGTGATGTAAATTGAATCCATCCATCAGGAATGAAGTCAGTAGAAGATAGTGAATATAAGTTACCAACAACACTTGATCCCGCAGTCTCATCAACAGAACATGCGATGATCTCCACTACACCACTAATCTCAGTCTCTATAATCTTAGTTACATTAGGGAGTGATCTTTTGTAGAATCGTTCATCAGAGTAGTTATAAACAAGTGCACGAGTACACCCTTTGTAAGTAGCAGAAGTAGATGCGTCTCTGTTTCTATAGCATGTCCATACCTCATCATTTAGAGAGTCATGGAATACAAAGGTAAGAGCACGATCCTCTAGAGAGATTGGCAAATCATCGTAGAAACCATTCTGAGTCTTATCAGTTGAAACTTCTTGTTTCTCTGGTCCACCTGAGTGAATATACAGACCAAACTGTCCTACAACGAAGTGTCGATTACCACCGATGTCAGCTACACAATCTGGGGAGAGTACACCGTCATCAAGAAAAGCAGTCTCACCAACTAGGAATAGAGGTTCACCAGCATCTTGTAATCTGAACACTGAGTCAGTCTTATAGACCATCAGGAACTCACCAAGTTGTTTAGCGTCAACTACTTTCCCCGGAGTTTGTGTGAGGAAGTTATTACCAGCGGAGTTTGTAAAGGATGCATACCATTCAAGATTAAAAATAGAACCGATAGATGAAACAGATGTGCTCCATGCGATCTCGATAGGAGATTTAATGTCATTGGTATCATCGGCATCATCGAGGTCATTGAACAAGTTAAGTGCAATTAGTCGACCATTATAAACAGCCATTCGTTTGGCAGTATACGGCTCCATCACTCGTACATCACCGAGAGCAGAGATATCTGCATTGTTCACTGTGGAAGTAAATACCTCACCAGCTACAACACTTGTAGAACCTCCTAATGAACTCCAATCATCATCAACCACGTTCGCAACTGAGTAAACTGTGTATTGAGAGACAGCCGTCAGCAATCCACCAATTGGCTCACCGAACCAGTTAGGTAGAGAGTAGAAGTTTTCTCTATCGAAGGAGTACATTGGACCTGTTGTAGTCGGGTTAACGATTGCTACTTCATTAAAGATAAACGTATTGAAACCGTTGATGGGATCATAAGTGAATGGGTAAACGAAGTTACAAGAAGTAATTACAGCTGGGTCAGCGTCTTTACCTGTGATATAAATGATACCATTATCAGAGGAGTCTAATCCTACCGCAATGATGTCAAGATATTCAGTACCTGCTCTTGTCCACTGAGCGATATCATATGGTTTCATAGAGGGTACATTAGTTGTGTAATCGGCTCCATCAGAGATATTCTGAAAGAGTCGAATTCGTGTATCTGTTAAGTCGAAGTCAAAGACGCCACTAACAGCACCGTCAATTGGTCTTAGATTTAGACCGTCGTCAAAGTACTGTAAATCTAGAGCTTCTCTAGGTTGGTCAGTCATCAGACCACCAAGACCAAACTTTTCAAGTGGTGCTATTGGCATCTTAGTCTCCTTATTTTTTCATGTTAGTAAAGTGAGAAATTACATTCTTACCAAAAGCTGCTGAGATAGCTGCGCCTACTGCGACACCATACCATTGAGGCATCTTTGATAATACATTAAATCCATCTTCAAGGTATTGAATTGTAGTTGGGAAGAAAGCTAGAACGATTGGGATAGATAGTATGATAGTCCAGTACTCATCTTTCCATGAGGTTTTTGAGCTATCTGCCATTGACCTTTCCCATTCAATTTCTGCAGTGAGTTTTGCAACTTGAACTTGAGCTTGTGCTTTAGTCATAGCCATAGCTAAATCAATTCTTCCTTCTGCTTCA
>TARA_R110000851_G_scaffold104058_2_pt1 | contig 10666 bp, 2 predicted proteins | sample TARA_R110000851 | Tara Oceans TARA_R110000851 (sample SAMEA4397627) | marine metagenome | biome: Polar Biome; feature: [DCM] deep chlorophyll maximum layer (ENVO:01000326); material: water (ENVO:00002006), including particulate matter (ENVO:01000060) such as... | depth 17 m | reverse complement strand
GCAAAATTAGCGCAGCCCATCCAAAAAAATCCAGATGTGGATATGAACTTCGTTGTTCGTTGGGACTATTAATATTTATATTAAATAAGGAACAAGTTATGGCATGGAGATCAAAATCTAAATTACGTGCGAACGCAATTAAACATGGTTACAGGAGTGGATTTGAACATACAGTATCAGATCAACTTAAGGAAAATAAAATTAAATTTGGGTATGAAGATACGGTCATTGGCTATATTAAGCCGGAAACTAAACATACTTACACTATCGATTTTACATTACCGAATGGCATATTAGTAGAAACCAAAGGCCGTTGGGTCCTTGAAGATCGTAAAAAACATCTACTAATAAAACAGCAAAAACCGGAATTGGATATACGAATGGTATTCCAATCAGCTAACACAAAGATTAGAAAAGGTTCGAAGACAACATATGGGATGTTCTGCGATAAACATGATATACCGTGGGCGGAGAAGACTATACCGAAGAGTTGGTTAAACGAGAAAAAAAGCTCGTAAAATATTTGCCTTTACGAAGTTTTTATAATATATTCATATTATATAAATTTTTATTGAATGTATTTAATAAAACATTATTATTGAAAGTAATGAAATGATAATGAAATAAGTATAATTAATTAATTCGCAAATGAGCAAATTCGCTGTTATAACTCTTCTTGAATCTGTAATGGGTCGTGGTAAAATCAACTCAAATGATAATATTGCATTTCATTGCCCTCTTTGTCACCATGATAAAAAGAAGATGGAAGTTAATATTGTTACACAATATTGGCATTGTTGGGTATGTAATGCAGCCGGGAGGAAATTACCGGTATTATTTCGTAAACTAAACGTCCAGCGAGAGAAGATCGCTAAACTAGTTGAACTATTAGATGATGTAGAATATAGGCCTAGCAAGACAACTACAGATACACCTGTATTACAATTACCCGAAGGATATAGGCCATTATGGGAATTACAGGAGATGAGCCCCGAGTATAGAAATGCTATACACTACCTTAAGGGCCGGGGCATTGGCATTCATGATATCTTAAAATATAGAATTGGATATTGTAGGAAAGGTCTTTATAAAGGCAAGATTATTATTCCTAGCCATGATGCTAATGGAAGTTTAAATTATTTTGTAGCACGTGCGTATTATTCAAAAGATAAATATAAACATAAAAATCCACCAGCATCGAAAGATATTGTAGGATTTGAATTACATATTAATTGGAATATGCCTATTATATTAGTAGAAGGCGCATTTGATGCAATTACAATAAAACGGAATGCAATTCCTTTATTCGGCAAGACGATCTCAAATACATTGAAACGACGAATTGTAGAAAAGGGCGTACGGAAAATTTATATATGCTTAGATCTAGACGCACGTAAACAGGCGCTAGAGACAGCACAATATTTTATAGCAAATGGGCTGGATGTATACTTCGTCGACATTACAGGGAAAGATCCTAATGACTTAGGATTTGAAAAAATAACGGGTATATTAAATATGACAGAAAAAATGACTGATATGGAACTTATGGAACAGAGGATACTATGCGCACTATAGATATTGGAATTGATACAATAGACAAGATATATCACATTGCTGATGTACATGTTAGAAATGTCACACGACATAAAGAATATAGACTAGTCTTTAACAGATTATATTCGTATATCAAAAAAACTAAAACTAAGAATTCTTTAATATACGTAGCCGGAGATATCGTGCACGCAAAAACAGATATGTCTCCGGAACTAGTACATGTAGTGTCGGAATTCTTTAAAAATCTAGCAGATTTGGCACCTACTATTATTATCATGGGCAATCATGATTGTAACCTAAATAATAGTTATCGCCTAGATGCCCTTAGTCCGATCGTTAAAGCCTTAAATCATCAAAGGCTACACTATCTTAAAGACAATGGTATATATTGTATTTCCGGAGTACACTTTAACGTAATGTCGGTGTGTGACAAGCCAGTAGATTATATTAGAGCTGATAGTTTTGATGGAGATTATAAAATTGCATTGCACCATGGATCGGTCCACAATGCCTCCACGGACGCCGGCTTTACTTTAAGTAACACCCATGTAACTACGACTATGTTCGATGGACATGACTTAGTATTATTAGGAGATATTCATAAGCCGCAATATTTAAATGATGAAAAGACTATAGCATATGCTGGGTCATTAATTCAACAAAACCATGGAGAAGCATTAGGCCATGGCATTATGGTATGGGACTTAGAATCTAAGGCATGTGAGTTTGTCGACATTCCAAATGACTATGGATATTATACATACCATATTGAGAATGGTAAGATAATGAACCCTAGTGATGCAGTGCCATTACGTCCTAGATTAAGACTAAAAATAAAGGATACAGATTCAGCAACTGTTAAGGAACTGGTTGCAAAAATTAAATCACAACATAAAGTCCAGGATATATCAATTCAGAGAATTAATGGACTAAATACCACCGATTCAAAAAAGAAAATTAATTTTGGTAATATACGAGATGTGGAATGGCAAAATAAGGTCATTACCGAGTATCTAACAGCTGAGTATGCATTAGATGATAAATTATTAGACACCATACGACATATAAATCGTACAGTACATAGTAAGTTGCCAGTAAACCCATTAACGAGAAATATAACATGGATGCCAAAGAAGTTTGAATTCTCTAATATGTTTAGTTATGGAGAAAATAATTCAATCGACTTTACAAACATGCATGGACTTTATGGTATATTTGCTCCTAATGCAGCCGGCAAGTCCACTCTGTTAGATGCACTATCATTTTGCTGTTTCGACAAATGTTCTAGAACAAAGAAAGCAAAGCATGTACTAAATAATAAAAAATCTAGATTTGATTGTAAGTTTGAATTTGAATTAGGGAAGTACAATTACTTTATCGAACGGAAAGCAAAACGGCATTCAAATGGCCATGTTAAAGTCAATGTAAATTTTTGGAGAGTAGATGCATCTGGGAACGAAGAGAACCTCAATGGAGACCAAAGAGATTCAACAAACAAAAGTATACAGCAATATTTAGGTACATATGATGACTTTGTATTGACGGCGTTGTCATTGCAAAACAACAACACCGGATTTATTGATAAGAGTCAACGAGAACGTAAGGAATTATTGTCCCAATTCTTAGACATCGATATATTCGAACAACAGTATCAGATTGGACATGATGAAATAAAAGATACTGCGGCATTAATTAGAGAATATAAAAGAAAAGATTTTTCAACCGGCCTTGCATCATCTAAAGATATAATTAGTCAATATACGGGCTCATATGAACAAATGAAAGTTGATAAGGTAGAGCATGATGAAATGAAGACTAGCCTCAATGATATTATTTTCACTATGACCACGGAATTAAAGAAAGTTGATGCCACATTAGACTCGGTAGAAGATGTGAAATCTGAAATTGAAAGAATGGAAGGTGAGTTGCAAGAAGTAGTTGCAAATAGAAATACTCAAAAAGAAATGATTGTCGAACAGAAGGATATCATAAAAGAAACCGAACAGAAAATAAATAAAGTCGATGAAAAGGCATTACAACATGCATTGATTGAATTGAAGGACTACAAAGATACTGTTATAAAATTAAATAACGATTTAAAATTAAAACAGCTAAAAATTCAACATGCCCAAAAGATAGTATCTAAATTAGATAAACATGCATGGGATGAGAATTGTAGTTTCTGTATGGCCAATCCTTGGTTACATGAAACTAAACAAGTTGCAGACCTGTTGCCAAAGTTAATTGACGAAGAACAAGTTATAGAATTTGATATTAAGCATTTTGAAGATGGCATTGCAAAGGTAGAGTATGAAGATATGCCAAAGGAAAAGTTAGAATTATTAGGAAAATTAAAAGCCAAGGCAACCGACTTAGATAGAACATTAAATAATCTAGAAAGAGAACTTGAACAATTCAAATGGAACCTTCATAAATGTCGCGAAGACATAAAAACAAGTAAATTAGAACTAAAAAAATCATTAAAACAAAAATCTGACTTAGAATTTAATAAAAATAAGAATGCCGAGATACAGGAAATTCGAGATGAAATTTCTACCGTTAATATAGATATTAGCGAGTTTGATTCGAAATTATTAACGTTATCTGGCAAGCTAAAATTGGCAGAAAAGACGAAACAAGATGCCCAAGGCGGTATAGATAGATTGAAAGAACTAGAACAACAGTACCAAGGATATGAATATTATCAAAAAGCTGTTAACAGAGACGGAGTCCCATATCATTTGATAACAAAGGCGCTCCCTCAAATTGAATCTGAAATTAATAATATTCTTAACCAAGTAGTAGAGTTTACAATCGTATTACATACAGATGGCAAAAATATAAATGCTCATATTGTTTATGATGATGATAATTATTGGCCATTAGAATTGACATCCGGAATGGAAAAGTTTATTTCATCATTAGCAATTAGGACTTCATTGATTAATGTATCAAATTTACCAAGACCAAATTTCTTAGCAATAGATGAGGGATTTGGAGTATTAGATTCAAATAACCTTAATTCAATGTTTATGTTATTTGAATATCTTAAGTCACAATTTGGGTTTTTGTTATGTATTTCCCATATCGATTCCATGCGTGACATTGTAGATAAATTAGTAGAAATAAAGAAAGTTAACGGATACTCTGAAATTAACTTTACCTGATATTTATTATAAATAAAGGATAAGTTATATGCCCGCAGGAACATGGAATCTAGGTCGATTACGAAAACATGTTGAATATGTAGGTCTTAAAGATCTAGGTATATCAATAATAGATACGACTGCCGATGCAGATCAATACTTTAATGTAGCAGAATTTCCTACTACATTAACGGGAGGTAAAAACCTCTTTAAACTCAGGGCAAATGCAGCAACATTAGTCAAAAATTCTAAAATACATATTGAAGTTCTAGATTCCAATGGCGACCCAATTTACAACGAGCCTATTAGTTATTTAGAGTCTGATGGTACTCGAGTAATTGCGATATATATATATCCGGATACGCCATATGGTACGGCCACAGTATATCTAGCAGGTCGAGCATCAGTCGACCTTGATGGTCGTGGTTTAAGATCTAGTCAAGATGTAAATGACCCAGAGTATCTCAACTTTCCAAATACATTATGGTCACGTACTATTCCATGTGCTCCATCTCGGTATAATACATCTGAAATTATATTTACGAGAAAGCCTAAAGTAACACTAACAGAAATTGTACAGCCATATCTCCAGCCACAAAATTTAACAAATGTTGCAACACAAAGTTTTGCAACCAGCACATGTATAATTACGCCGAAGCCGTCAGCGATGACAACAACAGCAGTACAGTTAAATATCCAAGGCGACCCGGTACCGGCTGCATTCCAAGGCGATGTTGCATCAAATACACCGGCGCCATACCTAGGCACACAGATACTACCATCGCCATCATCGCTAGCGTTAGCAGACTCCGGCGGAATAGATGAGGCTGTGGCAAATGGGACATTTGATATAGCACTTGGTCCAGTTACCGCAACAACAACGAATATCATAACTGCATTAGACGAATCGATATTTGAGACGGCTGACGCATTTTTTACAACCGACGTCGGTACCGGCGACGTTATTACAGTTGTGAACCCACAAGTTCGGCCAACACAAAATGGCGCGCTATTAAATTCTAATACACAGTTAGTTCCTGGCACACAACACAATGAAGGAGTAAATTCGGCGCTAGCGAATAATATATATTCATTATCCGGATCATACCACTTTGTCATTAGTAGTGTTATTACAACAAAAAAAGCCAATGTAATACTAATACCAGAGCCTGCAGGATTCAAAAACATATCAGATGCTAATACAGGGGGAAAGTGGCAAGTAGAACTTAACTCATCCGATGGCGTTGGTCAGATAATTGATGAAGTACAGCCGACATCTAATTATACATGTAGTTTCACATTACCATTTGTATATACATCGACAGAGCAGTCTCAGTCATTTGCAGAAATAAAGATTGCGGATATAGAACCTGCCACCGGCGATGTTTATAAACTAAGGACATTTTATAAAGCCGGCGGCGCGTTTGGTGATTTTATCGACGCAGGCGAAACAGTAATAGAACAATTAGAACTTCTAGAAGATATTAATGCATTTGAGGGAACTCCGTTAGATGGTGCTCAATATAATAGAATAGGAGTCTTTACCAGCTTAACAGATTACCAGACATATTGGACGTCTAGTCAAGGAGCCATACCACCGACAATTGGCATTACAGAATCATTTGAGCCAGATGATATGATGAGTGGCATACGACTGACGCCATCTGACAACTACGGTGCAGACGATTTTGGATATATTAAGTTAAAAGATGAATATCGACCAAATTTAACAAAAGATACACAATATTTATTGACAATCAATTCTTTTGCTGACATGTCATTTACTTCATCTGATATTACTATTGGTAATAAAGCACAATTGGATATATACGTATCTGCTAGTAGTGGTACGATACAAGCAGATGAATTAACACAAAATGCATATATATCAAATGCTTTTGATCATTATAAAAATTCATTAGAAGGAAATTTTGCTGATGATGGACCATTTGGTAAACGTGTAGGATCAATACAATTAAATGCATCAGGAAGTGTAACACCGGCCGTATTTAGATTTGAAAGTCTATCAGACCAGATAGCCGATTTGATAATTGTCCAACGAAATGGACGATTTAATATAGGCAATATAAGTGTAAAGACATTTAACGAATCTAAATTTACACCAAACTTTACTAGAATAAATACACGTATACCAACTCAGTTTCTAAAAACACCATTGACGTTTAAGATAGTATTTTATGATTATCTTAACAATCAAGCAGAAACCGAAGCATTAATATATCCTGTCACATTTACGGGAGAAAACACCGTAATAGACGGCTTCAATAATTTAATAACAGGTTCATTATATATTGGAAATGCAGTAGGATCGGGAATAGAATTAGCAGGAGTAAATTCAGGTTATATTAGATCGATTGGATATGAAGGATTTGAGTCGGCATCAAGGACAGATACCGCCGGCGGCTTTATGTTATATACAGGATCTGTACTACCTTCAGGCCCAGACAATTACAATGGAGCCGGACTAGAAATTGTACAAGATTCGGGTAGTTATTTTAGATTCTCTACAGGGACTAGGGCAGGCGTGGACATCAAAACGCCTACGTTCTTTTTTGGTGACGAAACTACTAGTATAAGTGGGTCAAATGGAAATATTGTAATAAGTGGTTCGAATTTAGATTTGAAATCTACAAACTTCTTTTTAGGCGGCGATTCTAGTTTCATTTCCGGCAGCAACGGCAATATTGAAATATTTTCAAGTGATTTCCATCTCGAAAATGATGGGTCAGTTACCATGGAAGGAACAATTACAGCAACCGCTGGTGGTGATATAGGCGGCTGGCATATAGGTTTATCAACATTAACATCGTCAAACGGAGAAGTGGTATTAGATGCTGATGGGCCATATCATATATCTTCATCCGGATTTAATGTCAGTTCCTCCGGCGAAATGTCCGCAACGGCCGGCACAATTGGCGGATGGAAAATTCAATCCGATCATTTAGTTGATGTAAATAATAAATTAAAATTAGAACCAGCCGGCGATTACATTATTTCATCATCTAACTTTCAAGTTACTTCAACCGGCGCAATTTCGGCTAGCGCCGGAGCCATAGGTGGATTTGCAATTGGTTCGGATAATTTAACTGCCACTAATTTTATTCTTAATACAGCAGACAAACGGATATCATTAGGTACGGGTAATACTATATTCATCGCTGATGCCGATGATGGAATACAATTAGGACATGAAACATTTGCATCCGCTCCATTTAGTGTAACTAAAGAAGGTGCGTTGTCAGCTAGTGTAGGAAATATAGCTGGCTGGGGTATAGGAACAGATCAATTGACTGGCGGCAATATGATTATTAAGAAGAGCGGCGAAATAAGATCATCAGGATTTGAATCAGGACATGAAGGCTCAGGATTTCTATTAACAGCCGATTATGGCGGGTTCTTAGAAGTTCAAAATGCACATATTAGAGGAACATTGTCAACCACTGTATTTGAAAAAGAGACAGTTAACGCCGTAGGCGGTCAGTTATATATTGCGAACTCATCAGTGTTGACAGGTTCGGGACAATTGGGCGTAGATATAGCTACTCCCGGAACACATAGAGCTACAGATACAACAATGTCACTCCAAAATGTATCCGGATTTGCTGCCGGCGAAATACTTACTGCAAAGAAAGTACATGCAACCGGATTTCAAACGGAGTACATACGAGTACAATCAGCATCTAGAGTAGACGCGTCAAGTGATATAAATTTTGCCGGGTACATATATGTTATTAGAGGATATAGTGGATCGGTAGCCGGTAGCAGCACCATATCGGGGTCGTTGGGAGATATAGCATCACGAGCACAATCTTACACCGGCTCTCAAGTAATAGTATCTACCGGAAAGGAAGGAACCGGTTATATTAGATTGAATGCAAATCCAAATGATCCATATACTCCATATATTGATATAGTTGAAAGAACTGGTAGTGCAATATATGATGTAGATTTAAAGGCAAGACTAGGAGACTTATCAGGCCTCAGCCAAACCCATCTACACGGAACTGACCCATCAAATGCCGGCTTTGGATTATATTCACAAAATGTATTTTTAGAAGGCGGGATAGTAGCCAATACAGGTTCGATCGCTGGTATACATATGGACGCCGGAAAATTATATACCGGAGATGGTGTCCACGAAGGATCGGGGACAGGCTTTTATTTAGATTCCGGAAGTAATTTTTCTTTAGGAGATAAATTAACATGGGACGGGAGTAGCTTAACAGTAAAAGGCTCCATTCAATTAGCAGATGGTTCGAATGTCGGAAATGGAATGGTCTGGAGCGGAAGTTGGGCTAGTTCATCGACGTATTATAAAAATGATGCAGTAGAATATTCCGGCTCATCGTATATAGCAGTTGGCCCAGAGGCACATATAGCAGGTCATTTGAATAGGCCTCCAGAGACAGAGGCAACATGGAGTTTGATGTCCAATTCGGGCTCAGATGGGGTATTAGGAGGAGATGGCGCTGATGCAAAGGTAGTAAGCTTTACATCAGATGACTATGTTATAATATATGATTCAGCCGGCACAAATCCAATCCCAGCAACAATAACATTATCTGGATCATCCCAAAACTTTACAGATGCATTATTCTTAATTTCAGGATCTGCAGATTATGGTACTGGCACTTCCTATTTTACCGGGTCAAGTGCAAACGCAACATCATCAGTATTTTCATCGCCAAGTACATATACCGCGGGAAGTCAGACTTTAAACATGAGTGTGAAAGAAGGTGCTTCGGGAGGAGAAGTTTCATTTGATACATTAACAATAACATCATTAAAAACGGCAGCAGATGGTACCGATTCAGTGGCCCCTCCGTTAGTAACATTGGAAGTGCCGCAATTAACATTTGTTAAAGCACTTGATGGGACAATAACTCCCGCAACAGCATCATTTACCGCTAGTTTACAAAATACATTGACACCGACAGCATCATGGACAACTGATCCTGTTGTTACATTATCGACCGGGTCATATCTCGATTTATCTAGAATGCATCTAACCAAAGATAATTTTGGAACAAATACATCTATTCGAATTACTGTTGGGTCCGGAAGTAATCATAGTGATTCCGTTACAATGATATTATTAGACGAAGGGTCCGGCAATGTTCAATCAGTATTATCAAACCCAGTTCATACATTCCAGTCAGCAAATAACGGAACAGTGGAAAATTTTGCCGGCGGCGGAACGACATTGCAAGTATTTGAGGGCGCAACAAAGTTAACATATACAGCATCATTCCAAGTGCCAACAGGACATTATTCTGCATCATTGAGTGTAGATAATTTGACAGCCGGATCAATCTCCGGAGATGGATCGACTACTGCAATATTATCAATACCAACAGCAATGTCGGAAACATCTGGAGGAATTCATATTACAATATCCGGATCGACACAGAATGGGACATCATTTATATTGCCGACGACTCAGTCGTTTGCAAAATCAACAGCCGGAGCTGTCGGCGACACCGGCGCAACCGGTGCTGATGCAAAGGGTGTCATTGTTAACGGAACAACACATATATTTACAAAGGATATAACTGGAACAATAACGCCAATATCTGCATCATTTACGGCAAGTCTAAATAATGCAACAGATCATGGAGACTGGGAAACGATATTAGGCACATTAAGTAATGTAGAAAATAGTAAAGATGGGCCACCATCATGCGTAGTTACTCGAGACAATTTTGTAGATGGAATGCGACTTTCGTATACAATGAATTCAGATGACAATTCATTTACTGATTCTGTAACATTAAAATTAATAGATGTTGGGTCAAGCAACGTTCAAGTATTTTTAAGTAACGAAGCTGTATTATTCCCGGCGGACTTTACCGGTTCAGTAACTAATTTTGCCGGCGGTGGCACTACTGTACAAGTACGTGAAGGAGTGACGCTATTAACATATACATCTTCAGCCACCCCTCCGG
>TARA_R110000851_G_scaffold104010_1_pt1 | contig 10679 bp, 4 predicted proteins | sample TARA_R110000851 | Tara Oceans TARA_R110000851 (sample SAMEA4397627) | marine metagenome | biome: Polar Biome; feature: [DCM] deep chlorophyll maximum layer (ENVO:01000326); material: water (ENVO:00002006), including particulate matter (ENVO:01000060) such as... | depth 17 m | reverse complement strand
CTGATGATAGTGAGGATGAGTTGACAGCAGCATATACAACATCTGTTGTAGCTAGAGTATGGCCCAAATCACTCAAAGGCGATAGACTACTTACTTTTGTTAGTTGTACAGCCATTTATATTACTTACTCTTTAATTTGTCAATTTCACTCTTGAGCTCTTTAATGGATTCGATTAATAGAGGTATTAATCTTTCGTATCTAACTGCCATCATACCGTTTTCTCTACGCTCAACGGCATCGGGCAAGACCTCTTCAACTTGTTGAGCTATAACGCCTACATCATGCTTGCCGACGCGATGTACTGAAGCCAATTCATTCCAGTCATATTCAACACCGTCTAATGTCGCTACTTTATCAAGCGCATTTTCAAGATTTTTAATATTTTTCTTCTGTCTCTTATCCGAGGATGAACTGCTTTGAATATCACCACCTGCATGGATTTCACCAAACGCGCTAATTGCAATGGTTGATGTATTAGGAGCTGCGACATGTAATTTATATGCTGGATTTGTAACTCCAATACCTAACGCGCCTATTGTTGTTGCATCTCCTGCAGATAATGTTGCAACAGCAACACTTGCTAGACCTAATGTGGTAGCTTTTACGGTAGTAGCTTCTACGGTAGTAACTTCTACGGTAGTAGCCTTTAAAGTGCTAGATGCGCTAATCGATCCAAGCACTGATAATTTTTCGCCTGGATTGTCTACTCCAATACCGACTTTATCAGCTGTTTTGTCTACATAAAAAGTCTTTGTATCAATATTAAGATCAGTAGAAGCATCTTGTACTTGATTGTAAGTGGTAGTCCAATTAGCACTAACAGCAGCCACTTCAGCTATATCAGCTTTAACTTCAGCCCATTGTGAACTGTTAGCTACTAAAGTCGTATTTGTACTGTTCCAGGACGCGCTTGAAGCAACCACTTCAGTAAGATCAGCACCTATAATTTCTCCATCCTCGTTATATATTTTTCCAGTAGCAGAAATATTACCTGAAACTGTTAGCTTCTCGTGAATGTTATCAGTAATTGCAATTGCTTGAGTACCAATACCTACATTGTGGTTTGTTTCATCATAAGCGAATTGTACAGCGCCACCAAATGCGTTAGAGTCATTATACTGAATTGTTCTGTTACTGCCACCGGGATTAACTGGATTAACTTCACCTAATGCGCTTCCAGAAGCATAAATTGTCCCTTGTGCGGATATATTACCAAATACAGTTAAAATGTTATCTGTAACAATATGATCGCTACCGAATGTACCTCTACCTCCAATAATTAGAGTATTATTAGTACTAAGCGAACCGGCTACTGTCGTATCAGCTTGTAATGTGGCGCTATTAGATGCAACATATGTATAGGATCCGCTATTTGACTTTAATGTACTATAAGCACTTTCATATTCAGCACTATTTGACTTTAGGGTGCTATAAGCACTTTCATATTCAGCACTATTCGCGTTAAAACTAGTATAGGTTGATTTTAAATTAGCACCAGTGCCTGTAACAATGACGTCTAGAGCTCTATTGACAAGGTCGTTAGCAGACAGGGAGATGCTCGAAAGTCCTTGTGTTGTTACGACAATCATCTCGCCACCAGTCACACTATGACCGGAGCCTGGATTTGATAATTCGCTAATCTTTGGCATCTTATATTATTATTTATTACCCGATATGTATCTCCTCACCAGCTTCTGTGGTTAAGAAGGTGCGGTTTTCAAGTACGATTTCTGTTGTTGCATATCCTTCGCGTAAATATGCTAAATTGTGTGTACCGCTTAAAGCGTCTATACCGTTAAATACCGCTATATCAAAACTTATTTCAATATCACGTGAATCACTAGATAAAGGCAGCTTAAATGTTAGATAGCTACTGTTATATGTATACGGAGCAGCTGTCCCAGTATCTGTATTGATCGGTAGTGGATTACCAAGATTGTCCACATCGTAATAAGTACCTAATTTGATAATATTTTCAGCTGGTGCAAAAATACCACTTACACCCGGCATACCTGATAGCTCGGTTCCGGGGATTTGAGTGACAGTATCGAATCCGGTACCACCACCGTCGAACCCGACCTCATTTTTATAATTATCTTCTTGTGATACGTTTAATATCGGAAACGAGCCAACATCTAAATTATAGATGTTAATATCTGGCTTGAGAATATTAATCGTGTCGATCTCATACGGTGTACTTTGAGAGTCAAAAAAGTAACTAATGAGATAATCTTTATCACCTTGATCTGTACCTTTTATAACGACCAAGGCTGTGTTATCCTTTTTATTGTTCTTTATTATCGGCCGATCAATGGATGTAATATTAAACTTCTTTCCTGTGCCGGACAGGCTGTACCCTTTTGTTATTAAATCAAGAAACTGTGAACGATTTGAACCACTTAATTCGTTCACAATAGTAATATCTCCCGTATCAATGTTCACTTTCTTTATCTCGGGAAATATTGCTTTACCGTAGGTATTTGAGAACTTCTCTGCAACAACAGTTCTGCATAACAACAGCTCTCGAGATGTCTCGTCGTACCATGGCCGCGCTATTTTTTGCAAACCGCCGCCGGCTGACAAGAATGTTCGTGAACTAAACAAACTTCTATATATTTGAGAATCGAAGTCATAATCATACTTTTCAACTATTTGATATGTTGGTGTTGTAATGATTATTACGTTATCGATGACATCAAAATCAACAACGTTATTGTTAAGCTCGGTTAACATGTCAGTATCCGTATATTTTATGAATACAGCACTCAGGGACGCTGACAGCGGATTTACGATTGTAGAATCAAATCTACGATGGTATAATTTTCCTTGTTTGTTCTGCTTTACATATATTCCTTGATATGCGCTAATAGTTTCAGTAACACTCTCATATATCGTTATTCTTGCATTGCCTTGATGGTCAAAATACTTTACAGTGTAAGGTTCAAACCCTGAAACACCGAAATGTTCTGATGTAAAGTCGGATGTTGATGATCCGGATAACGTGCTTGCAACTTGCTCGGCTGTTTTTCTAATTATATGTGTGTCTTTGTGAAGGGCGAAATTATTACCGTAGTAATCAGTCTTCCATTGCTCTATCGTATCTGGTCCGAGTAAGAGATCCTTCTCACGAGCATCTGGATCAAATACTAATCCTGAAAATTTGTAAACATCATCATTTGCCCATATGTCTTTTTCTTCCCCAGACCAAAAATCAACACTATCAACTGATCTAGAAATACCTTCAACATCATCATTTAATGTCTCAGTACGAGATTGATATGGAAAAAACTTTTGATAGGGGTGCCGAGCGCTGGGCATTCCGTATCCTTGATCATTAGCTTTTGAAAACCGAATTACCTCATTACTATCAGTAAATTTATACGGTGCACTTGCTGATTCAATATTATCCTGATTTGGAAATATGTATAGAGTGTTTGCTTCTATTTTATCAGGATCAACGCTAGTTATTAAATTTACAGATTCAAATTTTAACAACCCTTGCCTGTCGGGAGAGAAAAACTTACCTTTCTCGGAAATTTTATATATGTCAGTTGTTACAGGAGATGTTGCATGAGAGCTATAAACTGTATTAAGCAGATTTGCGCTTGGATTCGTTGCATCGAACAAGCTACCCGTAACAAAGTTCGTTGAAGTTGTACCAGCTGAAAGATAGTTGTAGCCGGAATTATTAAACTTCTCAAAAAGTGCTTTTTGCTGTGAGGTGATTAAATTCTCAACCGTCTTTTCTGTTCCGACAAATTTGCTTATATCGACGTCAATAATAGTTGCCGTATCTTCTACATTGAGTAAAAGTGATAGACCGTCTCCCGTATTAAAGGTTGCTTGCGATGGAGACGTCTCTCTAACCAAATTAGAAATGAGTTCTTCAATAAAGAGATAAGCATCACTATCTATCTCCTCTGAATTATACTCACTGTCCTTAGTAGAGTTAAAGTAAAATTCATACTCATCATATAACTCGTCAATATTAATTTCTACCTTTTTAGAAATTGTTGACAGTTCAGGAATAGTAGCTGTAGGATAATCGTCGGTGAAGTCCTTATCTCCAAGAAGGTCTAGTACTAAATCTGTAACTAGGGCCTTAACACCTAGAACGCTACCTTTAAGACTATGTTTAACTTTGGCGTGTTCAATATTATGACGTTCACCTTTATAGTATTTTGTTACATTTTTTAACTTCCTTACAAAGAATGGAATTATAACATCTAAGTCTTTATCGGAGTTAAAATCTATATTAGACAAAAATCTCTTCTCATCGACAGTCGCATATTTAAGTGCAATCTCTTGCAAGAAGTTAATATATAATATTCTTGAGATTGACGGTAAGTTAGTAGCGTTTGTAGTTTTAGCATTCTCGTACCATGCTTTAACATAGTTGTTGTAATTGTTAAATATTTCTACGGTATCAAGGTTGTTATAGCCTTCTGCTTTCAAATATTCAACATAGGACAATGGCATCCGTTCTGCGGATGTTGAGCTTACTAATGTCGAATTATCTTGCATTTAAATTATTTATAGTTTAGTTATACTGACGTAGCTGACACGGTTTCTTGGAATAAGCCCAAACCTTTACGTATTTGTTGCTCCAAAACCAAATCAACAATACCTTCATCATCCTCCCAAGCCGCCATGGAACTGTTTGATCTTGTTAGTGTAGTATTAGTGTTTCTCCAGTCAATGACGCTATCTAACACAATATCATTATACTTCTCAGTATATGTATAGAAATTGTTATATCCTGTTATAGCGAGACCAGTGAGAGCCGTATTTATACCCCATCCCCAGTCGGTCTGATAAGCACTTAATGGATATTGGCTATACAGCTGTGTTTCACTATCATAAACAGCATTTGCTGTTAAATCCGGAGTTAATGAAACGTGCATGGTGTTAACTTTTTTAAATTCGTTGTTAAACAGTTGATTTAAAATAATTGGCGATCCAGCAGATACAATATAGGATTCAACTGAGAGTTGAGTGCCTAGATTTACTCCTGTTAGTGTTACATTTCGCGTGCTGTAGTTTCTGTCGAACTTACTCTGGTTACCCCATAGTCTGCTATGGTTTATTGAAAGTAAATCCATGACACGTTTTATACCTGTTGGATACGTGTAGCGATATTCATTAAGTTTATGATTTACAGTTTTTGCCAGCGATTCAAGTTTGTCAATATTGCACGTTTCAGCGTCATTGTGATTACCAACAAAGTTTGCTATCTTCTCGTAAATTTTGTTACCTAATTCATTGGGATCAGAGTCAGCAGTACCGACGATGCTGCCCATAAAGTCATCGAAGAACGTATCGTAGTTTTTTAAGAAATCTTGCTGCCTATATGACTTAATTGTTTCTGAAGGATCAAAGTCTTCTTCAATTTTTCGTATACCGTAAACTCCGCCAGTCGGATTAACAGTAAATGTAACGGAACCGGACAAAACATTTGTTGATCCGAGATTTGCATATTTATTATACCATCTATACCCAGTCCAGTCGCCGACGGACTGGTAATATTCATTATCAATGCTATTTGGTATCGTCTCTACACTTGAAAGGCCAATGGACCTTGTTGGTAGGAATGTAATCGTGCGTTTATGGTTGTTAATAACCCATAAACGGTTGCTAAAGTCACTTGCGAGCCCGGTTAGATATTGTTTTGTCTCGTAATCAATTGGCTGTGACGCAGGTGTTATGTCTGAGTCAACAACATAACGAGACCCTTTTTGCCAAGTTGTGTCAATAACCTGCTCAACAGTTGATACATCATGTGTTACAAACACGTTTTTACCGTTATCAAACGTTATGTGGCTTGGGTTATAAAATCCGGAAACCTTAACAGACACTGTATCACTGCTGGTAGTTGCATATCCTATATAGTCACTATTTGCAATTTGAAACTCAACATCATATTTTGCTGTTGCTGTAGTAGATATATTACTATAATCGTCTATATGTGTATGTACGGTCCATGAGCTCTTATCATCTGCTACCGTTTTAATAATATACCCGCCATTAAATGGCTTTGCTCCAAATTTGAACCCTCTTGCGATAAACAGCTTATCAACCTCAATCTCTGCACTATTAGCTGACAGGAATGTAGTTGATGCTTGAAACTTAAAGCTCTCTGTATCTGTATCAATTGACGCCGTAAGTACGTGATTGTGAGTACTGCCGGAGCGCAATTGATCATATGTGCTAAACCAAACTTTATTGTCAGAGTCAACGGCGATGTCAGTAATGGAGACTCCAGACCCGAGAGGTATATCACGGGTTTTGGTAAGAATATTAGCACTCTCATTAACTTCAAAATATTTTAATGAGGCACATAATGGGTTAGAATACGCGACCCATATATTATTATTTTTATCCGTATCAACAACGTACGGCTCTTCAGGATTAAACCCACCGAATCCAGATAGGCTGGTTGCTGCCTGATATGAAGACAAATCATATGTTGTAGAGTCAGTATTATCTCTTCCCAATAGTAATCTGTCAATCTTATCATCTTTTGTATTATATCTCGCAACTAAGTTAGCGTCGTTTAACGCCATCCACACATTATACTTTCCGTCAATGGCGAGGCTCGTAATTCCTAGATTGTCAACAACATTGTCAATATTTGTATTATTATCATTCGCTGCATCTGGCACTACGAGAAGGAAGGTACCTGAAGACATCGTTGTAAAGCTATTAACAGCAGATAGTTTATTATTACTGTAGGACAATAAATCTAGATTGGTACCATCGTCAAGTATTGGGATGTTTCTTAGGTTGATTGGGTTTGTTACTGCGGTATTCGTACCGCTCAGTACTGTAAACTCAGCTGCATCTTGATTGATTATATTAATGACGTCGTTTTTAATATCACCAATGTAACATCTCTTATTTACTGCGCTGCCGCTTTCTGGAGCTACTGCTGTAGCGAATTGCTCTCCTGTCAGGCTTTGCGCTGAGACAGAAAATGTATTAATTTGTCCAGTTGTGATCGTTTCGCCGCCGGTCTCAATTTTCGTAGACATAACAACACGTGGTACAAGATGTACGGCAGATTTTTGATTATTACCGCTAACTGCAACTGATCTACCTACAACCCCAAAAGATATATCTGCGTCAAAAAATGCTTCATTATTAATCCGAGCTTTGTATTTTGCTGTTACTGGGTCAGTAGTAGATTCATATGGTACAAAACTACCGCGGTAGTAACCCTTTAAAGACGCGGCGAGGTTGTCATCTGTATTAGGGTGCACTGATGCGCTTAACGTACTGAGAGATGATTTTGCAAATGTAAGGTAAATTGTATTTAGCAGTAAACTGCTGTTCGGTAAGCTGTTATAGTTCGTGACATTAATGCTTGAGAGGTTAAGCTCCGGGAATGTTAAGAGGTTTTGCTCATTACCATCACGAACAGAGATCACAAAAGGTGAATCAACACGTTCCCACTTTTGACCAGGATATGAAATTTCTGATATACCAGTAGGAGATAGAGCTAGCTTCTGGCCTGTATTAAACCGTACACTAACGGGTATCTGTATAGGTTTTAATCTACCGATCGTATACACGTCGTCGGTCGATCCTAAATTACCGTTCGCTATGTCTTCAGGTTCCGGCATACCCTTACGACTAGGAGTGGCGTACAAAACAACAGGGAGAAAATTGTCTTTTGCTTTTGCAATATCGTCTCTGAAGAATATTGTATATGTACCTGATGAACCGATAAAGGTTGAACCAGTGTCTGTGGATAGACATCTTACGTAGTTACCTAGGTCATCTTTTTTATAAAATAAATTATCGTTTGTACTGCTCAAGTTGTCTAGTTCAGTATAAACTAAGGACTCATCATCTGCAGTTATTCTAGAATATGTTGACCACGTGCTGGTAGTATGAGACCACTTATGCTTAGTTTTATCTCTTGGTGAAACGTGTTCAGAATCAGATCCGCTAAGCGATATAGTTAAAGATGGTCTTCCATGAAGATACGCTTCGGTGTCTTGCCATGTATTGAACCTATCAATCGTTATTTCGTTATTTTTATCACCAGCCTTAGCAATCCATACACCATTTGTTAAGGATGTTGTATTTTCTAATCTATTAGAGATAAAATCACCGGCCGTAACAGACAATATGGTGGTACTCGCAACTGTTTCACCGGCTGAAGTATAACCGTATAAGGAAACAGAATATATGCCCGGATATTTGTAAACATGGTCGGCGGAAAAGGTGTCAACTTTTGAACTATTACCATCACCCCAGTCAAATAAGAATTTATCGTGTACTATGAAGGGTTTTTGGGCGGCTAACGTCGCAGTGTTGACCTTAAATTGCTGCTTTGATAATTCATTCGTCCATGCAGACAGAGCGTCAGAATACCCAGCCGGTGTGAAACCGCCCGCGTTGACATCAAACGATATCGGCTCTGTAAAATCATAGGTCGGCATTTTTAGTATTCGCTAGTTTTTGTTGTAGTAAATTGCGATACAACTTCAATTTTATCTGCTATGCTAGCAGCATTATTCAAATAAGGATACTTAAAGAATGGTAACTTGGTATTAGCATTTACAGACACAATATCCGTATCAGGAAAGATTGGGTTATAAGCAAACAGATTAATACCTCTCACTTCACAGTCCTTATCTGTTCTCACCGTCTTTATCTCAGACACACCGTCGATGTTTAATATAGTGGAAGTTATATCACTGATATCTACAATAGATCCTAATGCAAACTTCTTAAATGCATTAACGATAATATTATGAGCTCTATTTTTTATTTGATCTATGCTTATGCGAGACTGCGGTTCTCTTGTTATACGAAGAACAGTAGATTCGATTAATTCCGTCGATATCGTTTCGTCTGGCTTAGCGACTCCGAGATCGTATGCAACATAAACCGGATCAACAATGATAGTCTCAGATGTTAGAATTTTTTTCTCTTTAACGGCGTCAATTATGCTGCTTTTTAGAGCAGGTGAAAGATAGTTGTTCTTGATGCTGGTACTTACTGATTCGCCAGACTTTGGGACGCAATAAATGTATACGTTATTAAAGTCGCAAGCATCTGCAAAGAGTGTTTGGTTGTAGATTGTTCTAGGCTCATCATTGGCTTTAGCAAGCTTCAACGTATTAACGTTATACCCAAGATGTTCGGTTACATAATCGGAGTTGTTGACTACTTTCGTATCCTCAATTACATTACTAAAATTTTGTGATATAAATCCTTCGTAATCTTCTTTTGTAACGAGTCGATATTGTGAGCTAAATAGGCCCGGAGCTCTATTTTTAATATCATTAACATCTTCACCTTCATAATAGTTTGTTGATGCGTTAATGTTGGTAAATGTAACGTTTGTTAAATCACTTGGTGTAATATAGGTAACGTCACTTATTTTAATATTATTGAATATGTCTATGAATTGGGATGTGGTATACTTACTTACTGACATACCATCAATTGCACCTCTTCCGACTTCGCCGCCTATACCGTCACTCTTAAGATAGTATATAGCAACTTTATCTCCAGGATTTAGTTTCTTACCTGTGGAGTTATTGCCGAATTTAATTTGATATCTCCTGCTTTCATTAAGGCGCGCCTCAAACACTTTATTTACTGATTTTTCAAGAAATAAATTTTGCACTTGTTTGAATTCAGTCCATTTTTGCGTATATACATCCTTAACAAAAACATTTAGTGCGAAGTGGTCTACGATAATGTCATCACCAGGGGTTAGAAGTAGATTTTCAAACTCCTCACCATTTGCGGTATAAATTGGATATTCTTGATATTGTCCCTGATATAATAAATTGTTATTCTGTAGATCGGTCAACACTTCGGCTTCAGTCTCTGTCTTTGAGAAGGTAATATCCTCTTTAGTTGAATAAAAGATACCTCCTGCATTTACAAAACTAAAGCGAGGGATCGTATACGTGCCTAGTCCTAGCGAACTGTTACCTGTTGAATTAAAAGATAAATTAGCAGTTTGCTGTCCGACTGGTTTGTAGTCAATAATCTTAACAATGCGGTTTATATTTTCATATAACTCCGTTTCAGTAAAAGTGGACTCGGATGATGTCTGGTTCAAATAAAATAAAAGCACGTGATAGCTATAGGCAACAACGTCAATCATTGATGATAGATTACTGCCCTCGTAGTTTTGATCTGTAAAGAACGATTTTTGGTTTAATCGGTCTTTAATAAGATTCTTCAGAGACAGTGCATCAAACGCTGTATACGCATTTGTCGGTAAGTTAAAATCTGTCAGTTTATCAGCCATAATTAATTCTTAAATTTAAATCCGTCAGCTCCCAAGTTTCCAGTTATAAGACCTGTACGATTATTTAGAGTAGGTATTTGTATTACAATACCAACTTCGTAACTCTCTTGCTCTGGTCTACCAACAACAGTAACTTTAGTAATGTTTATTCTTGGTTCTTGTACACCTAGTCCTTTATAAACAGCACGCGCAATATCATCTGCCGTTTGCTTAGTGACAGGTGAAAACAGAAAATGTCTTAGATCTAGCCCGAGATACGGATTAAGTATCTTTTCACCGGGTGTAGTATTTAGTATATTTTGTACTGATTGCACTACTGCGGCGACATCGTCTTTACTAGCAATGTCTCGTGTATTCTTAATACCACTATCGTTGCTGGATAGCATTATACCAAGCTTA
>TARA_R110000851_G_scaffold15872_1_pt1 | contig 10689 bp, 11 predicted proteins | sample TARA_R110000851 | Tara Oceans TARA_R110000851 (sample SAMEA4397627) | marine metagenome | biome: Polar Biome; feature: [DCM] deep chlorophyll maximum layer (ENVO:01000326); material: water (ENVO:00002006), including particulate matter (ENVO:01000060) such as... | depth 17 m | reverse complement strand
ATGATCCTAGAAGGATGGTTAGTCGATGTTAAATCCTATCATATACATACTGAAACTGACATATCTCACGTAAAGAAGAGCAATGGAGATTTCTCAATGAAGGAATTATCTGCGGCTATTAATACTCCGGACCGGAATGCTTTAATTGTTAATACCTATTCTACTATTGCTCCTAACACTAAAGCTATAGCCTTCTGTGTAGATGTTAACCACGCAACAGACTTATGTAATATGTTCTTAGGTAAGGGAGTAGAGGCGGCGGTTATATCAGGAGTAACACCTAAAGCAGAACGTAAAGAAATAATTAAACGTTTTAAAGAAGGACATATTAGAGTTCTTACTAATTGTTCAGTTCTTACAGAAGGTTTCGATGTTCCGGATATAGGAACGGTAATTATAGCTAGACCTACTAGTTCTCCTGTTCTGTATTGCCAATGTCTAGGCAGAGGTATGCGTTTATCTGAAGGCAAAGAATATATGAACCTAATTGATATGTATGACCGGTCTAAACATGCTCCAGTTCATATCGATCGAGTTCTTAATATACCTATGACAGGCTGTACATACGGTGAGTGGAAAGCAGTTAAAGAGATTATAGAGGAGGAGTTTCCTTACGCCTCAGCGGATACTATAGCTCATGCTCTAGAAGCAATAGACCCAGAAGATATCATCACGAAACTTCGTTCTATGGATATATTAGAGGTTCTAGTTAAGATATATGAGCAAGGCGTAGATTCTTTTCTATCTGCGAAAACAAAGTTAAGCTGGTCTAAATTGGCTGATGGATCATACTTTCTACAGGCATCTGGTATGGGTAAACTAGCGGTGCGTGTAAACGCTATGGGTATATGGGAATTATGGAGGAAAGAACCCAGAAAGGCATGGAATAAACTCTATATAGGAGATCCGGCTCTATGCTTCTCTAGAGGAGATAAAGTTGTTGCAGACTACGATAAAACTAAACTATATCTTAGATCTGCCTCCTGGAAAAATAATCCTGCGTCTAAAAACCAATTAGATTTCATAAAAAGATTAACAGGAGAACAGCAGCTCGGTATTACAATAGACAGCCGTGGGAAAGCAGCACACCTGATTAATTCCCTAATAGAAAAAAGACAAAATGATAGACACCGATGATGTTAAGAAATTTCAAGAACTTGCTATAGAGCATGGAAAGCTGGAAAAAGACCAGCGTTTATATGGAGTAGTTAGAAGGCTACAGAAACAATATGGAACCGAAACCGTTTTAGATGGTTTAAACTTCTTAACAGAAAAGATTCTACAAGGAAAGATGTATGGGTACGCTGTACCTGGTCTAGTAGCCTTCTGTGGTAAGGCATCAAAATATATTGCTATAGGAGAACAGACCTATGAACCTACCAATATCACATGGGCACAGGATCTAGATCTAACAGGTATAGAAGCCGCTATTTATGCTTTCTCAACACGAAGTGGTAAAGCCATAAACATCTGTGCTAAATGGAGTGATAAAGATATTGAACGTGAGATCCTCTTCTTAAAGATGATCAAACAAGAATGGGATGCAATTAAAAAGATCAATAAAACAAGAATCGAATCACGCAAAAGAAGAATCTGGCAAGAATACAAAAAATCCATACGTAATCTTCCTACTCTTCTGCTACAATCGCAACACGAAATGAGAATACTAGAATTTAAAGAAAATGGACAATAACGCACTAAAAGAAACTTATAAGTACACCGACTACGCCTCTGGCAATATAGCTAATCGCAATAACGTAGTTGATTACATCGAAGTATATAGCTCATCTATGAAAGAACCTTTAGGTACAGACGTGTATTGCGGAATGTTTCAGTTTGATTCTTCCTTTAAAGAACATGTAGAAGGCACAGGATCAGTCTCAGGTTTTAAAGGAGTCCACTTTGCGTGGTTTCTAACAATAGACATAGATGCGTCTCATGGAGATATAGATGAAGCTAAAACTAAAACAATCCAGTTAATTCAGTATTTTGAAAAACTGGGTGTAAGTTCAGAAGAGATATATATTTATTTCTCCGGAGCTAAAGGCTTCCATATATCATTGCCTCATACTCTGTTCGGATATGCACCTTCGAGTAAACTTAATGCTACTCTTAAACGAATGGCTATGACAATCTCTACGCTAAGCGGAGTTAACATCGCATCTGAGAAAGAAGCCGGTATAGATTTGATATATGATAGAACACGTTTACTTAGATTACCTAATACAATTCACAGTAAAACCGGTTTCTATAAAACTCAAATTACAGGTGAAGAATTAAAGACTTTAACTATGGAAGATATATATACGTTAGCAGAATCTCCTAGAGGTACTGTGTATATAGCGAGGACATCAGCCAGTAATGCGCGTTTACGTGATATTTATATGCAGTCTCAGTTAACAGACGCAACTCGACGAGCTAGTGTGTTACCTGCATCTAATACTCAAGGGGAAGAACAAGGTATTCGTAATGGTAAAGTATGTATGTCTCGTCTACTGAAAGGAGTAGGAAGCGGTCAGCGTGATGAAGTAGCTATTAGACTAGCTGATCATTTTAGAAAGCAAGGACTGAGTAGGGAGTTAACCGAAGCTACGTTAATAGCGTGGAATAATAAAAACGATCCTCCGATGTCAGCTCAGGATATAAGTGTAAAGATAAACAGTGCTTGGTCTAACGAAATGGACTATGGCTGCCATGATCATATATTAGCGGCTAACTGTAGTAGTACTTGTTTCCTGTACAAGCGGTTAGTGCAGAATCAAAATATTGAAGAGCCTGAAATACTTGAGAAGAACTTAAAGACTCGAGAAGATCTAGTCGTTGCCTACGTAGATAGATTTTTCGAAGGAGCTGGTCTTTCTTTAGGAATACCTTCCCTAGACGTACATCTTAAATTACATGGAGGTCACGTTCTTCAGTACATGGCTAAGAGTGGTAGTGGTAAGACAGCCTTTGCTATGCATGTTATGAATAACTTAAGCAATAAAAATATCCCCTCTCTTTTCTTATCTCTAGAGATGTCAGATGCTGACGTAGCGGAACGAGGCTTTCAAATAGCTTCTAACACTACATCAGCAACACTTGAGAGAATGATGTTGGAATTTGTTAAGCAAAACATGTCCCGAGACTCTATGGTAGAAACTATAATAGAGAAGATGGGAAAGGCTTTCGACTCCGTGATAACTGTAGATGAAGATAGTGCTTCTATTGATTCAATAGAGCAGTACATCTACAAAGCGAAGGAAGCTTTCGGTGTTAAGGTAGTCTTTATCGACTATCTTGGTCGTGTTTCTCAGACTAAATCAACGAGCTATGAGCATATCAGTGCTCTGGCTAAAGAACTTAAATCAATGGCTAAACGTCATGATGTAATTGTTTTCTACTTACATCAGGTTAATAGATCAATTGAGGATGCTACTTCTGCGGTAGATATGAGCTCTGGTCGTGACTCTGGACAAACGGAAGAAGCTGCTGATGTAGTATTAGCTAGCTGGCGCCCAGGTCTAGAAGACGGCATGGATGAATTCATACTTCGTATATTGAAAAATAGACGAGGAGCTAGTAACGTAAGTGCGCATTTAAAGTTCGAACCAGCAACAATGCAATTCAACGAAATAACAGATGGATACGAATCGAGGCTATAAATTAGAAAGACTTAAGATAGGTATAGACCTAGCTAGATACATTAAAGGGAGAGGTCCTGATATTGCGTCTGTCGTAGACTATACTAAAACAAATAAAATGGTATTGAGCCCTCGAGCTTATGCATTTGAAAACTATTATATAATTACAGATGATAGTAATATTGTTTCCGCAGCTAAGAAAATGGGTCACTCTCATTTGCATATCTTAGTTGTCGGAGGCAAAGAAAAAGCTCTAACAGATATTAAACGTATTTTTAGAGAGTATGTAACCGAAACAAACTTCGGTGCTAAGGAAATGGCTTCTACCGTTAACCAACTAGAGCGTATGTGGAACAGGCTCTTTGTAGGAACTAGCATAGAAGATACTTTCTACGATACCTTTTCTGAGGCTATCGATATACCTAAAGAAATAATTGTTAGAGCAATTAAAACTAGAGAACCAACGGGTATAACAAAAGAAGACCTATCTAGGAAGATTAAACACCTTCGAGAAGGTAGATCATATGTAGAGCGAATAGATAAACTATCAGAAACCTTCTGCCCTCACTGTGGCAGTGTTGAGAAACTAAACTTAACAGGTGTAGATAGAACTATAATTCCTCACTATATTCAAGCAGCAGTAATTACGAAAGTAAATCATCTGTTAAAAAACATACCTTTTTCTGCTAGAGAAGGTACACTAAGACTAATCAAAGACGGAATTCAACGTCTAATCTCTCAATCAATAAGAAATACACATAAATAGATGAAAATCTCAAACTCAGAATTACAAGATAGTGGTGGCGATAATAACCACCCAGTAGGCGATTTCACAGCCGTAGTTAAAGCCTGTACAGGCGAACTAAAAGAAGACAAAGGAACAGAAGTTAGGGTAACTTTCGGTACGGAAGTAGGCCAAGTAACTCAGTTCTGGAATACCTCTAACTTAGCATGGAAAATAAAAATCTTCCGTGATGCTTTAGGTCTAGCTGGCGACTTCGATTTAGATGACGCTGTAGGCAAAAAGTTAGATATTAAAGTAACTAAAAAGGTTAGCGACAAGAATGGTAAAACTTATACTAATCTTGAAACACACCCTGAAGGTAGTTTAGTATCAGCGGATGCAACTCCTCCGATGGCATCGGCTACCGCAGCGGATACTCCTTTCTAGTGCAGGACGAAAATCCTTTCGATACAGATACACCCTTTTCTTCGGAAGAGGGTGTTTCTTTTCCTATAGAGCATCTGTCTTATTCCTCTATAGGATTATTAGAGAGATGCCCTAAAGCATTCTACTATAGATATATAAAAGGGCTTAAATCCGAACCTAATTGGAAAATGATTACCGGATCCGCCTTCGATGAAACTATTAACTACCACTATGATCAAAAGAAAATAACAGGAAGCGATGAGACTACGGATGTTCTACAGGATCACGTTAGAGAGGAATTTAAAACACGTAAGGACGAGGCTTTGTGGATACCTAACCAAGATCTTGTAAAGCAGCAGGATAAGGTATTAACTGCATGTACTCGTGGTATTAAACTCTTTAGAGAAAAAATACTTACTAAAGTAGAGCCTGAAGGAACTCAGATAGAAATATATCATGAATTCATACCTGGGCTTAAGTTTAAAGGTTACATTGATCTTTTAGAAACCAAAGATGGTGGCACCGTTATTGTGGATAATAAAACTACATGGCGTAAGTGGAATGGTACTGAAAAACTATGGCAACTTGTTGTATATTCCTACATGATGAAGCTGCAAGGGAGAGATATTAGAGAAACACGCTACGATGTTTGTCGACTTAAAAAGAGAGATGAACCAGAAGTAACACAATTTACTGACTTCATAACTGATCAGCAACATACTTTCATGGCTGCTAAATTAGCGTGGGCTGTAAACTTTCTAAAAGTAGCCCTTAAAGACCATACGATGTTTAATCATAACTTGAGCTCGTGGCAATGTGGCGCAAGCTGTCCTTACGTCGATCAGTGCGAAGCTGCACTAGGAATGAAACTAAAATGATAACAAGAATAAATAAACTACTTAAAGAGCATAAATTAATACTTAATCTAAAAACTCATGTTAGAAATATAACAAGGGATATGGGACTTAGACCTATATCTGATGAACTTCTTTCGTCTTATGATTCTAATATGGATATAGTAGGTACTACCTTTATTGGCGAACGTGATACAGCAAATCACTCTAATTCTTTCGCAATAAAGATTAATAATACGGAACTAGATCAAGACGATTTTACCCATGTCTTTACTATTAATAAGTTACAATGTACTACCTTCCGTGTGTCAGGAAGGAAGCTAAACCACTTTTCTGAGTGGGCGCACGAACTACGTTGTAGCTACAGCTCTTCTTTTCCTGAGAAATATCATGTAAAAGTATTTTTAAATGTTGTCTTTGAAAGTGAGGAGAAATTAAATATCTCTCCTCAGATTAAGTTTTTCGTAAAGAAAGGAGAAAAATTTAACTTATCTGATATTCTATATAGACAAGATAAAAAACTACATTTACTCTGTATTGATTCAGTAAGTGACGAAGAAGAAGTTACACCGTTTAGAAAAAAATATGAACAAATAACTAATAGACGTTTATCTTCTGATAACGCACAGGATATTTCTCACAAGATAACACATTGTGTTAGAGATACTGTAGGCATATCCTCTATCCTAGAAGATATGAAAGATACTAATAATGCTGGTGTATCTGAAGTATTAAAGAAACTAACATCTAGAGTATTACAGAGACTTAGTGTAGGTAAATATCCCTTAATAGGGGCTACTACTATTAAGCAAAATATACGTATAAGTAATTCTCCTGACATGGAGTATGGGTTCAGTAATGATCAAAGATATCTATCAAGTCGAAATAATCAACATTACAGTATTGATATGCATAGTATACTGAAACATTTTGAGCTAAATAGCCTAGAACTAAGCTTAAACTTTAAGTTATCTGATATACGAATTTACAAAAGCAGCTCAATTGATTTTAATAAAGGACTGAAAGTAGGAGATTTTACACTCCAGTGCCTTGTGAAACAGGGTAGTTCTTCAATAGAGTTAGTATTACGTCTAATCCCTGAAATATCGGATAAAGATACTATACTACATAACATACTCGGGAATAATCAAAGACAATACGGAAACATTCTTGAAAATGGAAGACATGTACACCCCCATGTCGACTCACTAGGTATTCTATGTTTAGGAGATTATGAACAATTATTGAGCAACGCCATTAAAACCGGAGACTTTGCACTAATACCTGCTTTAACAGTTAATCTACTAGAAGAGCTAAATCCAGATTCAGTATATGTAAATATTTCAGAACTTGTAATACGAGAGGAGCACAGAGGCAGTCTTTCTAATATACTAAACTTGATTATAGGGTTTTGTCCTTATGATCTTAGTTCTGTAATTAGTAGACTTCTTTCCTGTGATTGGGATTTACAATACATATATACTGAGCTAAATAAACAAGATATAGAGTCCGCTAAACTATTCTATGAAAAATGTAATAGATTAGGGTATAAGGTAATAGAGCCAGAGTCTGTAGATGTCGTCGATGAAGACGAAGAAAGAGATGTAATTTCACTGGAGCTAATAGATCTATTAATTAACACTCCTACATCAGAGATAGAGGAGATTCACAATTCACAATAACAAAATAAAACAATGGCAACAAGCGATCCAATTTTCGTAGTTGAAGTAGGTGAAAGTACTCAAACAGTACCTTTCCAAGAAAACATGACATTAGGTGCTTTAATCAGCGCTCGTAATGTAAATAAGAACGTAACCGTAAAGGTTAACGGAGAACGTGTAGCTAATGACTACTCATTAAAGCCAGGCGATCAGGTTCAAATGATGCCTAACGTCGAAGCTGGTCTATAATTATATTAAAGAGATAGGATTTTATCCTGTCTCTTTTTTTAACTCTAATAAAAATCATGGTAACAGATAAAAAAGATAGAATAAAAGTAAGCGGACAAACGTCCGGATTTACAATAACAATGAGCGCGTACGTATATCAAAGGATGCGCTATTTAGTAGATAATGTTGATGCAGAAGTAGCTTGGTTAGGAACTGTAGAGAAAAAAGGAAATGCTTTTAATATCACAGAAATATATGTCTTTAATCAAGAAGTTACAGGATCTTCAGTATCTGCTGAGAGTGACGATATAGCAGCGTTAACTAACGAGTTAATAGAAAAACAGGGAAAAGAAAAGACTCTAATGGATATAGTTCCTAATCTACGCGCCTTCTGCCATAGTCATCACACAATGAAGACATTCTGGTCTGCCACAGATGAAGACGGTATAGACGGTCTAGGAAATAGTCAGTTTCTAATTAGTTTAGTACTTAATAGAGCTGGTAGCATGCTAGGTAGAGTAGATTTCTTTGCCCCGCATCGTATTATCATACTTGATGTACCTGTTTCAATTGATTATGCAGCTGACTTCGACGATCTAGAGTTGGATATAAAAGATAAAGTCAGCATACAAAAGACTGTTATGAAATCAACTTACAAGCCTTACCAGTTTAACTCTGCTTGGACAGGAAGCGCATCTTCTACATATACAACATCTCTTTACTCTCTACCTAATTTAGTAGCTAAAACAGATCCGGAATTGATACCTGCGGTTAAAGCAGTTAATTTATTATTCGGAAAATCTCAGCCTATTAAAGATTTAGGATTTTTAATATTCTCTGTAGCTTATGATTCTGATGCTTTTGCAAAGAGACAAAATGATCTGCTAAATATTTTCGATGAGCTACATAAGTTAGCTAATACAACCCCTGTCAGCAAAGCGGTTATTAATGAGATAAACGAATGTATTTACGCTCTTGCCTCTCAAGATCTTATTACTAAATACCCACCTGAAAGATATCTTAAACCTGCTCCAGCTAGCAGTGTAGTGTCCTTACTTTTAATTAAGTATAGAATCAACGTTAACACAGAAACATGCTTACAACCATGAAAGGAAATTTTAAAAGACAAGTAGCTCTCTTTAACCCAGAGCTTTACAAAGATATACCCGTAGTAGTTATAGGGGTAGGAGGTATTGGCTCAGGTGTTTTAATGGGTCTCGCTAAAATGGGAGTATCGAACATTACAGTGTACGATCACGACCGTGTAGAGCCTCATAACATACCTAACCAGTTCTACACGAATGAATGTATAGGAAGCTATAAGGTCGAAGCAGCTCAGCGTATAGCTAAGCAGTTTAGTCCGGATGGCATAGATATTACTATACACCATAAAAAGGCTGATAAAGATGTACTACTACCTAACGGATGTTTACTTATCTTCGCTATGGATTCTTTAGCAGCACGTAAAGAGCTGTTTATGTCTCCGATGATGTCAGAAGTTAATTACCTAATAGACGCTAGAATGGGAGGAAATGTTATATCTATTTACAATGTAGATATGCATAACGACGATGATATAGCTTCGTATACTGAGAGTGTGAATTTAATTCCTCATAAAACTGCTTGCGCTGCGCAGGCTATCTCATATACAATACTACTATCAGCTGGTCTGGTCTGCAGCTCGGTTCGTAATAATCTAGTAGGGAATGGTAATCCGTTTAACACCATCCTGGATGCGAAAAATTTTATGATGCAGACTGAAACTAGCATCGTAAATGACGTACAGCCAGAACGATCTACCTCCAGGGTTTAATCTACTAGATATAGGAATTGAACCTCCACAAAATGTGGAACAGATATATACCTCTACTATTGAAACTACAGATTTGTACTGTAATTTCTGTGAATATAGAGGAAATTATATGACTCTATGTATAAAGTTAAACAGACCATCTCCTCCAAGGAAGACTCTGTTTAACTTCATCATGGAAACTGAAGCATTTACTAAAAGTCTAATAGGAGAAGAATCTTCTTCTCACTATATAGATAGCTGGTATCCTGCGCATATTATTTTTTGTATCCCACTAAAGAGTAATAACAATCCTATGCGGACTGCTAATTTTATACTTACAGGGCTACAGGTCAGGATAGAGGCTACAATAAATCAGGGAGCCTTAATCACAGCTAATCAAAATAAAAGATTAAGTAGGGAGTAAATTACAACCCTATTTTTTTGCCTTAAGTATAGAGTCCAGTCTATTAGTTACACCTTTACGCATACTTCTACTAATACGGGTGTGTCCTAAGTTCAACTTAGCTATATCAGGCATCTTCTTAATAAGAGCCCTAAGGTCACTGGATCTAGCAGTTCTTAATGCGTTAGCGGCTTCTACTGCGCCTTTACCTTCTAATGTTGCAGCAATGTTTAAGTCGTTTAAAACTGGTTGTGCACCTCGATGAGTGGAAAAGCTTGAAAGACCAGGCGTTTTTGTTATTGCTTTAACTTCTGCAGCCTCGTGTAAACCTATAGTACGATTTACTATCTCTTTTGCTGGTGGGGTAGTAACTGCCTTTTTTGTAACCCATTTCCCGCCAATCATCTTACCTTCTGCTCGAACGAAATTAGATGTATTACCCTTTAATATTATTGATTTACCATCAGGCATAGTAATAGCTTCTGTTTTATTGAGACGAACCATTTTCGTCTCTCCAGTAAATGTACTGGTAGCTTTTGCCATTTTAGGTTTTATAACTAGAGGCTTAACTACCTTTTTAAAGGCAGTACTTAACTGCGCAATATTAACAGCATACTTTTCTATGTAAGAGGTTAGATGCATCTTATACTAACAGGAAGTATGTGTTATGTCGATGCGCCAGTATTGATAGGGATAATTCTATCAAACTGTATAGTAACACCTTCAGCTATTACATCGGAAGAAGCGCCTACGTTAAACTGGTGCGTATTTATATAACACTCAGTGCAGTAAAAAGCCCCATAAACACCTTTTTGAGAATCTTCCATATAGAACATTAAACCAAAAGGCAAATCAAACAGACTAGAATCTAGATTAACAAAGAAGTCTTTATAACCAGGAGCGGATAAAATATCTGCGGGTTGCTCACCGTTCTGGCTGTCCAATAAGTCTTCTATACCTAAACCACCAAGGGATGTG
>TARA_R110000851_G_scaffold229640_1_pt1 | contig 10702 bp, 4 predicted proteins | sample TARA_R110000851 | Tara Oceans TARA_R110000851 (sample SAMEA4397627) | marine metagenome | biome: Polar Biome; feature: [DCM] deep chlorophyll maximum layer (ENVO:01000326); material: water (ENVO:00002006), including particulate matter (ENVO:01000060) such as... | depth 17 m | reverse complement strand
CGTTAGAGTTTTCCAATCAGGGAGAATGAACAAAGACCTTGACGAGCGATTAGTTCCGAACGGCGAATATAGAGATGCTTTGAATTTGCAAGTTGCGACATCTGCTACTTCTCAAGTCGGTACATTCCAAAACGTAAAAGGTAACTTAGAACAAAATAAAGAATATTATGATCAGTCTACAGGTGTGTTTTCCGAATGGGGTACATCCATAGCGGATGGATACATACCTATATTGTCTAATCCTGTTTGTGTTGGTTCTATTTCTGATAGTACCAATGAAACTATATACTGGTTTATAGCGTCAGATAACGTTAGCGTAATAGCATCATATAATACTATAACTAAACTTACTTCCCCTTTACTAGTTGACACCCAAAACATTTTAAAGTTTAATAAAGATTTCTTGATAACAGGTATAAATATACTTGAAGGAATGTTGTTGTGGACAGATAATCAAACTGAGCCAAAAAATATTAAAATATCAGATTGGGTTGGTTCTACACTAAATTTTACCACCCATTCTAAAATATATAACAGAGACTTTACGGAATCTGACACTACTGTTATAAGGAAAAAGCCCATAACCACTCTATCTGTACTTGCTGATGACAGCGGTAGAGGAGGTATTGGAACAGGCTTAAACCCTTTGTCTACAATAGTAGCTGGGCAGTATGAGAACTTCACATATATACCAGACCCACTATTACCGCTTGAACATAAGTCTTTGCCCACATATGTGGAAGATCCTGCTTTGGGCAGCATAACTATTAGTACAACACCTGCCCCTGATAATTATAGAGTAGGTGATCAAATATCTTTAACAACAAGCACTACCGATTTAACTGGGGACACTACGGAATATAGCGTAGTATTACTAGTGACTGGGCCTCTTGATTCAAGTGGCAACTTACTAGCGGGTAATCAATTAGCATGCCAAATACAATCAATTTCCTCCATAATACCTCGAGTAGATCTTCTTAATTGGGAAGTATTACTTATTGAAGATAACGTGTTGTTTGAATATGACTTTCCGCGGTTTTCGTACAGATGGAAGTACTCTAACAACCAAATATCTGGATTAGCTCCGTTTACAGAACCTGTTTTTGTTGGAAGCAAATTTGAATATTTATCTAGTGATGGATATAATGTTGGTATGGTTAATAATGCTCGTAAGATTGTACTTTCAGACATTGATTGGGGGGACGAGTGGGTTCAGGAAATTGAAATATTGTATAAAGCTTCGAACTCTACAGCTATATATGTTGTTGACAAAATAACAGACAGAACACAAACAACTTTTGAAATTATAAACGAGGTTATTGGGGCTATAATTGAATCAAACCAACTATTAAGACCTTATGACAACGTGCCTTTGTTTGCAAAAGGACAAGAAATAACTGCTAATAGATTAATATACGCTAATTATACTCAGCAGTACGATTTAGTAGAACCAAAAACTATATCAACTGTACAAACAAACGACCATCCTGGGGCTAATGATCAACAGCAAGAGACGGACACAGACACGGAGTTTGCAAGAACGCCTTTGCCCTCACTTAAATCAATGAGGACTTACCAAGTAGGGGTTAATTATATGGATAAGTACGGTAGAGAAACTCCTGTATTTACATCAAATAACGGTTCTTTTTACCTACCTGTATCTTCCGCTGAAAAAACAACAAGAATATTAACTAGCATAGCTGGTTCAGCCTTACCGGATTTTGCAACTCATTTTAAATATTTTGTAAAAGAAACATCTAATGAATACTATAATTTAGCATTAGATAGATTCTATTTTGCAGAAGACGGAAATATTTGGTTATCATTTCCATCGTCTGAAAGAAACAAAATTTCAGAAGAGTCTTACTTAATACTGAAGAAACAACATGATAATGATATTGCTGTTACTACCGAGACGAAGTTTAAAGTTATATCTATAGAAAACGAAGCCCCAGATTTCGTAGCGACAACAACACTAAGCATAGCAGATTCTAATGTTACTGCAACTACAGGTAATAACCCTGGAGCAGATTCGTTGGGATTTGATTTCACAGGACCTGTTGCTAGCGAGAATATTAATTTTAGTCAAGGTCTTGTTGCCACCAATTTTATAGTAATAAGCCAAGGAAGTAACATTACAAATGAATACGAAATAGCATCAGGAGGTCCTGTAGGAACTGGCGAACTGTATAGGGTTGCGTTAAAAAATCCCTTAGGTCAAGAAGCTGCATTTTTAGATAGCTTAGTAAGTGGTGATGAATACGAAATAATAATAAAAGAAAAAACGGTAGAGAAAAAGCCTGAGTATGAAGGTAGGTTTTTTGCAAAAATAAATAGAACAGCCAACTTTGATACTCACGTAATAGGATCATTCACCGGGTTTGAACCATCATATGGAGTACTTGAGTCTAATGATGTTGCGGAAGCTGTGCCAAACGCAGGACCCGGTACATCTACTGCCGGAACAGCTGGGCTTGGATGGACAGATCCTTATGCTAAAAGTTGTGCAGGTAGTTGGAGTAATCGTATAAGAAAGCCTGTAGCTAATCAAACTTGGTTTGGAGTTGTTTGGTCAAGTTTTGGAAACGGAAGCAACCCTAATAGACAGAAAGGAACACCTACAACGCCTTTATTGGATGATTACCTAAGCTCAACTAACACTAAGATAAGATTTATTGATGCAAACGGAAATAAAAGCGGCATATATACAATAGTGCAAGCTGAGCTTTTTTGGGGTAGAAGAGGGTTTAATGGCTGTGGTAGTTTCTTAAAGACAACAGGTAGTAACTCTAGGAAAGCTGTTAGAGTAGAATTAGATAAGCCTTTTGAAGCGTCATTTACAGCTACCGGAATAGAAGTACTACGTGAAATACAGGCTGATTCAAACAGCATATTATCATCCTCAAATCCAGCTATTTTCGAAACAGAACCAAAAGAAGCTATTGATATAGATATTTACTACCAAGCTTCTGGAGCATTTCCTATAAGCGAATATGCAGATCAAAAAGCTCTTAGCTGGTTCAATTGTTATTCCTACGGAAATGGAGTTGAGTCTAATAGAATAAGAGATGATTTCAATGCGATTACTATTGACAAAGGACCTGTTGTTTCGGCTCCGTTAGATGTGCCATATCAACAAGAAATAAAAAGTACAGGATTAATATTTTCACAAATATTTAATTCTACATCCGGAGTTAACAACTTAAATCAATTTATACAAGCTGAAGCTATAACAAAAGATCTTTTACCTGAATATGGATCAATACAAAAACTTCGCTCTAGAGACACTAATTTAATAGCTCTATGTGAAGATAAGTGTATAACTATATTAGCTGATAAGGATGCTCTATACAACGCTGACGGCAGTTCTAACGTTACATCCAACAGGAACGTATTGGGTCAAGCAACCTCTTTTGCTGGAGAGTTTGGAATATCAACAAATCCAGAATCATTTTCTGAATACGGATTTAGAATGTATTTTACAGATAAAGCTAGAGGAGCTGTCCTTAGATTATCTAGAGATGGGCTAACCGAGATAAGTAATAATGGAATGAACTCTTTCTTTGGTGATAACTTAATTTTAAATAATAATTTATTTGGTGGGTGGGATACAGAAAGTCAAGAATATAACCTAACGTTTAGTACTTTATCTCCTTACTGGCAACAAACCTTAGGAGCCGGTAAAGTTGATAGATTAAACAAAGATGAATCCTGTGGAGCTTTCTTAAACGAGTATCCTACAGAATCAACAACTGTGTCTTTTAAAGAAGAAGTTAGCGGGTGGACAAGTAGAAAAACATTTATACCAGAAAACTCTATTTCGCTTAATAATTCATATTACACTTTTAAGCATGGTAGAATTTGGCATCATTATCAAAACGCTTTGCATAACACTTTTTATGATTTTGGTCCATCCGACAAAACATTAGGAGCTTACTATGAAAGTTCGTTTAATGTTGTCTTTAACGAATCCCCAACTACTGTGAAAGGATTTAAAACGGTTAATTATTCCGGGTCAGATTCATTGCAATATGATTATCAGCTTGAAACCTATGGGAATAAGAATTTTTCTATAGGACAAATACAAGCACAATCATTAATACCAGACTCTTTCACAACTAAAAAAGGATGGTATACAAATTCTATAGTAACTGATTTGCAGGAAGGTGAAATTAAAGAATTTATAGATAAAGAAGGAAAAAAATTCAACTATATAAAAGGGTTGAATACTTTTTTCAATACAAATTGTGACAACAATGTTGATACTCGAGAATTTAGTGTACAAGGTATTGGTAGATTCACAAGTATAGACGGAGATATTGAACCAACTGCTCACAGCGTTACAGTAGCAGCTGACCCTGATTGTTTTGTTGAAGTTTTGGCTCCTGTATTGGTCCCGCAATCATTCTTAGGGATTGAGGATACACCGTTGTCTATAGTAATATCAGAAACAAATGATTGTACTAGTGGTATAACTTTCGAATTAATAAACGACGCTGTTACAGGAGGTAGCTTAGGCGCTTTTTTACCGAATGGAACTGTGACTTTTACTCCTGACTTAAACTACAACGGAGCAGCTGGTACTTTTACAGTTAGAGCTTGCTGCGGAAGCGTATGTAGTAGTATTGTTACTATGTCTATATCAATTACTCCCGTTGCAGAAAGTCCTTACTTTACGACAAGTTATCCTGCTTTAAATTTATTAGTAGGGGACACTTGGACATATAACCCAATAGGACTGGCTGACCCGGACCATACAACTCCAGAGTTGTTTATACAGACTCCTGTAGTGGATTTACCTACTTGGATTAGTGAACCCGCTCCTTTAAATGACGGAACAGGCAACTGGTATATACCAAACAGTGTTGTACCTGCTGAAGGAACAGGACCTATAGCATTTAATTTAGTTGTAGAAGATCCTGACGGGAACACTGGCACTCAAGCTATAACAGGCAGTACAGCGGTAGAAGCTTTGCTTGATTTGGAATTCCTTATTACTACAAGATTTGCTCAACCCGAAAGAACATACACGGATCCAACGACGGGCTTAGCCACAATTATGAAGGCAACCAACCATGCAAACCATAGCTGTGCCCGAGGCACGTACAAAATAGTCGGTAACAATCAGCTAATAGCAAGAGCCTATGTAGGCAACAACGTTAGCTTAGGGTATTTTGATACATTTACTTTAGATGCGGAAGGGCACGCTAATAGTGTCACAGGAGACGTTGAAGCCTCTCCCACGCCTCCATCTGCTGTAGCACAAGGTACAACAGGCACCCTTTTAAGCAGCGTATCTCCTTACCAAAAATATATAACCAGTTCTGATTCATTTTTCCCTAGTCGCGATAGATACAACTTATTGTCTGTTAATGCTGAGACAGCTGCTAGCATAGTAGCTAATAGTGCAGGACCAGACCCAGAAATTGTTACATTTGGTTTAGTAGCGGATACTTATAATAGTGGAGGAGTACTTAATACTCACGGGAATGGGGTTTCTTTACAAATATTTAAAGCTGGTGTTGAAATATACAGCGCCGTACAGCCTAACGACAGTGCTTTAACCATAAATGTTATTACGGGAGAAGTAATATCTTAAGATACTATATAATATAAATATGATCACATCAATAAATAATTTCACAGTAAGCGTTGCTAGTTTTATGGTAGCCACAGGGGCTGAGGTAACAGTAGACAACCCAAGTGTATTACTTCTAATAACTCCGAATCCTGGCTATTCAATTGACGCAGCAAATTTTAGCGCGGTAACCCCTTTACCCACTCATGTATCTAGCGTTACATTTTCACAAGATCTCGCTAATATATACTGTACCGTTAATTTTTCGAGTCCGTTTATAATGCCGGACTTCGACGTTTTTGTTTCTTTATGTCTGCAAGGTAATGCTGAGTTAGAAAAGTACTCTATAGATGGTATTGTTAACTTTAATTTAACAAATACAGTTATACCAAATTCATCGCCACCTCCTTCTCCAGTTACTTACAGTGGATCAGGAGATTTTAATGATACCTTGGTTGTTTTTACACAAGCAATAACCCCTATAAGTGGAGGATATTTTCCAACAGAGCCGACTTTAGAATTAGCAATTGGGAATGCTTCTAGATACAATATAACATCGACAAAGACGTACGATGCTAATGGACAATTAGTACAAATTAATTTTACCGTATCATACACTTTTGGTAAATCTTCTGTATCTGGAGATGTTTTAACTTTAACAGCTGCAGCAGTTGCTACTTATGTTCCTGTTGTAGAAATAACAAGCTACACAATAAATAGAGCTAATGTACCTACGGCAGGCGGCTATAGAACGATGACAGTGTACGGTAACACTGGAGCGGGATATTCTATAGACATGAACGGAGCAAGTTTGATAACAGGAGCTGTAATGGATTCTACAGGATCCTACTCCTTTGATATTGTTTTCCCTTCAGTAACGACTTATACATTATACACTATAACATTATCCGGCGACTTAGCCAGTCCGTTTAATCAATCAAATCCTTTTACCATAGAGCAATTTACAGATACACAAATAACATTTGATATTGGCCTGAGTAGTGATTTTACACCAGTTACACCTGTAATTAAAAGTTACACTGCTTTCCAGACCCCTACTTTTGACAGCGCAGCGTGGAATATTGATATTAGCTTTAACTTACTCCCTACGCCAACACTTATTAGTGGCTCTGGTGAAATTTTTATAATTAGCCAGCCGTTAGCAACTGACTGGAGTAATACCGACCCTTTATTAAACGGAGGTTCAGAATTTTTTCCAGAAGCGGTTATTACATTAAATAGTCCTCCGACAACAGGTACCTTGACAACTAGTGGATTTGTGCAATTATACGGGGGTAGTGACGTAACTTCAGCGCTTGATTTATCTTCTTTAATAGGAGTGCGTAGTATACCTACTTTAAGTACTAAATCAATAACAGGAGGGACCGTTACAGAGGCAACAACCGGAGGGGAACTTATTTCAGACAACGGAGATGTGATAACAATAAAAGGCGTAGAGTGGAGTGCTTCATCTGATTTTGCGACACTGCTCGGGACTACCTTGGATGGTAGCGGAGATGTTGACTACAATAGCTTAATAACCGGGCTAACGCCAGGAGGAACTTATTACGCTAGAGCTTATGCTATAAACGTAGTAGGCACTGGGTATGGGCAAATATTACCGTTTGTAGCTATTCAGCCTAAAAATATACCTACAGTAGTGACTACAGCTGTAACTTTCCCTACAGATGCTACCCAGGCACTATCCGGGGGCGAATCTATAAATGACGATGGGCAACCGATAACCGTAAAAGGAGTTCAATGGAGCACAACAAGTAACTTTTCTTCTATATTAGGAACTACTGATAACGGAACTGGTAATTTAGATTACTCTAGTACAATGACAAACCTCACCCCTGGAGACACCTATTACGTAAGGGCTTATGCTACTAGTGCTGTTGGAACTGGTTATGGTAGTATATTATCTTTCAGTACTAGTGCTAATATACCCTGCGGCACCCCACTGTCAATCCCTTCAGGCGGAACAGGTGTATATCAATTAGAGTTTGACACAGGAACTACAGTGGGTGCAACTGTAATATACTTTAATCCTGCGGGCGTCCCTGATGGCATAAGGGTTCTTTACGATAGCACATATTATAATGCCTTACTAGGCCCAACAGGAGGTCTGAAACAAGGCACATCAGACAATTTTACTATAACGGGCAATACCGGTCAGTTTTGCCAAAATAGTGCTATTGGTACCAACTCATACGCTTTCTATGACGGCTATGACAATACAGGTTGGTTAGCTGGAAGCCCTTCCACTAAAAGTATAGAGGTATTAGCTGGTGACATACAGTTAGGAAACGGTGGTGAATATAGTGCTATAGTTATTCCAAAAGTATTGTCTGGACCGTCTTTAATTACCGTAGAGGTGCTTGGGCCATGCAATGGCACTGGCTGGTATTTAAGTTTTAATTGCCCGGTAGCATTGCCTTCTTTCCAAGGAGTTTCGGTTGGATCAGGTGTCACAACGTGTACCACAGCAAACACAACTTATTATTTTGCCCAAAAATATGCAGGGTCGCTAACTTATCCTGAGGTAAATAATTGGGTGTTCTCAGATGCTAATGGGGAATTTATACTCCCTGATGGGAATTACATAATGGATAATAATAAATACATAACAGTGGTGGATGGAGCTGTAACAGCTACCGGTAATTGCACCTAATATAAATAACTATGGATTCAATAACATTAACTTTCTCAAATCTTTTAAATGTGTCTGTGCAAATAGGGGACACGGCTTATTACACAAACGATGTGAATGGTAAGCTGATAGCCTTGATTGGGATTGTAACAGCTATAACCTCTAAATCTATTACTTGCGATATTGCATCAGACGCTATTAGGCCGGACGTTAACAGCTTTATAATGTTTAGTAAAACGGCTAGCGTTAACACTAGCGGTATTAAAGGGTACTATGCAGAAATGCAGTTTAAAAATAATTCAGAGACTGAAGTAGAGTTGTTTTCTGTTGGTTCTGAGATATTTGAGAGTAGTAAATAACACGTAATAATAACCTATAAAACAAATCAAATGATAGGAAAAATAGTTGGTGGACTTACGGGTATAGCTAGCGGTATAATCGGTAGTGGCAAAAGAAAAAGGGAGCAGGCAGCTTCTCAGCTTGAGTTTAATACAAACAAAGCGTCTTTTGAAAACCAAGACACATCTAATGTTTACACAAACATGGAGAATACCATGGAAGACTTAACGGTTAACCAAGGAGCAGCTAACTTTGCAGCGGAACAATCCAATCAAGGACTAGCCAATACCATGAATACAATGAAGGGCGCTGCTGGAGGTTCTGGAATCGCAGCTATGGCTCAAGCTTTAGCAGGGCAACAGCAAGGGCAGGTTAGACAGGCTTCATTAGATATAGGAAGACAAGAACAAGCAAACCAAGCAGCAGAAAGACAACAAGCCGGAAATTTACAATTATACGAGAAAAAAGGAGAACTTATTTCAAGAGATGCAGAAAACGAAAAAGTATCTACTATGCTAGGGATGTCCCAGCAAAGATTAGGTGCGGCAAATACTGCAAGACAAAATGCAACTAACGCTATAGTTGGTGGTATTGGTGGAGTTGTTGGAGGAGCTGTAGGGGGAGGCGTTCTAGGAGAAGGATTTAAAGATCTTACTGATAGAATGGGTGAAAACGCCATAGGGTAATAAAAAAATAATAATATGAATCAAGGATTAGTAAAAGGAGCAGCTTTAGTAGGCCAGAGCAAAATCTCTAATTGGGGAGAAGCTATGCAAAAAGGTCTTGCTGATGGTTTTCAAGCAGCAGCTATAAATAAATCTAAGCAGTTAGCTAAAAAACAAAAGATCAACACGACGGTTGCTAGTTATATAGATGGATTAAATTCTGAAATTGATTTAACTCAATTAACAGGTGAGCAGCAAGGAGCAATTACTAATTTTTTAGTAGAAAATAAAAATGCCTATGCTAAAGCAGCTTCTGAAATAGCTAAAATTGACGACGCTACAGATCCTAGGTATATGGATCTTAGGGGGCAAATGAATGGTATTCAAAATTCTTTTAAAAATTTAGCGGGTCAAGTTAATGCCTTTAAAGAGGACAAAGCTACTTACCTGGATAACTTTGATAACAGAAGAATATCTGATGGTAACGGAATAGGTTCGTTAGCAGAGGCGGCTAAAATGTATACTGATCAAGGATCTATAGGAGTAGGTAAAGGGGGAAGTTTAAATTTCTGGGATGAAGACAAAGGAGAGTTTATTAACTATGCTAATACACAAAAGCCTTTCTTAAAAGATTTTAAAGCCGCTAACGGAATATTAACACTGAATGAAAGCGTGTACAATGCAGGTTCTTCTCTTAGTGGAGCAAGACAAAATATGATTCGTAATAAATTAAAAAACATGGTAAGTTCAGGAGGTAGATCGACACTATTATCTTTAGCTTCTGATGATTTTTTAATCTCTGGCGGATTGAACTTACAGGACCCTTCTTTATTCGAACCTGAAAACCAAGACTTGCTACAAGATGCAGTTCTTAATAGCTATATGGATGCGTTGACTGATACAGCTGCTCAAGGTGCCGCAGATAAAAAACCAGAAAAAGTAAAAAGTAACAGCGGACTTAGTAGAGCATTACAAGAGGAAATAAACTTATCCGGCCAAATTGTTGACAGAGCAATGGAGTTTTCAAAAATAAGTCAAACAGCAGAGGGAAGTAAAAAAGCCTCTCTAGCAGTACAATATATAAATTCAATTGATCCAACGGCAAAAGAGATGCCTTACGTGTCGAGAGACTATATGTTTAAAGAATTTTTTGATGAAATGAAATATGAAGATGACGAACTTAAAGAGGCTCAGGAAGATTTTACTAATAATTACGGCAATTTTCAGATTTTCAAATTTAATCCTGGGTCCGTCGGAGATTCTAGAGGTATCAATGTAGATATTAATAACCCTCAGGCTCTATACGAGTTTTATATAAAAAATTCTAACTTAAGCGGGAAAGCTACAAATTATCATCTAGGTAATTGGGATAAGTATAACGGATCTACACAACAAAAGCAAAAACCTACGCAAAGCGAACCAAGCACAAATAACTTCGGTTAAATCAAATCTTATGGCAGACGATAT
>TARA_R110000851_G_scaffold37986_7_pt1 | contig 10706 bp, 11 predicted proteins | sample TARA_R110000851 | Tara Oceans TARA_R110000851 (sample SAMEA4397627) | marine metagenome | biome: Polar Biome; feature: [DCM] deep chlorophyll maximum layer (ENVO:01000326); material: water (ENVO:00002006), including particulate matter (ENVO:01000060) such as... | depth 17 m | reverse complement strand
TGTTTCCATATATGGGCGATACCCAAGGCGCCATCTTGTCCTCTATACCACCCGGTAGGAAGCCTAAATCTTCCTTGGATACTGTAGGTCTAGTTATGATTATTTTCTTATAGTTTCTTTCCAATATACCTTGTAATGCTATTTGACATGCAAGCAATGTTTTACCTGAACCTGCCTTACCAGTTACTATTGATATATCATTCTGTAAGATGTTGGGTTTAGTTAGCTTCTGTTCCTCGTTCAGTGTTAACAAGAATCTATAACCTTTCTTATTGTTCTTCTGTGCTGTTTTTGCAAAGTGTGTTGCCATAACTTTCTCCTATTCTATTTAATATAAATATCAAGTTGTATAAGTTAACACAAAAAAGAGCCCCTAATAAAAGGGGCCCTTAATGAAAAATACTAATTGTTAATTATTAATATATAAATAAAATATTATATAGTATCTAATTGTCCAACTTTGATCTTACCGTAAAATTCAGGTCTTACTACTTTCTTAGCATACCTTGTCATTACACCTTTTCTTGGTGTAAAGTTAGTAGGATCGTAAACAAGTGGCGTCATAATTAATGGAATGTATGGAGCATATACTGCACCAGTTTCAAGGAATTGAGATCCTCTGAAACCCATTAATAAAACGTTATCTTGCCAATAAGGATTCTTGTATACAGTGTATCTGTTGTTGATAGCACCGATCTTTTGAACACCCATTGCGAATTGGTTTTTCAATCCATCTGTATCAGTTCCGAATCCAGTTAAAGATTCTAGTACTGTTGCAACGTCTGGAGAACATACTACAAAGTTTGCTCCTCCTCTCATTGTTGAAGCGTGGATCTTGTTACTTACTTTCTGTAGTTTAGTACCTAAAGTTTGGAACCAAGAAGCTTGAGTATAAGCAGTACCATTTCCAAAGTTAGCTAATGGAGATGAAGTATAATTTTCACCTACTGCTACATCAACACCAGCTTTCTTGCCTATTTCAGCAATCCAAGTATCAGTATGTAGTGCAGCAGAATCAATCATCTCTAGAATTTCCATATCAATTTCCATTGAGATGTATTCAGATAACATTGAAGTTAATTCAGCTTCAGCATCGATAGAATGGTAAGCGTTTAAATCTTGTGCGAACTCTGGAGTCCATACAACTTTTAACTTACGAGTCTTAGCAACTAATGCTTCTTGTCTTAAAGCAACATCGATTTGAGGAATTGCTAAATCAGTAGCAGTTGGCTCAGTATCGGTAGCTTCAAAGTCACCTCTTGATACATTATCAGCAGGAGTTTTACTATAGTAAAAGTCTGTTATTGCACCGTGTGCAGTACCAGCAGCTTTCTTTGTAGTAAAGAAGTAAGAGTTAGTTCCTTGAGTATAGTTGTAAGCAGCTAAGTTATCAGCTACATCAAATCCTGCGTTACCTTCATCACCTGAAGAAGATATACCTACTGATTGTACAGCATCGATATCAAAGTCAGTTGGGAATGTTGCAGCACCGTGTGCTAAAGTAATCTTAAGTACAGTACCAAGTGCGATAGATGCAGAAAGTGCACCATCATATCCAACATCAGCCCATGATGCAGATACACCAGTAGTAACTACTGCTACTGATTTAGTTGCTGCAGCAGAATAACCAGATTTACCTTTTCCGTATACCCCACCAGTTGGTGTAGTTGAAGAAGAAGTATCACCTAAGATATCTGTTCCGTCGTTGAATTTATAACCATTAGCGTCGCCTAAACCGTTAGATCCATATTTGAAATCTAACCAGAATACTAGACCTGATGGTAAGTTCATTGGTTGAACGCTAACGAATTCTTTAGCGCTTAGTTCCCCGAAGATTCTACGTACTAATGGTAGAGCTACCCCGTTCCATTCTTCAGCTGAAGTTGTGGACGTAGAGTTTGCTTCGGAAATCAATTGTTTTGCTTGGTTTTCTAAAAGAATGGCAGTATTATGCTTATCATATTCTGCATCGATTCCTTCTAAAAGACCTGTTGAGTTCCATTTACTAACTAAAGCTTTTGTTTCATTTCGTTGTGCACGGAATGTAGCATTGCTTTCTTGTAGTAAGTTTGAAATTTGTTTTGACATGTTTGTCTCCTATTAATTTCTAAAATTATTAAATTGTTTATAATAGACCAGCTAATTTTTTCATTCTATTAGCAAAGTCGTTACCTTCAACTATCATACCTTTCTTAGGTGCAGTTGATTTTGAAGTTTTTGATGCAAAGCCTTCAGTTACTCGAGTTTTTCTCTTAGGAGTATATGCTGTTAAAGATTCAGATAAAGTAGAATAAACTAATTTAACTTCTCTTACAGAATTTGCTCTGTCGAAAGTTTCGATAACTTTCATTTTTTGCGTTTCATTCAAGTCATTGCTTCTGAATAATTTGTTTGAGAACAAAAGTTTTGCGTTAAGCAAATTAACTTCGTTGATAGTAGATTTCAATGATCTGATTGTAGCATAAGCTTCTTCTAGTTCATTTTCTTCAACTTCATTTTCTTCAACATCTTCTTCTTCTTGTAATGCTTTGATTACTTCGTCAAGGTCAAGGTCTTCATCCATAGTTTCGTCTTCTTCTACTTCTTCAGCTTCTTCAATTGAATCTTCTTCAACTTCTTCAGCTTCGTCCATAGTTTCGTTTTCTTCTACTTCTTCCTCTTCCTCTAGTTCTTTGATGATTTCCTCTAATTCAGCGTCTTCTTCAACTTCGTCGTTTTCTTCAACTTCGTCGTTTTCATAAACACCTTCCATAGTTTCGTCTTCATCTACTTCGTTTTCTTCTACTTCTTCACCTTCATCGTATGTTTCATCTTGTGGTTCATCAGCGCCAGTATCTTCAGTATCGTCGTTTTCAACACCAACATCAGTTGAATCATCGGCTACAGCCATTTCATCTTCTTCAGGTGCTAAATCTTGATCTTCTAATTCTTCTTCTTCTTGAATCTTAGCTGAAAGCATAGATTGTAGTTTTGGAGTAAAAGCTTCTTCTAAAGCTAATCTTGCGTTTGCAATTGCAGTTTCTCTAACGGCCTTCGCATCAGCGATCGCTTCTTTTAATAAGTCTTTTGACATTATTGGTCTCCTTTAATATGTAATTTGGAAGTAAGGTTATTAGGAACCTTAATATAGATTGAGTTAAATATACTGCATTATATATTAGACGTGATAACGCATTTTTGTATATTGTTTACAAATATAAATATATAGGAATATATAAAAAAACTACTATTTCCGCAACAATTTAGACAATATATTAGTACATTGTCTAAAAAGTTATGTTATTATGAATTTATTGAGCTTTACCGTCTAGGATAGCTGTCCAAATGTAGTTTTTATCTAAACGCTTTCTTTTCTGATCGTCTTTCCATTGCTCTCTAACTGCTTTTTCCATCTTAACAGTTTTAGTTTGAGAAGGCTTTTCGTAATATCTTCTATCTCTTAATTCTTCAATTGTACCAGAATCTTTCTGTTGACGCTTGAAGATCTTTAAAGCCTTTTCAATATCGCCAGGTGAACTTCCGGGTACTGCAACGCCAGATGGTACACCAGGTATAATGAATTCGTGTCTTTTACGGTAATTTTTAATAGGTTTACCAGACCTGTCTTTAGGATTAAATGCCATGTTTATAGTATTTTCGTTAGTATTTATTTGTTATACTAATATAAACAAAAAAAACGACATATCCAAAGATATGCCGATTTTCTTTTCGATAACGAGGTTGTTATTCTATTTTAGTCTTCGAATTCTTCAGCTACATCATACATAGTATCAACTAGATTTTCTATATTTTTATGTAGTTGTGTAGATTTTACTTTACTTTTATATTTTCTAGATAGATTCTGTAGAAGTTTACCGTGTTTTTCTACATTCTTAAAGTTAGAACCTTTAGAAGTGCCTTCAGATTGTACGCTTTCTACCTTGATACCTAACTTTTCAAATTCATCCTCTACATCTATGATAGCATCTCCAATGTTATCATTATCATAGTCCCTATTCATTAAGGTAGTTATCTTATTGAATTCTTTATACATGGATTCTGGATCATTTGCTTCTGTTACCATATCCATTGATTTGTTTTCATTGATAACAAACTTTTTATTTTGTTTGTTCCAATCACTAATATCGAATTTCGCCATTGTTTTCTTTGTCTTTTTTATTTCTGTTAGTAGGCTGCTTCAATAGATCTAACTGGATCATTCTTTACTCGTTCCATTCGTTTATGGAAGTCTATATAATAATCTTTCATATTTTTAATAGCTTGATTAGCTCTATCTTTATTATAGCCGCTTCTGTCGTATTTATCTTCTGCACCAGCTTTTGGCTTGTTTTTTAAATAGGCTTTATTTTGTTCTTGGAATACTTTGAATTCTGACATTATATTTTCATATAATCTTGTTGCTAAACTGTAATGAGAATCCCACCCAGTAGAGTATTTACCATCAGCTAATTGTTTAGTGTTTGCTGCAATACCTGCTAGTAATTCATCATGTGCTTTCTTTACATAATCTCTAGCTGATTTCCAACCACCAGCTCCAGCTTTCATAGTTAAAGCATTTTGATAATTCTTTTTATTTTGTTGTGCTACATCTTTTGCTTTCATTAAAGCAGTTGCACCTTTTTTAGCTTCTGCTCTTGCTGCTTGTGTATCTTTTGCACTAGGAATCATTTTCATATTAATAGAATAAACTTCATCAGCATAAGCATTCATTTGTTTGAAATTCCAAATTCCTCTGTTACTGTAAGAAGCTCCAGCTCTATCACCCTTATTAGATACAAGGTTTGCATTGAAACCAGAAAGCTTTTTGCCAACTGTCATACCTAGTAACCCTATATCTAATTTCCAACCATCACCTTTACTAGTATTATTGCCCTTACGGCTATTTACAATAAATACGTTTAACATATCAGAACTAGTAGCACCAGACTTACTAATTGTTACTGCTGCTTCTGGTGTGTTAGCCCAGTCAAAGCCTCTTGATTTTGCCAAGGTTTGAAAAAGTTTTCTACCATCAGCCCATTTTCCACTGCCTAGCATATTGTATAATTTTCCTAATCTTTTAGATTGGAATTTTTCTAATATCAATAAAGATTGTATTTCTTCCTTTATGATTTGCTTTATCATTTTTGCATTCATTATATTATCCTCCTATTCTTGAGTATGTTAGCATTTTAGTCATAGCCTTAATAGCTTGTTTCTTTGCTGTTTCAAATTCTTTACCGTATCTTCCAGAGCCTCCTGCTTTCCTAGCTGCTCCAACCATCTTTATTAGTTTTTGAATATTTTCTGTTTCCTTAGAAGTTCTCATCTTTGGTGCTGCTTCGGTTTTTAACCTGCCTTCAGTTTTCTTTGCAGTAACTCCCAACTTGTGATGTAAGTATTCATCTGAATCGTCTGTATCACCATCGTTGTCTACATCCTTATCTTTTAGATCATCGAATTTTGTATCGGCTTCTTTGTCATCTATATGATCTACTGCCTCAGCAATTTCGTAGTATTTACCAAGTTTAGAACCTATGTCTTCAAATACAGATTCTAGTCTTTGTTGTAGTTGCGATATCTCGTTTGCAGTCTTTTCAAATAAACCAACCGATGTATTCACTTCTTTCATATCTCTTTTTACAGATATAGAATCGAACCAATCTCCAGCTTCATTTACAGCAAGGGATGTTGCATTACTAGATAATTCTTTTAACGTTTCAACTAGTTCTTTAATATCACTTTCTCTGTATACAGATTTACCATGTGAATTAAAGTTTTGAACAGAGTCTATAATATTTCTCTTCTGTTCTCTAGTTAATTTTTGAGCAGTTGCTTCTTCTACTTCTTTTAGTAATTGTTTTAATTTCATTATTTTCTCCTTCTAGGTAAAGAACATTTGCATGTTAGATCACAAAGCATTTCATTTATTATAGTATTTACTTTGTCATATTTATTAATTATAGTTTTACTTGTAACCGATTCGTTTACTGGGTGCATAAAAGCACCGTGAGTTGATGGGTTACTTACAAAGTCCCAACAAACTAATTCAAAATCATTTTGTACTTCTACTGTACCATCTTCGTTCATCTGCTTTACAGAACCCATACCTCTTGAAGATATACCTAATTTTATATTTGCTTTTAATAGCTCTTTAAGTATATTTCCAGATGGTGTTCCAAGTACTTCTACTTGTCCCATCAAATCGTTTTCTTTCCACCAGATCTTATTTATATTATGCGATGCATTTTGTAAATTAACTACAGAAGAATCTGGGTGATCTAATTCACCTAAAGCTCTTCTTTCAGCAATTTCTGTTTTTTGGTATTTCAAAGCTTCTCGCATTAGAATATCTTTGGGGTATACTCTACCATTCTGATTCTTTGCTCCAGCTCTTTGTAATACACCAGTAACTATTACTCTACCATTATTTTTTTCTTCAGATTCTCTTATTAAATCAGGAGATATATTAAATGGTATAGTATCTATTAGTATGTTTTTCATGATTTGCTCCAAACTGTTCTTTTTCTATATAAATCAAAAAACAGTTCCGCAATTTCATTACGAATTATTTTTCGGATTCTTGCTAAATCTTCTGATTCAAGCTTCTCTTTTAATATAGTTTTATTCTTTTTCATAATTAAAACCTTCTTAACCTTTCCGATATGTTTTGCATTTTCTCAGATATCTTTCTAAGGTTACTTCTAGTAGACTTCCAATATTGTGTTGAGTCTACTCCCGATTCAGATTTTAATTTTATATTCTGTTTAACTATATTTTCGATTTTACCTAACTTGCTAACAATTTCTTTTATAGCTTTGTTAACTTTTTGCTTTGAATTAAAAGTTTCGTCTTTCTTATATTCTTTATATGAAATTTCTGATAGTAGAGTATTTTTGGCTAACGTCATAAATGCAGATTCTTTAACTTTTTTATAACCAACTACTTCTATATCTTTCTTTTTCTTTTTGCCAAATGCATTTGGTGTATTATATGGTCCATCTGCTGTTCCAGTTACATTAGCTTCTTCTATTTCATTGTATAGATAAGTATGATCTTTGCCATCTTCATCTTTCTTAACTAATTTGCCATCATTGTGCAAAGTTGCCATTTCGCTTTTTGTAAAAGTAACAACGTGCTCATTAATCATATCGTTTAACTTTTTATTTAGAGACATGCTTTAGCTCCTTTATCAAATCGTATGAACGTAACAATGAAACTAAATGTATATCTTTCAATTTCTTTTCGCCTTGTATATTTAACAATTGCGCTTTTACTTCACTTAGTTTTATCTTAACTATGTTATCTTTTACACTAGAACTAAGTTTTGTTAATAGATTTGCTATTTTAATAACTTCGCCATCGGCATATTTCTTTAGCTTTTCAGTATTAGAAACGTTATTAATATATTCCTTTAACAAATTCTTTTGTGCTGCTCCAAGTTTACCATACTTTGAATTGAACTTTTCAAGTAGTATTTTGTAGGACAGTATTCTTAAATCTTTATCGCCATTACTGAATTCTTTTAGAACCTCAGACTTTGCAGATTTTACAACCTTAGATGTACTAGTAATATTTTCTACTATAGTATACCTTGATCTTACTTTATCAGCTGGGTTGATGTATTCTGAATCTAGGGTTTTTGCAATAGAAGCGTTCATCTTATAATTAGAAATTTTAGTTTTGAAAAAACTTTCTAAGCTGTAATGCTTTTTTATTTCTTTTATTAGATTGTATTTTTCTGTTCTTAAACCTGATTTATTGATTTTCTTGTATTCTCTAATTACTGCATCTATAAATCTATTCGCTTTTTCATTAGAATTGAACTTTTGATTCTGCAATGTATGGAACATTTGAATTTCTTTTCTAATGTTCGTTTTAGAGTTAAAGGAATTTTCAAGTATTGTTATGGCAGGAGATTTCTTAACGCCATTTAACGTATCATTAGTTATCTGTCTAACCAATAGTTCAAATAATACTCCTGTATTTTTAAACTTCGAATGTTTGTTATTTTTCTTTTTCATCTTCTCTACCTAGTTTCTTATAAATATCAGAGTATCTATTAAATGTTATCATCTAATAGACTGTTTTCATTCAATATAGAAGTATTTTTGCTTTTGTTAAGTAAATTCTTTGCTATAGAAGCATTCGACTCTCTTGTCAATGGGTTTGCCCTTGCGCTTCTAATGTTATTACTTAACTTGCCTTCTCTGTTTCTAATCTCTTTGCCAAGTGGATCTCTTCCCCTTGCAGATGTTTGTTGCCCAGCCTTAGGACCTTCGTCAGGTCTACCTACTTTACCATTGCTTTCAAATGCTGATGGGTCTTTTGCATCTTCTTGTTCGGGATCGGCAAATGCTAGTGTGTGTGGTGTTCCAAGTGCTTCTTTAGATACTTCAGGGTCATTACCTTCTTGTTCTAATTGAGCTTTTCTAAATCTTTCCTTGGCATCAGCTCTAACTCTCTGTTTCTCTTCTGCTATATCATCGTCTGATAATTCAAATACGTTTTTATATACCCAGTCTTCTGAAAGTATTTGTGTGTCTTTTATTTCTCTAGCCAATTGTATTTTGCTATTCCAAAGTTCTATCTGTTCTTGTTGGTATATAGTAGATGGATTAGTTAATTGTAATGAGAAGTCTGCAAGGTCTTCGTTGGTATAACCTTGAGAATATAAATGAACAATTGCAATCTTTGTAAGTTCGGATTGCAATGTTCTTTGTATCCTTTCGATAGTTCTTGCAAATCTAACGTCTTGTGCTGCTAATGTTGCTTTACCTTCCACGCCTTCCTCATAACCAATAAAAGCTTTTGGAATTTTTAATGCAGCAAACATTCTTTCTTTTAAATAATTTACATCATCGATACCAGTCCATTCCATACCACCAAGTGTATCTATTTCTGTACCAGATTGTCCGCCTCTTACTGGTAAGTAAAAGTCTTCCATCATATTATTCATGTTGTATTTTAAATCGTATTGACCAGTCTTTGAATCTACAAATGGAGTTTTCTTAGACTTGTTAATTACTCTTTGCATATAGGTGTCTACTTCTGCAGGAGGTATGTTTCCTATGTCTACTTTAAATATGCGTTTCTCTGGTGCTCTCATAATTCTATGAATCATCATGGCATCTTCCATAAGTGTTAATTGTTTCCAGCATTTCCTTGCAGGTTCAATCATGGATTTTCCGTATGGTAAAAAGTTTGTATCTGATAGTAATCTAAAATGTGCAATTTCGTAATTGTCGTATTCTACCTTTGATACTTTTGAATTGTAGCCAGAGTGACCTCCCATTGAAGCATCTTGTATAAATTGTACAAGCTCAGGGTTTTCAGGGTCAAAGTTTTCATGTCTGTACATTTCATAACTTGATATTGGCATAACACCGATTATACCTATTTTTTCTGCAATATCTAGTTTCAAATAGAAATCTCCATATTTACACATGTTACGAACCCATGGCCATAAATTGAATTCTATGTTTATAACATCATAAAATAAGTTATGCAGTATTTTTTTAATTTCATCATTGCTACTGTTGATTGTAAGTACATCTCCGTACTCATCTCTTAACGTAGACTCATCAGAATATATATCTAGTGCTGCTGAGATTATGGAATCTTCGTCCATTACCTCGTAATCACCGTATAATTGTAATTTTAATGTATGAAAGTTTGGATCGTTTGCAGGATTTACTACACCCATCGTTGAATGCAGTTTACTAAATCTATCGATCAATCTGTTTGTGCTAAGTTTTTCTTTAGCTTGAGTTTTATTTATATCTACAACCTTTAATTTATTATCGCCAATCCTTCTGACAATAGTACTCGTTGAGAATAACCCTTTTAGTCTGTTGAAAAATGTATTGTTTTCCATTTTATTTTACACCCTTTATAAAAGCCAAGTTATATCCTCATCTTCTTGACCAGTCTTCATTGTCCAGTCGTTCTGATGAGAAGTGTTATTGTATACGCCACTAGATTTGTTAAAATTATTTAGTGCGAGTTTATTTAACTCAATTCCTTCATTCCGTAGTTTTAATGCATGATCTCTAACGAATAAAGAAATTGCAAAAGCCATTACAAGGTCATCATTATAACCTCTTTGTGCTTCTGGCCTATTACCATTCCAAATAAAAACTAATAGCTCGTCTATTAATCTTTTAGATTTAATGTTGCAGGACTTCTCTCTAAAATAAATATCAAGTTTTGATACCAAAAGAGGTCTTGTTCTAGACGATGTTGTAAACCCAGGAGTCATCTGAGAACGATCTTTCATGTCATAACCCTGGTTAAGTTGTACTGTTGTATCTGTTACGCCTTCGTGTTTATAAGTATAGTATAGATTTCTATACCCTCTATCTATTGCTGGTTGTAATGCTGCCCAACCAATGTTTGCATTTTCAATTACTAGTAATGCTTCATTGTATTCTGTAGCAACATTCACTAGCATATTTCCAAATTCCTTTGTTCCAGGTTGACCTCTGAATTCTGCTACTTGAGTTACTGATTCTACATCTATGATGTGGAAAGTAGAGTAATCTGCTCCGTCTCCCCTGGCTACATCGGCTACTACCATATAATCTCTAGAGTAATCTGGGTATTCCCAAATCCAAAATTCGCCATTAGGGCCTCTCTGTTCTACCGGTTCTTGGCACATAGAGTCTTTGTACCATTGTAACAATTCACCAGATATTACAGAGTTACCGGAAGATAGGAAATCACAG
>TARA_R110000851_G_scaffold24765_3_pt1 | contig 10711 bp, 10 predicted proteins | sample TARA_R110000851 | Tara Oceans TARA_R110000851 (sample SAMEA4397627) | marine metagenome | biome: Polar Biome; feature: [DCM] deep chlorophyll maximum layer (ENVO:01000326); material: water (ENVO:00002006), including particulate matter (ENVO:01000060) such as... | depth 17 m | reverse complement strand
GTGTAAGACCTTATCTATTGATTGGATGGTGCACAGCGTAATAGGTTTAATGTCCACTCCATCACCAAAAGCTATTCCATGCTCTATACCGTGTTTAGTAAGGAACTTAGAGGTTTGAGACAGGAGTTGTTTCTTGTTAAAAAACACAACTCCTGTACAATCCCTGAGAGCATTTAAGATTCCCGCTAAAATTACAGTCTTTCCGGAACCTGTAGGAGATTTGATAATACAACCCTTTTTATCCAAAGCTTGACGTATTAAATTATCCTGATAGTCTCTAAAAGAGATACCTTCTACTTCATAACTTTCAAGAGTAACGACGTCTCTAGAATCTGTAAGGGTATAATCCCTGTCCAAAAAATCCAAATCTTCTAAAATACTAGATAATAGCCCAGTTCCGAACTTGCCTGTTTTGGGGTCAAAGAAAAACTTATCCCCCCTCCATCTACCTTGACGGTAAGCGGGAGTAAATTCATAGCCTGGAGCCTTAGCAGAATACTTCTTCCCAAGGGCCTTTAAGAGCTCCTTTTCTTTAGTTTTCAAAACTGAATAAATATTTGAAATAAATATTTCCATTAACCTATAATAGTTTACACAAACCATGAATGACCACAAATCTATAATTGACCTTGCAAAGGAGGCTACACGCCCCCCTGAACCGACGCAGACAACATCTTCGGAATCTGCATCCGTACCCGACCCTAAAAGTGACCCACATGGGGCCAGTATTGATGCAGCTTTAAAGGAGTTGTTAGCTAACGTGGAGGATAAAAAAGGTTGGATATCTGTAAAGTTACCTTCAAATGGGTTCGCAGGTTATCCTAAAACAGTTGAAGTAAGAGCATTCAACTTTGAAGATGAAAAAATATTAAGAAACATCAAAAACATTAAAGATGGAGAGGCTGTAATATCCAACTTAATCTCAAGATGTGTTAAAGGGATTAATGTGCCAGACATTACAGTCTTTGACAAGACCTTTTTACTGTTTAAACTTAGAGAGCTTTCATATGGGGATACTTACACAATAGAAGGCAACTGCGGGTCTTGTGCAGAAAAGAATGAGCTAGTGGTTACGCTCTCGGAGTTGGGTGTTATTTACACAGAACAAGAACTTACAAAAAATATCACGTTACCGGACTCCCAAGTGGTAGTGAAAATGCGGCCAGTTATGTGTAAAGATGAAGATTTATTTAAAAAAGCATCAGATATTATGGATAACTTGTGGAGATTCGTAGTTTCAGTAGGGGGTCACACGGAGCGGATGATTATCCAGAAATTTATTACTCAAACCACAGCCAAAGATATTTCAGTCATAAGAGAGTCCATTATGGATGAGAAGTCCGGGTTGGACATGAACGTTAGATTCTTGTGTAACTCCTGCGGAAGTGAGGAGAAAACTACATTACCTTTAAATGACCATTTTTTCTCAGTGAGCTCTCCTCAAGACTAGCGGAAAACATTCTTGAAGAAGAAGCTTATGTTTTAATTAGAAACTGTAAGTTTACATATCAAGATGTTTGCTTGTTGACAGCTGTAGAAAGAAATCGTTACATAACCCTAAGGGTTGAGGAAGCAGAAAGAGAAAAGTCTGCAACAGAATCTGCTGGACATGCATAAATAAAGTAGTACTATGGTAAAGCTAAACAATCATTCTGTAACCCCAAGACACAACCGACCCGGCGTGGACGGTGTGACATATTTAGAATTTTTCTACATTCGTAACGGACAGTATGCGGACCCTTATCACGTGTCTAGTGTCCATGTATTTAAGGATATAAACAAAGGGGACTCCTCTAATTGGGTAGATGCTGTTGCTGATTCTCCTACGGAAGGGTTAATTGCTGCTTCCGCACAACCGTCAGCCAAGATGATTTTTACACCTTCTAGTTCATCAAGGTATGGGGTTGACCCTGTTGCTTATAGCACTACGAATTTCAATAACGATGTTAGTTCAGCTAGTGGAATATACAGAATAAAAGAAGGTCATTATGCTGTTGCTCTAAAATATGGTGCTATCTTTAGTGGGACCTACCTGGATGCAAACAAAACAGCTACTGCAAGTGGAGTTGGTGCCTATTGGGATATGTGGGCTGTCAAAGACACAGAAAGCTCCGACCCTAAGCTTTACATAAACAGGTTTGAGCTTTTCGAAAACAATACTTTCGTCGTAACAGAGGCTTTGCTTTTAACGACAAAACATAAGCTGGTACAGAAATACATTAATAAAAACTCCACGACAAGGCTTCAGTTCCAAACAAGCCATACGGTTAACAACAGAGCCGTATCCCAGGAGTTAAAATCAATGTTCAACCAGTCAGTAGTTGATAACGCAGCTATTAGAATTATAAAAATAAAGGATGACAGGTCAACAGGGGTTGGGTATGAGGAGATTGTACCTTGGGATTCTAATGTTGCTATAAACTCAGATGACACAATATCTTACGCTTGGAACACATCGGGCGCTGAGGTAGGAGTATATGAATTACAGGTAAGCTCATCTATACTAGACCAAAACGTGCTAAGTGATAAGTTTAGTTTAGCAGTTCGTTAAGGTCGTAGGAGAAGTCGTACTTTTTAACCGTCTCTTTTACATGCTTTAGCATTTCAAAAGGGGATGTATCAACCAGGAAATCGTTCCAATCGTTGTACTTCTTGGGAGGAGGACAGATATAAGGTGCCTCTAGATTCTTACTTCTAAAAAGGTTACGAGCTTTTTCCATTCCGTGGCGACCTGCAGTGTCGTTATCGAAGGCTAAAATTACCTTCATACCTTTTAACTCATCGAGTTGAGCCTTAGAAAGAACACTGCCTTGTAGAGATGTGGCATTCATACCCGCTTCTTTCAGGGAAAGAGCATCCAAGGGACCTTCTGTGACAAGTACGTACTTTTCAGACCTATTAAAAGGTAAAAGCACATCAGAAGATTTAACCCCATAATCTTGAGCTTTGGGGTTTAGATACTTCATACCCTGAGAGTATAATCTCCTAGCTTGAAAATAAAATAAGGATTTGTTGTGCTCATAAGGGATAATAACCCGATTTAAGTATTTTCCGGAAACACCAAGATAAAACCTTTGGGATGTTAGTTTCCTATCCCTTACAAACCTCCATGCCATTTTCTCAGAGAGGCTGGAAGAAGTTAAAGATTTGGGACTCAAAAGCTTAAAGTTCTTAAGCTCCTCATGTACAGAAACTGTACCTATAGGTGTTGCCTCAGGAGCAGAAGGCATTTCCTCGTCAAACAACCACACCCCTGTAAAATCGAAAATCTTCTTCCTAATCTTGACGTTTGCCGTATCATAAGTAATACACTCCACTTCAGCTACGAGATTTATAAAGTTCCCATGCTCTTTGGTTCTAAAGCACTGCCACAAGCCCGTATCTAGATTAATAGACATGTGCCTCTTCTCATCGTCGTAAAATAGAGATTTTGTTATAAATTCTGAACCTGCGACGTTATAATCCGTAAAATTCTCGAAAAGAAAGTCTTTAATAAGATTGGAAGGAATTTTCATGTTTATAAATAAAGTATCACCTAGTAAGTTAAAAACCTACCTTGAATGCAAGGCCAAGTATAAGTTTAAGTATGTCGAATATTTGAGAGATATCTACAACCCTAATAGCAACACTAATGCGCTCCAATTCGGTTCTTATGTCCACAAGATATTAGAGCTAGGAGTTAATGCTACTACTCTATTAGAGCTCCAAGACCTTGCAAAAAGCCTAAGAAAAAACTATAAATTTTCTTCAGCAAAGGAAAAGGACATGGACAAAATCCTTAAAAACTTCTTATCTTTAAACGAAAGGCTTGAGGAGACTGTAAGTACTGAATTCCCTTTCGAGATTGATATGCCAGACGATGTTAAGGCTAACGGGATTATTGACAGAGTGGTAAAAGGTAAAACAGGCAAATACCTAGTTATCGACTATAAGACGTCCAGACGCCCGGCTACAAAAGAGAGTCTTTTTAAAGACCCTCAAATGTTAATGTATGCTTATGCAATAGCTAAAATGTATAACGCTCCTCTTGAGGACGTTACAGTAGCACATTACTACCCTCATTTAGATAAAATCATTTCAATCTGCTACGGAACAACTCAAGTATCCTTATTCCTTAGAGAATTAAAGGAACGAGTTTGGGAGATTAGAAAGAAGAAGAAGGAAGATTTAAATCCTTCCTTGAATCAATTCTGTGATTGGTGTCAGTATAAAACACTATGTCCTGAATTTGGAGGAACTCCTAAAATGCTGGAAGAGGCTAAAGCAGCAGAGAAGATTAAAAAGGCTGAAAGGAAGAAAAGTAAAAACCCTTAATAATGTCATACTTATACTTAACACTAGTAGGTCCAGTTGTAGCAGGACTTCTTTTTTTGGTACTTATCTTAACGATAAGAGACCCTAAAGTAAAAGAGGATAATATGTTGTTACTACACAGTTTATTTCTAGAACATACAGGATTTCCTCCAACTGACGAGGAATACGTAATGTTTAGCCATCTATCCTGCAAAGAGATGCGTAAAGTCTTTAAAAAGGCTAAAAGAAAGAAAAATTAAAACACTTACGAGTGTAATACTAAAGGGTAGAATAGAGCTATATCAATCTCTCTAAAGAAATTCTCTACCTCAGAAAGAGAATATTTATGTTTCTTTGTTAATAGTGAAATCAACGAGGATTTCTTTACAGGCTTTTCTTCCTTTAAAGCTTTAAGTAATCTGTCTTGGAAAACAGAAATTAGAGTTGTAGAAAATCTAAATCTCCATTTTTCCCTAAACTTGAAAGATAAAGCATAGTTTACTTGTTCTAAGAACTCACTTAACTCAATATTGTATTCTATTTCACTCATTTTAAATTCTTTTTTCTTTTTCTATTCTAATAAATATAATGTATTAAAGTTAGGTAGTACTTAGTTTTTCGATGAAAAGACATAAAAATTTTAAAGCTCCTGAAAAGAGAGCGAAAGGAGTTGCGATGAGAGTTAAAAAGCTTGAATCCATCGTAGGTAACCTGTACACCTTCAGCTATACCAGCAAGACAGCTACTCTGTCACAGCCTATAATTATTAGTGTACGTAGAAACAACCAGAGAAGGTTTAAAGCTAAGAACGGTAATTTTTACATGGCGGGTATATCCTTGGAGCATACCAGTGATACTGTAAAGTCTTTGTTGGTAAGGAACTTTTCAAAGAAAGGAGCTATCTCATATGCTGACATTCAGAACGTTCAAAAAGCGGCTAACATTAGCTATCGTATATACAATATGAAATATGTTAAAAACCTGATTGTTGTCTACCCTAATATATACTTAGAACAGTTTTAACTCATGGCTGAAGACATAGAATCCCAAAACGGTAACTTAGTAGACCAACTAACCCTCCTTAACGAAAATCTTAAGGAGGACCTGGATAAGAAGCGTAAAGCCAAGAGAGACAGGTCAGGGTTAACATCTGCTCTTAACAAGCTTACACCTGCTGTAACCTCTCTTGGCGCCGCAACTTTCAACTTTATTAAAGATGTAGGTAATGGCATGACGACCTTTGCTGCTCATGGCAGGGCTAATGCAGCCTACCTGGAGAAGATAGGAGAGGGTATTGCGAATTCAGGTCTTAATGTAGCACAGCATTACCAAGCAGCAGGTGCTGCCTTTGAAGCTGGAATCCGCAGAAATGAATTGCCTACTATTAAGTTTTTCAAAGATGCTAAGTTGCTGGGCAAGAATATAGGCAATCTAGGAAAGAGTATGGTCAATATGACCGACCTCTTCGGTCAGAGTGCTGAGGATTCTCTTGTATTCCACAAAGAACTTGCTAACGCTGCGAGCGTCTATAAGCTAAGTACTGATATTTTAGTAACGGCGATTCTAGGACTTAAAGATTCTATGATTAATGCATCTTTACTGTATGGCCCTGAAGTTCAACAATCTATAACTGATGCAACAACGGAGCTTGCAGGGTTATATGGTCAAGGTTCTCTTCCTGTAATAACGGAATTCTTCAGTAAAACCATAGGTGACCCCAAGGGTTGGGAGAGAATGATGAAGATGGGGTTAGAACCTACAGGAATGACAAAATCAGAGTTAGTAGATTTTTTCAAGGCTTTTAAAGCTCAGCAAGACGTAACCACGCGACCAGCCCACGAATTCCTTTCTGCAACGTTAGAGTTGCAGGGTATAACCCCGATAATGGCAATGGTGAAAAATCTAGTTGCGCAGGTTATCGCACCAGGTACAACATTTGACGAGAGTGTAAAAGTTGCTGAGAAAACACCAGGTGCAATAATGAATAGAATGTTAAATGAATTATTTGAAGAGCTTGTACCTCACGTTGTAAAATTACTTGAAGCACTTGACGCCGTGTTACCTACCGTAATTGCAGCCTTTGAAAACCTCTTTACAGCTGTTGGTCCTATACTCATAGACGCGTTTGATTTCTTACTTGAAGTGGTGGATAAGGTTGCTAACGGGATTAAGAACTGGGATGAGGATTCTGTATGGGGAAACATTAAGACAGTTGGTATGGGAGCTGGGCTTCTGTTTTTAGTTAACAGTACGTTCCGTGGGGCAGTTCTAGGTGCTATCACGCATCTTGGGACGTTCGTAGCCTGGCTTACTGGCGCAAGTGCAGTAGCTCCGGTTGCAGCTGCTGGCGCAGGAGCGAGTGCTGGCTGGACATTTGCTGGGATAACTGCAGCTCTTACTACGTGGTGGGCGAAGACTGGTATAGGCCTTACGCTTGCCCGAGTCGCACTTGGTGTAAGCATCGCTGCACAAGATGCATATTTAGCTACGTTAATTGCTGCTGAATCCGCAGCAGCGGCAGGTGTAATAGCTCCTGCCTTGATTTTAACTCTTCCACTCCTTGGCGCTGGCTTTATCGCATACACTGACCATCAAAACAAAGAGTTTAAAGATAATTATCTTAAAAACAAAGAAATAATGGAAAACTCCATCCATGCGAGTCAGAAATTCCTTACACGCGATGACCTTTCCGAAGAACAAACGCAAAGGATTACTGAGGAACTTGCCGAAGTTGTAATACTACTGAAGGAAGCAAACGACCATCACGCATTCCTCTCTAAAAGAGGAAAAGATATGGAAGGGTATCTTAATGGCCCTCACATAAATCTAGGTACCGACGATGCCCAGTTCATACACTCAGGCTACAAATATTAAAGGATGACTACACTTAACGACCCTTTATCCGACTGGCACAAAGAACTTTATAACAAGACACGAGCACACAGAAGCCAACATTTGTCTCATGAACACCGTGAAGGTATGTTCGGAAACTCCACCTTTGGGTTCCTGACTCAAGCGTTCGACTTTAAACTTCCTAGAATTCCTACAGTAGGAGGTATGTCTTTGGGCATAGGCCCTGATATGTTTGACCAAGCTAAAAGGCAATTGAAAGGATTGGCAACTAATTGGTTAATAGGAGGTCTATTCAGGAAAGAACATTATTCCCACGTTAATGACAGGATGAACCAGTACATGGAGGACCATGGTTATTTAATGTTTGTTTTTCCAAATGATGACTTTTTCTTACCCTTCTTTGAAAACCCTACAATTACAGCATCTAGAAATGCGAACTATGCGAACGTTCCCGTCATGAACAGGAACGAACCTTGGAGGGTGTGGACAGGAGCATCTCCTGAAAAGGTAGATATAACTTTTAATATGACGCTTCCTCATATCATGCAGTTTGCTATTAAGACAGCGTGTTCCCTTCGAGAGCAAAATTGGGTCCCTGAATCTTACAGAGAAAGTATTGGAGTATTAGCGGAAAATTCTTGGAATGCGCAGTCCTATGACTATGAGCAAAATCCTGAAATTAAAGAATGGGTAGAATCCAGAGAATACGTCGTATCGGAAGGGACCGATATAGAACCTTCTCAAAGACCCAACACAGATGCTTATGAATTGACGCAGTACATAAGTTTTATGATAGACTTAATCCGCGCAAGTGTTATAGGTTCTGTCGAACAAAATTATGTTGAAGGTCCTCCTATTATAAGACTAAAATTCGGAACTTTGTATGATGAAGCCTCTTTTGTTGCAAAATCTTACTCTTTTAAGTTTGATGGGAAAGAAGGGTACGACAATGAGACTCTACTCCCTCGTAGGATTAAAGTTCGCATGTCCTTAGAGAGCCTTCACCAGCGCAGCGCCGATGTTCTCCCAGGTTGGGACTCTATCTTACACCTATAATAATGGCTAAACACTACTTCAACATGTTCAATTTTGAATCTAAAGTTTTTAAAGGGAAGCAGGTAAAAGATATTTCCGCTTCTACATCTTGGAATTCTTTTTACACTGACTTGGACGGTATGAAATTTAAAGTGGCTTTAGTGCCTACAGGGTATGCCGGAAGAGCCGACTTGCTTTCCTACGAAGCCTATGGGACCGTATCTTACTGGTGGCTTATATGTTTAGCCAATAATATCACAAATCCTTTTGAGGAATTAACCTCAGGAAAACAAATAAAAATACCTATTATAGATTAATGGCACAAGCTCTTGAGAACAACCGGCCTACGTATGTCAAAATAGCTTTCCCGGGCACTGATAACCCGGGAGTTTTTGATATATCCGATAAACTTACCTTTTTTAAGTATTTTATTTTGGAGGGGGGAAGAGGTTCCCAGTTTGAATTTGAGATTATTAACCCTGACGAGAGAGTAGAAGAGCTTCTAAAAGAACAAGCCTCCTTTTTTTATAATGACGTTTCTACAGACAAGCCCACACAAAACAGAAGCTATGTTTTGATGGAGTGGGGGTACGTAGGAGAGGAGGGGGAACCTATAAAATCCAAAGTGCACTCGGGGCATATAATATCTTTAAAGTATAAGTTCTCTTCCGAACCTGAGAAGTCTATCCGCTTTATAGTGACAGACACTCCAAACTACTATTCTTCATACACGGAAGGAGTGCTTTTTAAGGAAACACCTTTGGAGGTTGATGGTGACATCAAGAAACCTTCTGTTTTAATTTCTGAACTAGTAGAGGGTTTGATTTCTAGAATTCCTCTAGTAGAAGGCATCGTGAAGCTTTCTGACAAGACAAAACAGCTTCTAGATGTCGCGGCCTCAGTAAATCCTCTAGCCTCCAATGAAAACTACTCGACTCTAACCCCTTTGAAAGGTACCCAATTTTACACCGTCGAAGGCTTATTAACTATGTTAGGTTTTCGCACAGGTACCTCGGATGAAAACGATTATTCTGCAGGGAAAACAGGAACCTCGATGCAAAGCGACGCAGGAGAAGCCAAGCCTAACGAGCCATCACCACAACAAACCTCCGACTCCCTAGCCCCCACCCCTGCGGTTGTAGCAACCACGCCACCGGATAAAGATGAATCGGCTAATATTCCGCTCACTGCTGCAGACGTTGAAAACAGTACTGCAGGTACCGTAACGACTTCTAAGGAAAACATTATAATGCAAGGCGATAGTGTCAACGGATACGCGGTTCAGATTAACGGTGAGACAACAAAAACCACCACGCAAGGCTCAGTAAAAGTATCAGCCACCAGGGAAGGACTCTGCAATGACATCGTCACCGCTGCAATGGCTGCCAATGATGCTGTAGTAAAAGCTCATTCCCAGGAAAGCGAGTCCTCCGAACCTGAGACTCCATCAGAGTCTGGTCCTCCTCCTAGAATGGTTAAGTTTATAAGTCCTCAGGGAGAGTCTATACTAACGACTCTTCGATACTTTTTTCATAAAGTGTCCGACTTTTTAGCATCCCCTGCAGAAGATATGGAGATGCATATTATATCCGATACTGATATGTATTCCAGAGACACTAGGATTGAAGAAGCTCTTAGGATTATAAATGAAAGTATAAAGTCTACAGACCCAAAGATGTTAACTCGCGCCGTGATAGCTGTAGGTAACTCTACAGAAAGCTATTTTGAGCAAGTATCTTCCAAGTTTGACAATGGAAGCTCTTTAAAACCTGCTACAGCAACAGATTTTAATATTGCTTCATTCCCTCAAGTCCAAATGAGCAACCCTGAAAACATAAAACTTGACTACGGAGGGAAAGACTCAATTATTTCGAGTTTCCAAAGTGATTTAGAGTTAGGTTACATGTTAAAGTCTTTAGTAAAGGCAGCCACCCCAAACGTAATATCGGATAACTATAGCTTCCTTTTTAATAAAGAAGCTCTTTTGAGTATTTCTAATACTTTAGGAGAGGCTTCCAATGAAACCACCAACCATAAAAAAGAAAGAAGGGGGAATCTAGACCAATGGAATGAGAAGACTAACTCCGTCAAGACTATTTCAACTGCAGATTTTAAATATTTAGAAAGAACTTTAGATTTAATTACTAACTTTAAAGATTTTGTTGAAGCTAAACACCTTGACACTGTTCTGTCAGAAGAGGAGAAGAGTTCATTTTTACGTTTAGTGGACCGACTACAGGTCATAGATTCTTATAGGGAACTTTTAGGTATAGATGATTCTATAGCGGCTTACTTTGTGTCTCCAGGCACCCAATTTGACAATGTAAACGGTACTTCTGTTATGGGGAGATTATTATCAAACCACGCGACGAACGAAGGAGAAACTCAAAATTTAGCATTTGCCATAAAGCTTCAAACTCTTGGAATCCCTGAGTTAGACTCTAGCATTAATATTGCAGGTGGCCGCTTTGATTTCAAAAGAAAGTTTTATTTTAAAGCGCATGATATTTCTAGGGAGAGATTTTCTAAT
>TARA_R110000851_G_scaffold219118_2_pt1 | contig 10742 bp, 14 predicted proteins | sample TARA_R110000851 | Tara Oceans TARA_R110000851 (sample SAMEA4397627) | marine metagenome | biome: Polar Biome; feature: [DCM] deep chlorophyll maximum layer (ENVO:01000326); material: water (ENVO:00002006), including particulate matter (ENVO:01000060) such as... | depth 17 m | reverse complement strand
GGGACAATATAATGGCTGTCATAGTAGTAGACACAACGGCGGCAATAACAACCCCGTCAACAGATAGAAGCATTATAGGCTTTGATTCTATATTGCCAATATCAACGGTAAGCGGCGAAGATGCAGATACCAATAACCCTTTTAGTAATTGCTTAGATTATAGGGATAATACAAAATACTCCCCTGCAATTTCTAGCGGTACTATTATTATTGAATTTACGCAATCATCAACGCAGACTATTAATTACTTTGCTTTTGCTATCCATAATTCTCAAGATGCAGGCTTGACGGGTACTTATGAGGTTGATGATGGCACAGGATATGCCGTAGTTGCTGAATTCGCTAGCTTAGCGAACAATAAGCCTTTTGTTAAATACTTTGGTTCAATTTCAACGGTAAGGCAAAAGCTAACGTTAAACTTTACCTCTAAATTGTACATAGGAACGATTTACACTGGTGATGCTGTAGTTATGGATAGAACGCCAAGCTTAGGGTTCCAACCTGCTAAATACTCTTCTCTTGATACTGTAGAGCAAGCAACCACTCAAGGTAACAATTTTATAATTGGCCGTAGAGAAAAAAGAGGCAATCAAGCAAAGGCTACATTTAGATATGTGACTTTTGATGACGTGGATATTTGGTATAATAATTTTGCAAATCATGTTTTAGATAGTAAACCTGTATTTTTTAAATGGTCAACGATTAAAGACCAGTCCGTTTACGGTTTACAGAATTATAAAACATTAACTAAGCCAAATTATGTAACAAGTAATCACGCTGATATTTCTCTTGAGATCAATGGATATATATAATGAGCTTTGACCTATTAAAAACTGAAGCAGGGCAAAACACAGCAACTATTATTACAATAGAACTGGATAAATGCAGACATACCACTGCTCAATCTACTGTCGATGGCGCTATAACTATTTCAAGTTCGTTAAATGCTGGGGTGCTTGGTACTATTGCCACATCTGGCGGGCTATCAACATCATTTACAAATTCAGACCCTTATTTATTGTGGGATGATGAAATAATAAAAGTTACTGTTGATTCAGCGATACAGTTAACTATTGTCTCGCGTGGTCATTTTGGAACAATCGACGCTAACCATTCACCAAGTACGGCAGATTTAAAGCATTCTGGTGAAGTTGATGGTACTTGTTATTCATTCCCGCAAACTTGTTCAGCTCCAGATTCATATTTGTCAGGATTAACAACGCCATTTACGTTTCCTAGTACGCAGCTTGATTGGTCTGTTAACTTTTACAACGGGTTTAAATCGTGGAGCCACTCACCCCCTAAAGTTGACCCTGGTCAATCAATGGGAAGTAGAGCAAAGATAAGTTTTAATTTAATTGATTCTGTTGATAACGACACTTATGTACCTTATCCAGACAGAAGGACGAGCAACGGCACATTGTTTACAAAATGGATAGCTAGAAATCCAAACTTTGAAGGTAGGGCAGTCACCGTTCAAACTGGCTTTGATCCTTTAAATTTTGACATTGATAACTTTATTACCCGTGAATACATTATTGATTCATTACAATTAAACAAAGGCGTTTTGAGTGGCTCTTGCTTAGATCCTTTAATACTTACTGATGACAAAAAAGCCAAGGCTCCTGTTGCCTCTTTGGGCTCGTTAACAGTAATTGTGAATGATGTTAGTACAACTATAACCTATGGCGGAGCCCCTGCTTTTGATTATGGCGTTAGCGGCACTGTGTTTGTTAGAATTGATTCAGAAGTAATTGAATGTACGGTTTTATCAGATTTCGTTTTAACCATAGTAAATCGCGCCTCAGGAGGTACAGACCAGAAAGACCACTCATTAAGCGCAACCGTTCAAGAGTGCTTAGTTTATGATAATGTGAATGTAGTTACTATCATTGAGGACTTAATGACTAATTACACAACCATTCCAACTAGGTTCTTTGATGATTATTCGGCGGTAACTACTGCAACATCTTCAATAACATTAACAACTAATATAAACAAATCAGAGCCAGTTAAAAAACTAATAGATGAGCTCATTAAAAATGGTGATCTCGTTATGTATTACGACGAAGAAAACCAACTGATAAAAATAAAACAGGTTCAAGATGTCAGTGCATCACCGGTATTTATTGATGAAGATAATAATATACTGATGAATTCAATAGATTTTAAAAGATTACCGAAAGAACAATACACAAGGTACAGCACTGCATGGGCTCCGAACGACATAACAAAAACCAACGGGGAAGAATACTTTTCCATAGTTTATCAACCTATAAATTTAAACAATGAATTACCTGAAAAAAAGGGTGAAGTTGAAGAAAAGAAAATATTTTTTAATCGTTGGTTAACTAATGACTCTAACGACATAACTATAGGTACATCATTAGCACAAAGGGTTTTAGATAGATCTGAACAAGTACCTGAAGAGCTTAGCTTTACATTAGATGTTGAGGACGTTTTCACCACTCAAGACAGTGTTATGGAGTTGGGAACAATCGCCACAATATCAAGCTCTAGACGGGTTAGCGTTGACGGGACAAACTTATCAACAGCTTATCAAGTACTGAGCATGAAAGACTTAGGCAATATGAAGTACAAAGTTGTAACCAAGTTATTTCAAGATCCGTTAATAGGTGTTGATATTGATTTTACTATAACCACAAATAAAGAAAATTACGACCTGTCAACCGAATACAGTCCAGCGGCAGGCGCTTACACTATATTAATAGATAGCGGCGTTACTATTGGCAGTACATCAACTGCAATTCCAGCATTCACAACTGGAGCTCAAGCGGGCGGCGTTTCATTTACAATTATTGTAAGGGGTGCGATAGAGGGTGCTGGTGGTGCGGGTGCAGATGGTGGCAGCTTGGTTTCAAGTGGTGCTGATGGTGAATTTCAAATAGGCGATGATGGATTCGTAGGTGGTAACGCATTTAACGCAACAGTACCATGTATATTAAATACTGGCTCGGGAGCTATATGGGCTGGTGGTGGCGGAGTAAATGGTGGTACATCATTAGTTACTAGACTAAACCCTTCTTTGCCTGAAACAACAGTGGCACAAGGCGGCAACGGTGGTTCAGGCGGTCAAGGCTATGTTGGCGGGCTAAAAGGCCTTAAGGGCTCAGTTACCGGTGTATTCGCTGATTTTGGTATTGATGGTAATGATGGTTCAAGAGGTGCCCCAGGTAGTTTAAGTTCCATTAGTGGAGGAGAATTCGGGCAAGATGCAGATACAAGTTTTTCTTTCTTTGGTGAGTCAGTAACCGGCTTGTCAGGGTATGCAATAGTTTCAAACGGCAACAGTGTTACAATCAGTTCAGGGGATAACCCGTTAAATATAAAAGGTAGGAGAATATAATGGCTTTATCACCATACATAGTAACAGTTATTACAAAAGAAGATGCACCATACAACGTAATACCAAACGCACCAATAGAAATAAGAGAGCGATTATCAAACGGCTCTAGTGGTGGGTTGTCTTTAATATATGAAGATGAACTAGCAACAATACCAATAACGCAAACAGGGGCAACGGCAGACACTAACGGGCAATTCGTATTTTATGCTGAAGCAGCTCAATACAATGCTATTTATCAATCTCAAACAGTTCCGGTAGATATGGGGTTAACACCATCTACATTGACAAGCGCTTTAATCAACGATCTATCACAAGCTTACACATTTAAAACCGTGACATTAATGCAAGCAAGCTTAATAGTTTTCCCTGTAGGTAAAAAGATATTCTGGCAAGGATATTATACTGAATCAGATGGTGGTAGTAATTGGGGCTTGGTGACATCTGGCGCTCACACTGATGACGGTGGCTCAATATTTACGCTTGCTGACGGAAATTATGCCGAAGCAAATTTAAAGGGCGATAAAATTAGCACGTTAAAGTTCGGTATGTCACCGACAAGGACAGCGGCACAAAATAGCGTATCAATTCAGTCGGCTATAGATTACGTAACCTTAACGTTTACCGCTGGTTTTGGTGGTGGTGCGTGGGTTTATACTCCATCGGGCGCTTATGATGTAGAGGGATGGATTGATAAAAAAGGAGCGAACATACTTGGTGATGGTCGAGATAGAACTTTATTTGAACTAGTCGGCAACAATAAGACGGGTATGTCTAACGCATCAGCAATAACACAGTTAGCCGCTAATCAATTAACCTTTGGAGAACATAAAGGCTTTAGCTTTCTACCTAAAGACCCACCAAACCTAGCGCCAACAGGTCAGATTATATGGAATTTTACGGGCTACTCAAGATGGGTGACTACTGATGTGCAAATAGGCTGGTGTGGTGGCGTGACTGGTATATCAGTACAAGGCGCAACTGCTGCGGGTGCTGGTGGCCCTGCTCAATGGTATAACAACTTTTACAATCTATTCTTATTAAGACCCGGTAGCTGGCCTGCTGGCGGTATCGGCATGATATTAGGCGATGCAATTGGGGCGACAGAACAGGCTACAACATGGGCTTTTTATGGCGGACGAACATCAGGCGCAGGTACAGGCATAAGCTTAAACCGATGCAATACTATTAGTTTTTATAATCACATAATAGAAGGTACAGATGTTCTCGTTGGTTCTGCTGCTGGTACAAACTTTGCTATAAACACTAATTTTTATCCTCTGTATTTAGAAGGTAGTGTATCTAATCAGATGGTCATATATCCAAACGCACAGAATACGGGCATCTTTGGGCTCTTTGGTACAGGGATGCAATTCACTGATAACGGTGAAGCGACTCAGATGTTTGGTGGCGGTAGTGCCAAGATGTTTGCCGGAAGCGCTGGAGCAAGGTTTTTTGATATAGAGTGTGAATCTAGTGCAACAAGGGCGCCTAAGCTTATTGATTTAAGTGGCCCCATGATAGTCGATCTCGAGGATTCATCAGGGAACTTAACCAAAATATCAAATAGTGCATCAGTAAGTAGCGCGACAAGTGCTATATCAATAGAAAATGGCGCCGGAGATGTGCTTTTTCGTTCTGGGACTTCCTCGGCAGCAATAAGCGCCTCTACATTTGTTGGTGCGCTTGGTGGTGCAAATATATCCACATTCTACACTGCTTCAGCACTCCCTAACGTCTCCGGTACTGATGGGGATATAAACTACACCACGGCAGCAGGGGGAGGGGCATTCCAAAGGCGATCGGGCGCTTGGGTGGCACTATAAGTAAAAGCCGCTTTAATTAGCGGCTGACCCTACCCTTCACCTGTATAGATAAAGCGTGTGATATGGATGACACACGCTATCAATATTAATATTACTGCTTGTGTTTCTAGCTCCATATCAACCCCAGTTCATATAATCATAATGATACTTTGTGGCAGTACCTTTGCCATCACCATTCCAGTGCTTCTTTAAATAATACGACATTTCACCCGGTTCTTTTGGTAACGCTCCCGGTGCCATGAATAGCTTTTGACGGGCCATAAATACATTGTAACGCAAATCATAAATAAGCCTTTGCGGTGACGGTACATTTTTAACGCCAGTACCACGGGTAACAATTCTTAATAGCTCTGCATTCTTCTGGATACTATCACCATGTTTCCACACATCGTTATGCGTAAATGGTTCCATTTGAATCACACCAAGAGCAGGGCCGCCATTTTGAGCTATAAACTCACCACCTGAAGACTCATGCGCTATTATCATTTGAATAGCTAACACAGCTTCAGGAGAGTAGCCTTTTGGTATTTCCTTTAATACTGGAATGATTATTAAATCAGTTAATTGTTTTTTGTCCATTTGAATCCCTTAATCCTAAATATTTATATATAGTTGAAGTTCCCACGTCAACAGCTAGTGATATTTCAACAACCGATTGATTATTGTCCTTTCGATTATAAATTTCCTGTATAACTTTTTTCTTTAAAGATTTACGCCCAAACTGCTGACCTCTTGCTTTAGCTTTGGCTATACCTTCCTTCTGCCTTAGTTTTAAATTGGCTATCTCAAATTGATTCACAGAGCCAAGCATGCCCAGCATCAAATAACCCATAGGATTATCGACCCCGCCAAATTCCATATTTTCAGTGTGAAATTTAACCTTTACTTTTTTATCGGTTAACTCTGAAACTATGTTAAGCAAGTCTTTTAGTGACCTACTTAGTCTATCCATGCTATGGACGTGCAGAGTGTCACCATCCCTAAGATAATTCATACACTCTTTAAGCTGGGGGCGCTCTCGACCTTTGCCACTAATCTTTTCCTCGTAAACCCTGTCTAGTTCAACCTTATCAAGTTGGCGATCTAAACATTGATCAATCGAGCTAACCCTTACATAACCTACTTGCATAAATCTGTACTCCTATTTCTACCTTTATGGGCAGCCAGAAGCGGTTGAACTGCCCCTGTTTGCGTTATGGTAATCACTCATTCTTTCAGACTTTTGGCATATTTTACAGTCAACCTTGTCACCATTAGTCGTTATGTTTTCGCTGATTCTAAAACATGCTGTTTGATGTTGATAATTCCATTCAGTCATGCCCTTGCCTCTAAGATCTTCACCTTTTACTTTAAAATGCGTTTTCATAAGCTGTCGCCTTTAGATATTACTAATTCAGCAACAAATTTGAATCCATGATTTTCCATATCTACAAATGACAAAAACTTACTAAGTGTAGGTGTATCCACGTAAGTAAACAGGTAGCCGTTATCGTTTTTAAGTTCAATAATGACCTCAACCCCATCATCTTCAGAGCCTTCTTTTGTCAGTAACAAGGTGTCACAATCATGTTTTGGTGCTGTTTCATAATCAATTTGCTTATTACAATCCGAACACAATATAGTTCGTCTTTTCATTGCGTTAGCGAGCTTATCATCAGCAATACTGCTCGCCTCCACATGACTGCTACCTTTAGCTATTTCCGCATCGTAACAAGCCGTAAAGTAATCACCTACCGTTGACTCACCCGATTCAGTCGTAATTACATCTTCTTTATTAATAGTTTTCATTTTATTCTCCAAATTTCTATTTATGTTAATTTAGTAAGCCGTTGAGCCTACTTTAATGTATTTAATAATTCTTGCTTTGTTTCATAAAGTCTTGATTCATCAATATCAACACCATGATATTCAGAATAATAATCTGACTCTGTAACTTTATAGCTAGAAGATGCAGTGCACTTATGGGTAAATTGACTGTAACGACCTTCAACCTTAACGCTAACAATTCTAACTTTGACAGGTCGGTTATTATTCATTACCCAAACATCTTGCCAGAGATTATACTTTGCTTTTTCTAATACAATCTCCTTGTTGGTTGGGCGTTTACCAAATATTCGTTCAAACATACTCACCTCTACTTTTGTGTAAAACTAATCTAGATAAAAATCATCTGTCTCATGCTCGTTCATATCAGCGTCTATCAATTTACTGAAATCGCTAAAATGTAAACTATCCAGTTTCCCCATAACGTCTATTCTTGCTAATCCTGTTTCAACACAAACAGATTCTAAGCCGTAAGTATCACCACTAGAAAGTCTAACTGACAACGGGTGTGGTAAAGCGTTAATTGCTGCTATATTTAGTAAATCTTTCATGCTTGTCTCGCTTAAATTAAAATTCTAACATCGTATATTTTCTGCATTCCCAAAACTCTTCAGGTGCCGTCCAATCACTCCAAGTTCGCTTGCCGAACACATTGAATTTTACGCCCAATTTAGTTATATAGGTCAACTCCATAATTCAAATCCTACCTTGTCGGACTAATTTTATTAACGTTTTTAGCGTTATCGTTTAGCCAATGGATAGTTGAACAATTTTTACATGTAATCGTTGTTTCATACTGTAAAGTTGTTTCTTCTGCATCTGCCGCATGTTCTGAATGCTTGTATTCAAAGTTGTCGTGATCACCATTACAGCCACAATTACCACAAATAACGTGCAATCTTGCCATTACCATAATTATCCCCTTTTCTACTTTTGTGTATCTGGATTAATTCTATATTCACAGTTATTTCTAACACCTGTGTAATCTTCAATACTTAAATCAATCCAACCTATACTGCTTTTCACTTGTAGATTACCTTTACGCCCTGCGTCCTTAATTTCTTTAGGTGCGCTATTGTCTTCTGTACAACTAAATACGTCCGTCATTTTATTCTCCAAATTTCTATTTAAGTTTGCTATGTACTATCAAAGAGGTACGACAAAACTATAATCATTAACTCTCTGCTAGCTCGTTATATTTAATACTAGACCTTAATATAATAAAATACAACCCTAATATTAAAATAAATCAAATTAGTTTATACTCAAGCTTTACAGATAGGAGTTAAAATATGAGCATATGGGCGGGCGTTAAATCAATATTTAGTGGTAGTCCTGATAAAGTTTTGGATATGGCCTCGGGTGTTGGCGGGTTTATCGATGAGACTTTTTACACTGACCAGGAGAAAAGCGAGGCTAACTTTAAATTATTAGACTTCAAGCTAAAATGGTTAAACGCAACACAAGGCCAGAATTTAGCTCGTAGATATTGCGCCATAGCATTTGGCCTTAACTTCATTTTAACCTTTCAGATTTGCTTAGCGGTGGTTCTGTATGGATTCTTTACGGGTGTAGATACGAAAATAGTTATCGATAACATATTAAGCTTAGTTGGTACGTTTCAGCTTGGTTATATTATGATAACAATTATCGCGTTTTATTTTGGTAAAGAACTTCTTGGTAAAAAATAACCCATACAGCGCTAGTTAATTCTAGCGCTTATCATTCCTATTGTTTGTGTTTAAAGTAAATTATCACGATCAATTAATGTAACCGTATGGCTATTCTTTGGCGCTTTACCTCTCCAGATAAAAAGTACTGATCCTTTATTGTTTCCATTAACAGGCTTTTGAGTTTCGGCATTAATAAACGATATACGACCACTAATAAATCTAACCTCATTGCATGACTCGTAAGCTAACTTAAACCATTTAACTGATGTATCAGCAGGAACTAGCATCACGGTTGTTAGCCCTTGTCTGTGCTTCAATATACAAGCCTCTACCCAAGGAGTTATATTTGAGTAAGGAGGATTACACCAGTTAACGCCGCCCCATGATTGCCCGAACTTCAAAGCATCATCTTCTTCATTTAGCCAGTCAGGGCAAAAATGATTCGCATCACTAGATGCTACATCCGTTGTAAAATTAAACTCATCGTTTAACTTGTAAAATAACTTTTCAGGCGTTTGCCATAAGTCTTTAATATTTGTTGGCGTAAAACTTTTATTTTCTGTATTCATCTTATCTATCCTTGTCATTCAATTTACGGCCTACGCGAGTTATAGCGCCCCTTATCTGACCTAACTTAGTGCCAATAAAACCCATTTCTATTTTTAACGCTCTAGCCTTGATGCAACTTTCACAGCCATACACATTTAAAACTTCGTCATAACCATAACCGCCATCATTTTGAACGTTTAATATTTGCACCGCCTTGTATGCGTGATTGCCACAAGTACCATAAATAATGTCATCATTTGACAGTTTATTTTCACCACAAAACACATCTTCAAATAGATCGCTGTATTTATGGTTTGATAATTCAACACCAGCCTTGCGCTTTAAGTCGCTTTTTAAATCTGAATATTCAGCGTGCTTCGATATTAAGCTTTCTAGTTGATTCATTATGCTTTCCTTATTGATTATTTACGTATCTAGTCCAGCCTCTATGGCTTTTATTTATGCCATCATTCACTTTTAGCATCATGTGTGCGTTTAAATTATTATCTCTGCAATATTTAGTTATATTGTAAATATTGGTAACTTCATCACAAGGAGATATAAAGGTGTAATTTTTAGCTAGCGCCTCAATAACATTTTCTTTAGGCGTAACAAATAAACAAGTTTCTGGTGAGTAAATCTTATTAACAACACCCCTTTGCTTTATATCCTTATCTAAGTGATATCCTTCAATGTAGTTCGCCTCGTACCACTCCGCATAGTTTTGGAAGTTGTGCCATTCCTCGCAAACAGTGCAGTTTTTGTACGTTGGTTTTTCTTTGTGGTATGCCTCTCTATAGCACCTTGAAAGTATACGAGACCATGAGTTATGGGCTTTTGTTCGCTTTCCGTTCTCTGTTGGGTTGTGCCTTCCTTCACCTAAAAACCCAATTCCGCAAGAGGTTGGTACAAAAAGATCTCTAACGGCTCCGATCTTTATAGCTGCCTCTCTTACTATTCTTCTAGCGCCAGTATTGACAAATTCAATCTCAATATTTTTCTTGTTAACGTAATTGACAATTTTAAAATCACCAAAGTTATTGCTTTTGTAAGTTTTAGATGTATCTATCATTTTAATTACCTTTATGCTTTAACTTAGCTCTAACTTCTGCCATTGCATCCATGCCGCGCTTTCTGCTATCAGCTTCTTGCGTAGGACTTCTGCGCTTTATAGTTACGTCCATAGTCTCTAATCGGTTATGAGAAGTTTCTACAGGCTCTTTGTAGTTAGCAATCAAATGTAAATACTCTTCACGAAATAACTTCTTAGCAACTGCAACCTGATTCTGACCGTTGGCAGTATTCATTAGCCACCAGTCAACGCATTTACAGAGTGTTTGTATAAAATGGCTAGCGTCACTATCAATATGCATCTTTTCTTTATTACGATGCGTTACACATTGTTCTAGTGCCTTTTGCTCACTAGGGAACCCTAAGTCTTCAGGTGATGGAGTACACCAACTAATAAACACGCCACAGCTCGGAAGAAAATTAGTCTCAGACTTT
>TARA_R110000851_G_scaffold12674_6_pt1 | contig 10751 bp, 3 predicted proteins | sample TARA_R110000851 | Tara Oceans TARA_R110000851 (sample SAMEA4397627) | marine metagenome | biome: Polar Biome; feature: [DCM] deep chlorophyll maximum layer (ENVO:01000326); material: water (ENVO:00002006), including particulate matter (ENVO:01000060) such as... | depth 17 m | reverse complement strand
TTCTATGAAAGACCATTTCATCCAGAGATTGGTGGAAACGTATCAGCAAAGTTATTCGAACCTGCCGATAGGTTCACTGCTTCGGAGATAAGAGGTGAAATTAAAGAAGTTTTGAAGAATCATGAACCACGAGTGAATGGTGTGAATGTTGCGGTGTATGATCAATCCGATGCTAATGCATATACGGTCACTATTGCATTCAACGTTATATTCCTTCAGGCTGAAACAGAGGTAACATTTAACCTACAGAGACTTAGATAAGATGGCACAATTCAACACAACAGATCTTGACTTTGATCAGATAAAAACAAACCTCAAGAACCACTTTGCAAGAACTGGAAGCGCGTTCGCTGATTTTGACTTTGAAGGATCCGGACTGAGTTCTCTTCTTGACATATTGGCGTACAATACTCACTATAACGCAGTCAATGCTCACATGGCCATGAATGAATCCTTTTTGGATTCTGCACAGTTAAGAGCCAATGTTATTTCAAGAGCAAAACTTCTGGGATATACACCTTCAAGTAAGAAAGCACCCGCTGCAACTATCAATCTAACACTTACTCGAAAAGCAACGAGTACCGCCGCAGAATATACTCTTCTTAGGGGAACAAAATTTAGAACAGTTGTCAACGATGTCACATACATTTTTCAAACAGTTGAAGATACGACAGTTGGTGTAACACTTTCTGATGATTCGCCTCAGGTGGGAACATATGTCTTTAATAGTCTTAAGATCTTCCAAGGAACACAGAGAACAGTTGAGTATACAGTTGACAACTCAGAATTTCAAAAATTTATTATCAACTACTCAAATGTTGACACATCGACACTAAACGTTGTGGTGCTTGGAACACCCGAGGATCTTACACCTGATACTTATACAAAATTTACCACTTTCACAAGCATAGATTCATCAAGTCAGATCTACTTTTTGAATGAGAACGGAGATGGATTCTTTGATGTCTCGTTTGGAGATGGAGTCCTTGGAAAAAAACTTAGTTCTTTAGATATTGTAAGACTCAACTTCCTTGTCACTGACGGAGTAGACTCGAACGGAGCAACAAGTTTCACTTACGTAAGTGGTGCAGATGAAATTGTTACTGGGGCTGCAACGATTACACTAGTGACAGGAGGAAAGGCTGCCGGTGGATCAGAAAAAGAATCAATGGCAAGTGTTAAGTTCAATGCTCCTCTTTCTTTCATATCACAGAATAGAGCGATCACTGCTGAGGATTTTAAGACTCTCATTACACAGAATATTGCGAGTGCAGGTGATGTATCAGTTTGGGGTGGAGAAGATAACGATGTACCAAACTTTGGAGAAGTAAATATCTCGATTCGACCAGCCGATACTACACAATTAACTTTAACGGATTTAGAAAAGGCCGAAGTTGAAGCATTCCTTGATAAGAGAAGAGTCATTGCGATCAAACCAGTTTTGAGAGATCCTCTTTATCTTTTCTTATATTTCGAAACATTTTTTAAGTTTGATATCACAAAGACAACAAAGACACGGGAAGAATTGGTAACAGATGTTCGCTCAACTATCAGTAGTTTCAGTGACAACAATCTCAACAACTTTGATGGTATCTTTAGATACTCAAAGTTTTTAGAAGCAATCGATGACACTAATGTCGCAATCACAGGATCAGTTGCTCGCTTGTACGCATACAAGAACCTTTCAATCACTGTCGCAAATTCAGTATCCGCAAATGATAGTTTAGCTTTTGGATTTTCATTAGACGGAACTGTTGATCAAACAGAATCTATGATTAGTTCATCTACTTGGACAAACAGTAGTTCGTCTGTTCAATTAGCAGATGAAGAAATTGCTGGAGACACCGAAAAACGGCGAGTATTCGTATTTAAACTCAAAGCTGATGGAACAAAGGAGAAGGTGGAAAATAATGCAGGCTTTCTCTTTCCGGCAACAGGTGTACTTACCTTAAACAATTTACCAGCAACTGCAACTGCAACTGTCAAAGTAAAGGTAAGGCCTGCTTCTGATGATATTGTTGCAAAAAGACTAGAGGTTCTTTCAATTGATATGGGAGAAACCCTAGTTGTCGGTGACATCGACTCAAGTGTGAGTGGTGTTTCAAGTTTGTTATCATCTTTCGAAACTGTTAGAAGAGACGGATAATGGCACATAAACAAAAGACAGTAGGAGAAGTCCATAGACATAATCGGGAATCTGAGGGAGTTTCTACTCTTTTTCCGTTTCAACTGCGAACAAAGTCTGCTGAGCTTATCTCCTTTTTAGAGGATTATTATAAGTTCCTAAATCAAAAGGATCAACCTACAAATGTCATTGATAGAATTCAAACCGAACATGACATTGATCTTGCGGATGCGAAATATCTTGAAGAATTAAAGAAAGAGATTGCCAAAAACATACCAAACTCGGATGTTCTTGATAACAGACAACTCTTTCGAAATATCTTAGATTTTTATAAAACACGAGGATCACAAGATAGTATCTCTACGTTCTTCCGTTTGTTTTTCGATGATGTTCCGTCTGTTATATATCCAGCTGATTTTCTTTTCAAACCTTCAAGTGGTGACATCAATGTCTCAGGTTTCACTAAACAGGATGGAACTCGCGTTGAGTACAATGCCACAACGAGCACATTTTCTTCTGCAATTCCAACCGGGCCTACGATTCTCACTCCCGATTTTGTTCCAGCAGATCCAGGCTACTTGAAGATCGGAAGTGATTTCGAAGATGTATTTTGGACTTATGGTAATTTAGCAGCAGATAAAAGTTTTAGAATTCGAGTCACAAAAGATAGATCTGATTCCGGTTTCCAGTCACCTCTTAACAGCCCTGGCGGAAATATTTCAGGATTTGCGGTATCTACTCGACTGAACTCTGGTGATAATAAATTATCAAGCAATCTCACCAACAACAGCCCATTGTCGATAACGATTGACACCAGTGAAATAGTATACGATTCTCCTAATCAAGATTTCACATATCGACTTGGAACTTATGTCGAGGATTCTCGAATCTTTCAAAAGAATCTTGATACGGATGAGGTCACAGTTTTTCAAGATATTAACTCTCCTAATGAGCCCTATGCAAAAACACTCGATCTTACTAATAGACACTTATACTTTGGAGAAAAAGAACAACTTGGTATTGTCGCGACTGGAAGGAATCACACAATTCTTTCAACACGCGCTGGAGGTAAGTATTTCAGTGATGTTATACTAGGAACTCCTGATAAAGAAACGGTCTATAACTTCTATGCCTTCGAAGATACTACAATCAAATATTACATTGATTACGAACAAGATTTTTCTCCGGACGATACATTTACTCCAAGCCTTGTTGAGAAGAAACGAGTCAAGGCAGGAGATTATGCAACTTTCATAACAGATACTTACGGATCACCCGATCAACATATCGTTTTCTTTGAATCTACCGGAAATATTGCCGGATCTACATACACGACCGCCGGAGCTCAGGACATGACTGTTCTTTCTCCGATGTCAAGTGATTATGTTTCACGAGGCGATCCAAACTCTCCAACCGGAGAATCGACGAAGATTCGAATCACTTGGGATCTGACTAACAGAAAACTTGATGCTGATCTTACAACTAGTGTTCGTCACACAAATAGTGCTGACTCTCCTCCAATAAATGCAATCTATGGAGTGGTTCATATCAATGATGGTCTTCAACAGGCATCACCCGCCGATGGAAACGATAAATGTCAAGGTATTCCGGTAGGATACTGTAACGACACTTACTTGTGGCCGGATGGATTGACTGGTTATACGATTGTAAGCCCTTACGATAGTAACGAGATCAAAGCTTATCAGTTTGACTATTCTACGGATACATGGGATCTTCATGAAACGATCACACCAACAAAGAACATAGCGAATCAAACTGGAAGTTACTCAGGTGACGTAAGTCCAGCTGATGGTTTTATAGGCCCCAACTCTCCACAATTAGATGGTCTTTGGAAATTTGAGGGAACCTATCCATTTGCTCTTTGGATCAATGATAAGTTGGATGACGAAGAACTCGTTTGGGGTTGGAATAGAAAAGACTACAATCTTCCGATCTTTACTCAATTTGCAGAGTACAGTGGCCGAAAAGGTTTCATGTCAGATGTGAATAAACTTCATGATGGAGACAAATTTCAAGAATTTTCATATATTATTAACACTGGTGTCTCAATTGATAGATGGAGAGATTCTTACAATAAGTTAGTTCATCCCGCTGGGATGAAACTCTTTGCTGAACTTCAGATCGAATCCTTTGTCAGTAGAACCGATAGGACAATCGTACCAAACTACAACATTGGTGAAAATCAATTTTGGTATCAGAATTTATACACAAGTCTTCAGAACCATACACCATTTTATCAGCCTGGTTGGTTGGACGAGTCGGGTCTTGTAAATCTTTTTATTACGCCTGCAGCATTCAATATGTCGGTGGATGAAGCAAAGGTTGATCAGGATCTTCTTTCAACTTATGCTCTTCGATTCGATACATCAAGTGTATCGGGTGTCCTATCGATCAGACTTACTACTAATTATGTTGAAACAAATACAGATTATGTGTTAATAGACACATCTGATTCGAACAGTTTCCTTTCAACATCAACATTTAATACTGGAATAGACGAAAAGATAAATTCCCCCATCGGGACGAGTTTCGCCACGTCTTCAGTAGAAACTGATTCGTATGTTTCTTGGGGTAGTGCTATAGATGCCATTGACACAAGTACAATTGGCTCGTTCGTTCAACCTTTGGAGGTGACAAATCTCTCGTCTGTAAGGGCGAAACTTGGATCAACAACAGCCGTAACCGAACATCAATCCTTGAAGGTACTTGATAGAGTCTCACCTCTCACAGATATATTCTTCCCAGAAACAGGTGATCTTAATTTCTCACCTAATAATTCACCTACCCCCGTGGCGACAGTCACAGAAACCTTCGTTTAGGCCAAAAAAGTTTTATAAATAATAGACAGTATGAGTGCAATAATTACCGACGATTTTAGGAGAAACAATGCCGACGCTTTCGTTACGGCAATCAACACACTAGCAATCGATTCACCTCTTAGTCAATCCACCGGATACTATGTTGGAATCGGAAAGAGCGATCCTTGGTTGGATGATACCGATGCTCCAATTCCAACTGGAAGTGAACTTGAGAGACAGGATGTCCTTCAGAACTTGAACTCTATGAAGTTGATTGAGTCAAACGAAGTAGAAAGACTTCTTCCGAAGACCGGACAGGCCTGGGTGACAGGACGAAAGTACAAGGTGTACGATGGTACAGATCGAACCTGTTTCAATCAAACCATTGTTGGTAGTTCGATTAACCAGTATGCTTGTTACGCCCATTTGAGTGGAGTCCTCTATCTTTGTTTGAGCAATAACTCAAATGGGGCTAGTTCAGTTTCTCCGTCAAGTGCTGCGGCCGCTGATGGTGATGTTGGTGAAAACAGTGGAGACTCTTATGTCTGGACTCGCATTGGAGTAATTCCTACCACAAGTGATTTTGTTGACTCAACTACATTCTTTGAGATTCCGGCAAATTTATCAAGCGGAGTCATCGACACAAAGGGACTTCTTCATGGTTTCAAAGTTGTGAATGGTGGAGCAGGTTACAGTATCGTTGATGGTGCAAAAGCTGCGAAGGTTCGATACACACAACTTGATGGAACAACCGCAACAGCTGCAGTAAAGATTAATGTGGTTGATGGTGTTGTCACTTCAGTTGGATCTGCAACAGGTTCACCACTCGGATCTGCAATCGATTTATCAGAGTTTACCGGATTTGGAGTTGGTGCATCGAATGGTATCCGTAAGGCAAGTGTGATGTTTGATTCAGAACCTACCTCCACAACTCGTGCAGACATTCAACCTCTTTTTGCTCCAGCTGCAGGATTTGGTGCAGATAATTTAGATGTCTTTCCTCCATTCTTCGTAGGAATTGCTACTGACTTTGTTGGGGCAGATCCTATCGGTGCTGGTAATGTAACTGAAACATTAGTTGATACGAAGTTTAGACAATGTTCCATTATTAAGAATATCGCGATGACAGCTGACGACTCTCCTCATAATTTCAGTGTTGTCAATTCTCTTCAATGTTTGAATCTTTCTGCTTCAATAAGTGTCACTTCCGATTCAGGATGGTATTTCCTTGTGAACACCAGCCTCGAAAAAGCTTGGATTGATTTTATCGATACTACAAACAATAAAGTCTACTTTCACCAAAACTCATCAGCGGATGTAACTCAAGACGCCATTCCTTCGAGTGGAACTGTCAAGGTGTATAATACAGGTGATGTGCTGCAGGCGACCATTGCATATGGTTCAATCACCGCGCCAGAACACAATGCTTTCAGCGGTGATGTTATCATGGTTGACAATCGTGTTCCTATTCTGCGAAGCAGTGTGCAGACCGAAAAAGTAAGAATAATTTTACAATTCTAAAGATCTATGTCTATTAATACTACACTCTATCAAACCTCTCCCTACTACGACGACTACGTTTCGTCTGGAAATGAGGCAAAGGGGCATCTTAAGGTTCTATTCAAACCCGGCGTTAGTGTACAGGTTCGTGAATTGAATCAGCTTCAAACTCTTCTTCAAACACAGATCGACCGTTTAGGATCAAACCTCTTTGAGAACGGCAGTCGTGTACTAGATGGAGAAGTAGTATTTGATCCAAGTCTTTATTTCATCGACATCAAATTTACTGACAGCGCTCTCGTTGTAAGTGGCACTTCTCCTTCTGCGAGCGACGTTGATGCGAGGATTAAAACATATCTAAAAAAGATTGATGAGCTAGGCGGCCTTTCTGCGGATGTAATATCGGTTGAAGCATTGGTTGCAACTGATACAGAAACTACGTATAGATTATTTCTACGTTACACGAAGAAGACCGATGCCGAAACATTTTTCTCTCGTGATCAGAATATTAGATCCAAGCAGGCCATATTCGATAACAATAATACCTCATCGGAAGTAGTATCTAGTGATGATAAAATCGGTGAAGTTCAAAAGGTTGGATTTGCGTCGAAACTTCGTGTCAATAAGGGAGTCTTCTTTGTTGGAGGATATTTTGTAAACGTTGAAGCAACTGATGTTCATCTTGAAAGACCAAGCGAAAATACACGTTTGACTGGTAAGTTGGCTTTTAAAGTATCAGAGACAGTTACAAACTCTGTTGGTGATACAACACTTTTAGATAACTCGACAGGAACACCAAACACATCCGCTCCGGGCGCTGACCGTTACGCAATTACTCTTTCATTGGTTCTTCTTACAGATCAGTCTACCTTATTGAACGTAGACTTCAATGCGAGTAAAGTTTTCAATCTTACAACAAGTGCAGCTTCTACGGACTTTGTTTCTCTTGTTACAATCGAAGACAATCGAGTCATTCGGCCTCTTTCCGCTCAATATGCGGATGGTGCTGAAAGACTTGGAGGTGTAATTGCAAAGAGGACATTTGAAGAGAGTGGTAACTACACATTGAATCCATTCATCATTGATGTTCGTGAAGCATACAACGATAGTGGAAATCGTGGTCGATTCTCCGCAACAGAAACCTCGGATATCAATACACTTAAGTCTAAGTATGCGATGGGTATTGAACCTTCGAAAGCATACGTAGAAGGATATCGTGTCGAGTTAAAGAATCGCATGGAAATCCTTGCCGATAAGGCTCGCGATCAAGTGTTTGATGAAGCAGTTTCCGTCAATTCTCCTGAACCAACTTACATTGAAGGTACATTTACTGACGGAACTTTACCCGACATTGAAAGCGACAATAGTCCTTTTTCTAGTTACCTTGTTCAAGGTAGTAGCTCAAAAACTATTACACCAACCGGACTTGAAAAGATTCGAGGAACAGGATTGGATACCGTATACCGTTTGTATTTTAATCTTGGAACTGCATCTTATTCTCAGGTAAATGCTGCAACAAATATTCTTGATGCAACTGTTTCACCTCAAACTCAGTTCAATCCAACCGAAGCAACATTTAAGGTAAAGGGTAATAAAAAGTCAAGTAAAATTATTCCTCTTCCTCGTAAGGTTGTATCGGCAGTCAACGATGATAAAACAACTTTTGTCATTCGAAAAGAATTTACTGGAGCCGACACAGCCCAACTTACCAAGACCAACACTACTACAATAGTGTTGAAAGGAATTACGGCTGCGACTCAAACCTTTTTTAGAAAAGATCTTAATGATTATATCGTATCAGACGGTACTACTTTCAAAGAAGTCAGCGCTGTAAGTTTCAATGCTGCTTTTACGGAAGTCACATTAACACTAAGTTCTGCAACATCAGCTGCGGTCGGAAGTATTTCCGCTATCGCATCTATAAGAACCACACTTGCGATTGCAACAAAAACATTAGTATCTGCATCAGTTGCTGATGCTCCTTCTCCGGCGGGAATCACAAAGGGAGAAGTTATTCAACTTGGAGTAAGCGACATTGTAGAAATTACTTCTATCACTGGCGGAGATCTTAACAGTCCGGAAAAAACTATCACACTTTCTGATTTTGTTTTGGACAATGGTCAAAGAGATGATTCTTATCAAAACGGAACGTTGACATACGTTGGCGATTCTACTATTGAAGGAAACATAACCATCAATTTTACACACTTTACACACAGTGGATCTGGTACTTATTTCACTCGTGAGTCTTATCCTTCGACATTCGATTATGCTAAGATTCCGGTCTATAGGGGAAATCGTTTATCCGATGTTCTCGATTTTCGAGGAACAAATGGATCGGAACTTGATCCTAACACTCAAATCAATCTCACGGTTGACTACTTTCTACCAAGGTACGATCAATTGATTTTGACTCGTCGTGGCGAGTTTCTTATCAACAAGGGAGTATCTTCTTTAGATCCTTCTCTTCCGGAACTACCGAAGGGTTCTATTCTTCTTTACAATCTATTTCTTCCGGCCTTCACCTTTGATGCAAAGGCGATTGATACCGAATACTTCGACCATCGTCGTTACACGATGCGTGATATCGGAAACCTTGAGAAGAGAATTAAGAATATTGAATACTACACTTCTCTTTCCTTACTTGAACAAGAAGCAAAAGACAAAAAGATCTTTGATGGATCGGGTGAAAGATTTAAGAATGGTATTCTTGTTGATAGTTTCACAGGTCACAATCGTGGAGCCGTAACGGATCCGGGCTACAAATGTTCTATCGACTATCTCAAGGGTCAACTACATCCCTCCTTCGATATCAATGATGTTGAAATAAGGGTTGATGGTAGCAGTGATGATAATTTCGTTCGACTACCGACCGTATCTACCAAAACAATTATCGATCAAAAGTTTGCCGCAGTTCACGAGTCTGTTGTTCCTTATGGATCAAGTAACTATCGAGGAACTCTTCAACTCTCTCCTTGTGGTGACGCTTGGTACGAAGTGAATAGAAGGCCAGATTTGACAAACAATCCGGATGGTAATTACGATAATGTTGAACAGGGTAGTGACAAGGGAAAGACAAACGGATCGATTTGGAATGTTGCTCAGGTCAATTGGATGGGTTGGCATCTTGGAGGAGTTCTTGCACGATCTGAAAGATATAATAAGGCAAACCGCGCCGGAAGCACAACTCCATCGGATTATATCACTCAGACCGAATCGGATCGCGTAAGAGAAAAGCGAAACGGAGATTCAAATGACGCTTCAGTTCGAGTTAGTCCTTCGAAAGACGCTATTCGTGAGAAAACTTCTGGGAATATCATAACCGAAAATGAAGATGGTAAATTTGTTGAAACAACACTGATTCCATTCATCCGTTCACGCAGAGTCTACTTTAAGGCAATGGGTATGAAACCCAGCACTCGACTCTATGCGTACTTTGATGAAACAAACATTACAGGTTATACCACAACACTCGCGAGTGGAAACTTTGAAGATTTTCTGAATCGAAAAGTCCTTTCGGCCGCAAGGGTTGATTTCTATGATAAGAATGCATCTGAATCTTTTTCATTGGTTAGCGATGCTCGACGTGATCTTACAACAGACGCAACTGGAACAATTGAAGGATACTTCATTATTCCTAATAACACAGAATCTCGTTTTGCAACTGGTCAAAGAATCTTTACTCTTAGTGACACAAACAATGGAGTTAATGATCCTTTGGTTACAACACGAACCAGAGCAAAATATGTTGTAAGTCCAGGCTTCGATCCTGAAGATTGTAATCTTAACGAAACTCGTCTACCTGAAATATCTGATCCGGATAATACAAGTTATCCCGTACCGTTCACTCCTAACACACCTGATGGAGTTCCACAATTTGCTCTTTCAACCGACAAGTTTAATGTTGAGGAAGGTGAATCGTTTACGGTTACACTGAAGACAGAAAATGTAGCGAATAGTACGAATGTTCCATACACCATCACAGGTGTTACAACTAGTGACTTGTCTGGCGCAACTGGTACGTCTCTCACAGGAAATTTCACGGTTCAGAATAATATAGCTTCTATTACGTTCAACGCTCGTGTTGATTCTACAACAGATGAGGCTGATGTTTTCGAACTGAAACTGACTAATAATACCGAACATAGAGTCTCGGTTTCTATTGATGATGCTCTCTTTGAATTTTTTGATGGAGATGTCCGGGCCCTTAATGGCGATCCCAATCAAGCAGCCAATCCACTAACTTACACGACTGGAAATTGGAGTCCTTTTGAATTCTGTAGAGAAGATCCTTTGGCACAATCCTT
>TARA_R110000851_G_scaffold129509_3_pt1 | contig 10762 bp, 9 predicted proteins | sample TARA_R110000851 | Tara Oceans TARA_R110000851 (sample SAMEA4397627) | marine metagenome | biome: Polar Biome; feature: [DCM] deep chlorophyll maximum layer (ENVO:01000326); material: water (ENVO:00002006), including particulate matter (ENVO:01000060) such as... | depth 17 m | reverse complement strand
GAAACTTATATACAAAATGGAATTGAAACTAATTTACCAAAATTAATGTCTGTACTGTATAGACCTATAATAGAAAAGGAAGGAAAGTATTATACTATTAAAGCGTATGATAGTAGTACAACACAACTTAGGGCAGAGAAGTTTAAGAAGATGAAAGCAAGGGATGTTAATAGTTCTCTACTTTTTTTTTGGACTTTCGTAAAAGAACTATCGATAATTTTGCCATTGTATTTAATGGAAGTCAGTCAGACAATGATGGACAATCTTCAACAGAAGAATTTGCAAAAAAATGGAACTGGTTTGGTGTAATGCATAATTTATGTAATGGTGAAATAGTAAACTTAGAAAGAATAACAAATCTCAGCTTGTATGAATGTCTTACTTGGCTAACATACGAAACAGATTTAAACGAAACAAAAGCAGTTAAAATATGACATACTTTAAAGATTACAATAATACAGTAGATACCTTAAAGAAACTAGGGGAGCAGCACTATATGATTAAAACAATTACAACAGGAGATTTATGGGAGATAGACTTAGAGAAAAATTCTTTTATGCCCTTAATGCATATCAATCCTATTAATGCAGTAGCAGGTACTCATCAGATGACTTTAAACTTTCAAATATTTATTATGGACTTAGTATTTCCAAGTCAATCTAATGAGCAAGAAGTATTGTCAGATTGCTTACAGATATGTAATGATCTTATAGGAACTTTTAAAAATGGAGAGAGTTTATTCTTATCAAATGAAGGGATAGATGAGATACCTAAATACTTTACAGATGGAGATATAACTATAGAACCTTTCTCAGAGAGGTTTGATAACTCAGTAACAGGTTGGGTATTTACTCTGCCTGTGATAATAGAAAACGAATACAACACTTGTATAGCACCACAAGCAACAACTGATGCAATACAATAATGTTTAAATTTAGAATATGGAAAATACAATTTCAATTAATACCACCAAAAATAACAATTAAAATATAAAAAAATATGGCAGACTTAACAACAACCATCAGCGAAAATATCGTTTTGAATGGAAGCGTAAGGGGTTCAACAAACACAGTAACAACTACAGGAATTACAAATGCTTATGAACGTATTGTAACTTGTACAATAGCACAAACAACACACATAGCAACTTTTGATACTAACTCTTATGGTACAGCAGTTCAAATAGATAAGGAAGATGTAAGATATATTAGAGTAACTAATTTAGATGCTACAAACACTTTAGAATTAGCAGTTGTAGGTGCAGCTACTTTGTATCAAGTGTTACTTAAAGCAGGACAATCTCACATACTTTGTGCAGCAGAAGATGTTATGTTAGCAGAAGCAGATACATCCCCTAGCTTTGGTACTATGGCTGATTTAACTAGCTTACAGGTTAATCCTGTTGCTACTTTAGATGTAGAGATATTTGTTGCTAGTGTATAGTGGAAGCAGTAGAAAGATACTTGAAAAGCTTTGGTAAAAGTGTAGTAAACAAATCTAAGGGAATACTTAAAAGAAAGAATAAAGTAGTAACAGGAAATCTTTTAAATAGTATAAACTTTAGATTAGTAAAGAACCAAGATTTTATATCTGTTGAATTTAGTATGCTTGACTATGGACAATTTATAGATAAGGGAACTTCAGGAACTAAAAAGGAAAGAACCTATGTAGATTATAAAGGCAAAAAAAGAAAAAGCCCTTATGCATTTGGTAAGTCTAGAGATGGTGGTTTAACTAGAGGGATTGATAAGTGGATTGTAATGCGAGGTATAGCACCTAGAGATGCAAAGGGTAGGTTTATATCTCGTAAGAGTTTAAAGTTTCTAATAGCTAGAAAAATATATACACAAGGTCATGATGGATTAAGTTTCTTTCAAAAACCATTAGGATTAGAATTTAGAGGTTTTGCAGAGAATGTTGGGAAAGCAATTAAAGAAGATATAATAAACAATTTAAAACAATGATAATAGAACAAAGACCATTATACAATACTCTACCTGTTGGACAGGATATTATATTTACAGTATCTGACAAAGTAATAGTTGCTAATAAATATAAAGTAAAATTTATAGCAAAAGTTTACATTGCTAATGATTCTTCAGATTTATTTAGTCTTAATTCATTAGTGGCTACATTAAAAGTAACACCAAACAATGCAGGTGTTGGTATATTTTCTTTACAAACAATATTAGAAAGTTATGTAAGCCCACAATATGAAGGTACTAATTTTGATAGTGTTATATTTAGTAGTTTTAAAGGTACTGCATATTCTAATGATAATCCACATCCTATTCATTTAATAGATAAATATTCTAATAATAGAAACAATACAAAATACTTTAGTGTAGATTTTAATATTCAATATTTTGATACTGTTGATGCTACAAGTTCAACTAGCTTTGCACAACCTTTACAATCAGAATCTTATCTAAGTTATAATGGTGTTTTAGATTATGATGCAGTATTAAAACAAACAGGTAATAATTATGGGTTTAATCTTGATGTACCTAAATTAGTTTTAAATGATACTTATGGAGAATTAGGAAAATTTTTAAGTAATGCACCAATTATTCAAGATGCAAGATTAACAGATTATGGTACATTCTCTTTTTTAAATTTTTTAAATGTATCAACAAATGGTTTTCAAGTAGGAACGGATAATGCTACTATTAATATGGTTAATTTTATAGACATAAGATTGTTTAATAGTTCAGATGTAGTTTTAGGTACTATTAGTGTTGACTCAACTATAGCTAATGGAGGATATAATAATAATAATGATTTTTCACAAACAAGGTTAATGTACTTTGGTGTTTTTCCTGCAAATTTAGATGGATGGAGTACAACTTGGGATACACATAAAGCTAATGTAAGTTATTATACTATACAGGTAGCTGATGATGATGATGATCCAATAAGTCAGTTATATAGAATAAATATAATAACAGATGCTTGTAGAGGTTATGAAGCAATTAGACTTACTTGGTTAAATTCACATGGTACTTGGGATTATTATACTTTCACAAAGAAGTCAGTTAAGTCATTACAAACAAATAGAACATCATATACTCAGCTTGGTGGTACTTGGAATGAATCTGCATACCGAATTAATGGATATAAAGGAGGTAAGAAAAACTTTAGAGTAAACACAAAACAATTAGTTACTGTAAATACAGATTTCTTATTAGAAAGTGATGCAGTATGGTTTGAAGATTTAATTAATAGTACAGATGTATATATTTTAAATGGCTACAATACAACTTCTTTAGATACAAGAAGTGGCATAACTAATAAATATGTAGAACCTATAACTGTAACAACATCAAGTTATACAAGGAAAACAAAAGTAAACGATAAGTTAATTCAATATACATTCCAACTAGAAAAGACACATAATAAAAGAACACAATCAGTATAATGTCAGTACAATTAGTTTTATATCCACAAAATTATAAAGGTAGATATTCATCTACATCAACTCCTGTTTTTAATGAATATGTAGCTGATAATGTAAATTTTAATTCATTATTAAATCTAACAGGTTATGATTCTACTGTTAGTGATGTAGGATTGGATGCTATAAATAATTCAGTAGGTATAGCAGCTTGGAAAAGATTCAGAAGTACAGGTGGGAGTTGGGCTTCGGTTACTATGCCTTCAAGAAGTATTGTTAATAAATTAGAATTATATTCAGCATCAGGTTCAACATCAAGTAGTGGTGTGTATCAAAAAATAATAGGTTTGGTAATGGGTACTGTATATGATTTGTCTATTAATATAACACAAGCAGGAGCAGGAGGTTTATTAGTTATTGGTACACAAGGAAATATAACAAGTGCTTATAAAACTTTAGGTGGACAAACATTATTCACAGCATTAAGTTCAGCAAGTACAGGAACACAAACAGTTTCTTTTACAGCAGATAGTTCTGAAGAAATATTTTTATTGGCTTATCAAAATGATGATGGTTCAACAGTATATATAGATAATATAAGCATACAAGAATCGGCACAAGCACCTACATTAATATATACTGATTTATTTGATGGTCAAGTTATATGTGATTTATACGAAGATGAAGATATACCACTTACATTATCTGTAGATAACTTTAAAAATGTTGCAGAAAAAGTACAAAGTTATTCTAAAGACTTTAACTTACCTGCAACAAAAAGAAACAATAAAATATTTACTCATCTATTTGAAGTAAGTAAGGTTTGGGATTCATATAGTTTTAATCCATATAGAAAAACCAAATGTATATTAAAACAAGATGGGTATGATATATTTAAAGGTTATTTAAGATTAATAGATGTAGTAAATAAAGAAGAAGAAATTAGTTATAATGTTAATTTATATTCTGATGCAATAACATTAATGGAAATACTAAAATCTAAAAACCTAAGTAACCTTAATAACATAAGTGAGTTAGACCACCTTTATAATAAAACAAACATTAAAGGTAGTTGGGATTCAACAGGTATTTTACTTACAACACCTTTAGGAGTTAATTCATTTGCAGGTGCATATAATGATACACATACACAAGTATTAAAATATCCTTTTGTAGATTGGACAGGTAATATAGAAATTGCAACCCCTTCAAGTAGTGGTACAACAGATTATCCTGAATTAAATTCTTTAGATAATGCTTTTAGACCATTTGTTAATTGTAAGTATTTAGTTGATAATATTTTTAATGATGCAGGTTTTACTTATACATCTGTGTTTTTCAATACCACAACTTTTAACAAACTGTTTATGGATTTTAATTGGGGAGAAGGTAATGCTCCTGCTGATTTTGATTCTACTGCACAAGGCAGGTATCTTTGGGATGGCGTTACTACTATTTATGCAACCACTTCATATACACAATTAAATATAAACCAAAATACTCAAAATTGGGGTTCAGAATTTGGTTGGTCTAATTATAAAATGACAGCAACTAATAATGGTACAACTTATAGTATTGATTATTGGTATGCTTTTAATTGGACAGCAGGTAGCATTTTTGAATGTAGGTGGGTACATAAAAATAGTGCAGGAGTTATATACCCTCTTGGTATTATTGATTATATTTCTGTATCATATCCTAGTAGTAGTGGTTCAGGAACTCCATTTGCAGGTAACTTTAACAGAACTCTAGCAGCAGGAGATACATTAGAAGCACAATTTAGAAAAACATCAGGTACAGTAGCACAATATCCTTATGTTGGTACAACAGCAATTATTGATGTTCAGGTTACAAATAATTCTACTACAGCAGGATCATTAGTAAATACTATAAGAGGAGAATTAGGTCAATGGGATTTTTTCAAGGGCTTAATCAATATGTTTAATCTTGTAATTTTAAATGATAAGGATAATGAAGATAATTTATTAATCGAACCTTATGATTCTTTTTTTAATATTAATACATCAGGAACAAGTTTAGCTTTAAGAAGTATAAAATATGATTGGACAGAAAAAATAGATGCTTCAGAAATCAAATTAACACCATTACAATTATTAAAAGAAACTATTTTTAAATATGAATCTGATGATGATGATTATGCTTTTAATTTATATAAAAAAGCAACCAATGGTATTCTTTATGGTCAAAAAATATGGGATTCAAATACACAATTTAATTTTACTTTATTAGAAGGCGAAGAAGAAATAAGTGCAAGTCCTTTTTCAGCTACTCTTATTAAACCATTATTTGGTGCTTTTAGTGATTTTATAGTACCATCAATATTTTCTTCTAATGATGATAATACTGAAAATGAAAGTTTTGATAATGCACCTAGAATACTATATAATAATGGTAAAAAAGATACAAATATTACCTATTACATCCCTGCACAAGCAGGTCTTTCAAGTGAAAATCAAGATGAGTTTTTACAGTTTAGTCATCTCTCAGAGATACAAACATCAACAAATACTGTAGATTATAACTTTGGAGAATGTCAGTTAATAAATCCTATTGGAGATTCTCCTTCTGATAATTTATTTAATACTTATTGGGCTAATTATTTTTTCGAATTGTATAATGTAAATACAAGAGTAATGGTTTTAAAAGTAAATCTTAATTCAACTGATATTAATACTTTTAATTTTGATGATAAAATTATGATAAAAAACAAAGAATTTAGAGTAAATAAAATAGAATACAAACCTAACGATTTATCAACTGTTGAATTTATACTTATAGGATAATGGAATATAGAAAAGGATATACAATCAAACCTAAAGAAATTTCATCAACAGGAATTGTATCTTTTACTGATGGAACAAATGATACAGTAGCTAATCAAATTACTTGCGAAGCATACGGATATACCTATAATCAAGAATCGGCAACTTGTAGTGCTTTTAAATATAATGTAAATATTAATAAAAACTTTAAAACATCTACTAATATAATCAAAGGATCAAGAAACAATTTAGAAAGGGCTACTGATAATGCTTTAATACTTGGAGAAAACAACACAACTAAGGGTAATAATAGAAACATTTTAATTTCAGGAGAAAGAAATGAAATACAAACAAGTATTAATAATAGTTCAATTATGGGTGGTGGTTTTGCTACTTCATCTAATCAAGGAGAAGTAGTTTTTGGTGGTGGTGGTTTTAATGAAGCATTAGGAATGTCACAAATGTCTTTTATTCAACAATCTCATAATACTACAGATGCTACAGAAACTGCTTTATTAACTCAATATCTACCATTAACATATATTGAAAAAGTAGCTAATTGTGTTATAGGATTCCAAGCCCATGTTATAGGGGTAAACACAGGAATAGGTGTTGGAAGTGCAGGAGAGTATGGATATTTTAAACTCACGGGAGGAGTAAAATTTACAAATGGATTAGCATCTACATATCATGTTGATGTTACTTCAGTAGTACCACATGGACATAGTGGTTTAAACCTTACAGGAACAATGAAAGATGTTACTGCAACTTCTTTTGGTGTTCATGTTACAGGAATAGCAGAAACCTATATACAATGGACAGCAAGTATTAAGTTATGGAGAAATAACATACAACAAACAATATAATTATGGCTACAGAAATAATAGAAGCAGAAGTAAAAACAAACATAGGACAAGTAACAGATGATACTAAGAAATTTAATAAAGAAATAGATAAATCTGTTAAATCAACAAAAGAACTAAAAGGTGCAGGTGCAGCAGGTGCTTCAGGTTTTAAAAAATTAAAACTCGCAGTACAAGCATTTGGATTAGCCCTTAAAGCAGCAGGAATAGGTTTAATAATAGCAGGGTTTCTTGCATTAAAAGAAGCTTTAAGTAGAAACCAAACAGTATTAGATGCATATAATACTGCTATGACAACTATATCTATTACTTTTAATCAAGTAGTAGATGCATTAGTAGAGGTTTATACATGGGTTACTGCATCATCTGACAGGTTTAATGCTTTAGGTAAAGTTATTGATAATTTAACAGTAATGGCTCTTACACCATTCATAGGGGGATGGCAGCTTATTCAGTTAGCTATTCAGTCAGCTACTTTAGCATGGGAAGAATCATTTTTTGGTGATAAAGATGCAGCTAAGATAACAGAATTAAAAGATAAGATAAAAGTAACTACACAAGAAATACTAGAGATTGGTGCTGCATCAATAAGGGCAGGTAAAAATGTATGGGATAATGCAGGTGAAGCAATGACAGAAATAGGGGATATATATGATCAAGTTGCTGAAAATCTTTCAAAGATAAGTATTAAAGGTAACTATGAACTAGCAGCAGCAACAACTGAAGCTAATAAAGAAGCAGCAAAAGCAGAAGCAAGAATACAAGGATTAATTGAAACAAATGATAAATTAGCTGAAACACAAAGACAAATAAGAGATGATGAAACTAAAACATTTGCTGAAAGAATAGCAGCTAATAAAGAATTAAATAATATTTTAGATAAGCAAGAAAAAGATATGCTAGAATTAGCAGATAAAAGAGTTCTTGCAGCAAAACTAGAAAAAGATGCTAATGAAACCAACATTGATTTACAAGTTGCTTATCAACAAACATTAAACGATAGAGCAGGAGTTGAAGCACAAATAGCAGGTTTTAGAAGTGAGCAGATGACTAATCAAGTTTCTTTAGAAAAGGAACTATTAGAAGTACAAAGAGAAATAGCACAAGAAGGTCTTTCAGGACTTCAAAAAGAATTACTTGAATTAGAAAATGCTTATCAGGAAAAACTTAAAATGGCAGATAAGTCAGGTATGGCTATTACTGAAATAGAAAAACAATATAACAAGCAAAAAGCAGCATTAGTTCAAGCAAGTGTACTAACACAATTAGATGCTTATGCAAATTTAGCTGGAGCATTAAAAACATTAGCAGGAGAAAATAAACAATTAGCAATAGCAGAAACAATTATAGCTACATGGACAGGAGCAACTAGAGCATTAGCAGAAGGTAAAGGTACTCCAGCAGGTTGGATTAATGCAGCAGCAGTTGTAGCATCAGGGTTAGCTAATGTACAAAAGATAATGCAGACAGATGTAGGAACAGGTGGTGGTGGTTCAGTACCTAGTGGTTCTTTATCAACTCCTGCACCTGAAATGTTAAGTGGAAAATTTACTTTAGGCAATGTCCAAGAGCAGCAACCTATTCAGGCATATGTTGTTACGGATAGTCTTACAGATAATCAAAACAAGTTGGCTTACATTAGAAGGAGAGCAACAATTTAAAAACCAAACAAATATTAATTAAATCTATTATATAATATGCCATGTACAAAATGTGATAACGGAAAGTGGAAATGGGGAGAAAATGGAGAGTGTAAATACACTTCAAAAGATGCTTGTGAAAAAGCAAACCCTAAACACTACGAAAGTTTAAAGACTACTAAGATAGTTGAACTGTTAATATCTGATGAAAGTCAAGAACTTACAATAGATGCTATAAGTTTAGTAACAAGTCCTGCAATAGAGCAGAACTTTGTATTTTTTGGAAAAGAAAAGAACAATTTAACCTTTGCTAAGATAGATGAGGAGAAAAGAATGCTAGTATCTCCTGCTTTAATACCTAACAAACAAATTTTAAGGCACGATCCTAATACAGATAGTGATTACTATGTATATTTTTCAAAAGATACAGTTCAAAGAGCTAGTGAATTATACTTAGAACACAATAATCATCACAAAGCTACTTATCAGCATGAAGAAAGAGTATCAGGAGTTTTAACTGTAGAGAGTTGGATTATAGAAGATACAAAAACAGACAAAAGTACATTATATGGATTCTCATTACCACAAGGAACTTGGATGGTAAAGCTAAAGATAAGTAATAATGAGATATGGGAAAAGATTAAAGAAGGAGAATTAAAAGGATTATCAATAGAAGGGTATTTTACTAATAAATTTGAACAAATGCAAAAGAAACAACCAACAAACGAAGAAGTAAGAACTGCATTAAAAGAATTGTTAAGTGGACAAAAAGTGGAGTTGGGATTAATGCAAGATGTTTTATCACTCCATAATAAAATAGAGGGTTTTAAAAATGATATGGATGGACAATTATCTAAGGCAATAATGTCAGCAATTAAAGTTGATACTGAAATTAAAAACTTTGAAAAACTAGCAGGAGATGTAGAAAAGACTGCAAAAGAATTAGGCATACCTGTTAAAGATATGAATTTGCAAAAATTATATACTAATATTAAAGATTGGGCAAAAGATGCAACTGCCGTAATAAAAGCATAAAATAATATGAAACCAACAACAGAACAAATACTAAGTGCTTTAAATGAAATGATAAAAAGCAAAACAGAACTTAAAACTCAAAAGATTGAGTTGGGAATAGTAGATGATTTAAAAAAATACGAAATAGAATTGGATAAAGGCAGAGATGAACTTATGCAATATGCTACTGATGCAAGAGAAGCAATAGCAAAAGGTGTTAGAGAAATGAAAAGATTAGATGCAGTAAATAAAGTTGCCAAAAAAAAATTAGATGCTGCTGAAAAAGCAGCTAAAGAATTAGGAGTTAAAATACCTTTGAAGGAAGTAAAAAGTGCAATAAATGCTTACGAGCAGCAAAAAAAATCACTTACTAAAGTTTTAAAATAAACAAAATCAAACAGAACAATAACTATTCTATTATATAAAAAAAGAACTTACTATGGATTTAAAAAAACAAATATTAGTTGCACTTGGTCTTGATAATCAAGATGAAGTAAATCTTGAATTTCAAGCAAAGTTAGAAGATGGTACAATAATTGTATCAACTGCAAAAACTTTAGAAGCAGGTTCAGACATTTCTGTTTTAACAGAAGATGGTAGTACAATGCTTTTACCTGTTGGAAAATATAAGACTGAAGAAGGTTTGCAATTTTCTGTAGACACGGAAGGTATTATAGCTGAACTTTATAAAGATGAAGTAGAAAAGGAAACAGAAGGAGAACCTGTTGAAGAAGAAATGGCAGAAGATGATGGTAAGGAAGCTGATGTAGCTGATTGGCAGGGAATGGAAAAGCGAATCGAAAATCTCGAAATCGCTGTCAGTAAACTGAAAGAAGATAAGGATGGTAGTGATGATGAAGTTGAAGAAATGGCAGAAGAAACAGTAGAACCTTCTACAAATCCTAAGTCTATAAAAACTACAGAAGTAAAAGAATTTTCAGTAGAAGAAGAATTAGAAAACTTAAAAACTGAGAATGAAAAACTTAAAACAGAATTAGCAGAACAACCTGCTGAATCTCCAATAAATACAAACAAATTTAGCTCAGAAAGAGCTACTCCTACTAAGCG
>TARA_R110000851_G_scaffold37425_1_pt1 | contig 10767 bp, 9 predicted proteins | sample TARA_R110000851 | Tara Oceans TARA_R110000851 (sample SAMEA4397627) | marine metagenome | biome: Polar Biome; feature: [DCM] deep chlorophyll maximum layer (ENVO:01000326); material: water (ENVO:00002006), including particulate matter (ENVO:01000060) such as... | depth 17 m | reverse complement strand
TTATAGTTTTCGTTCGCGATAACCGTGCTTACATCCGGGTAACTCCACTCATCTAATAGTTCGCCAATCGATCCCAACTCTACCCCATCATAAGCACACCCTTCAACTTGTAACCAACCTGCTCTTCCAGGATGTGCTTATGGTGGAGTAGCCGGGATTCGAACCCGGGTCTTGCTCGCCGTTCAACTTGTTTCAACGTTACATACTATTTATAACACGTTTATAGAAACATGTCAAGTTCTTTTTCAGCAGTTTCTTCTATATCTTCTTGTTCTGGCCTAATTGGTTCTAACCAGGTGTCTGCGATATACGCTCGGGGACTAGGTCCTAGGTGGATCGTAATGTCATCGCCTTCAATCCACCAATAGTGATCATGTACTAAACAAGTACAAGTCATGCCAAGTGCTTCGAATGACTCATTAGCTTCAAATTTGCCAATGTACTCTACTACCTTTACAACTCGTCCGACATTACTTGGATTTACTGAATAGATAATACGTGCAAAGTCACCTGGTTTACACTTCATCTGCTGATGCCTGTTTTGTGTTATGTTTTAATATCATTGCACTTAGCTCGTCTGACTTAACTAACCAGCCACCTTCGTTTACAATAAACACATCACCAGGTCTGTATAAAGGATTTTCTTTTCTAAATTTCGACTTACCGTCTTTAGATAACCCCATTACTTCGCCCGGCCAATCACCCTCAATACGAAAGTTGTCGCCTGCTTGTGTTATGTTATAATCCATCCAGATCATATTCGTTCTGCCTCCGCTAGGTGTGAATATTTTAATGCAAACATTGTGTGATCTTTGCCTTCATCAATCTCTACATATATTTTGCAAGTACAATACATATCGCCAGGTAGATTAACACTAGGACTAGTAATATAGTGTAAGTTAAATCCATCCTGGCTGCATTGTTCGAACAGCTCATCACCTAGTTCTCTACGTACCCAAACGTGTTCTATGCGTGAGTCTGCATGTGTCCATTTGTATTCGCAGTGTCCTAGGTAGTATCTTACTGCCATCCTAGAGACCCAACTTTACATTGCGTTCTTTTTCTCAATGATTTCTTTGCGGCGCTCTTTAGTAAGTTTGCCTAGGTTGCCAAGTGCTGTGCGAGCGCGAGTTGCTGCTGCCTTTACACCCTTATCTTCAAAAGTTGCATGTTCGGTCAAGTATGTTTCAAATGCTTGCACGATTTCTTCGTGGGTTGGTTGTGACATTATAGTTCTCCTTTGTTAATGTTAGTTAATTATAACTGTTTTTTGTCGTGTTGTCAACCATTAACCTGCATTTACATCACCTGAGCCAGTTTTTGCTTTATTTGCTCCAAATTTTCCATGGCCGCTAGTTGCATGGTCTATACAGTGTACTGGCTTGCCTTCTGCAAATACAGTGGATACATTGCCCACTGCTTTATCGCCACACAAAGTCTTATCGTCCTTGCGAATAACTTGTTCGCCATTTGCAAATACTGAAATCCCTGGTGCTACATACGGAGTTTTATGAAACGGATTTCTTCTAGCTTTATGTCCTACGTGGGTGTCTACGTTTGCTCTTACTATTCCTGGCATTATACCTTTACCTCTATTATTCCTACATCGTGTGTAGTCTTATCTTCAATAGCTTTACCTATCACTGCGCCGCCAATATAGTTATCAACCGCTATGCCTACTCCGGGAGTATTACTGGCTATAATAAAGTCTCCTTTGCACACAATTCCTTGTACTTTAACTGGTATTCGACCTTTAAGCGCAACTGCCTGTCCTTCTGCCATGTTGTTCATTATGAAAGCAGGATCTGTAGATATAACGCCAGCGACTCGTGTAGTTGCATACTCATTTGCAATAGTAACTTCTTTGTCTCCGCCGAACATTACAACTGTTCCTACTTCATACTCTTGGTCAGTTGCGTAAATTTCTGCTAAATCCGCATATGTAGCTTGCATGCGTGAACCAGATGTTAAACTCCAGTTACCTGTAATACTACCTGCTGTTGCTGCTGCGCCTGTTGTAATATTTGTAGTAGTAGCTGTACCATTCAATGCACTTGCTGTACCTGTAAGGTTAGCAGTAATTGTGCCAGCACTAAAGTTACCACTTGCATTTCTTTGTACAATTTGATTAGCTGTATTTGCACTCGTTGCTGTTATTGTTGCAGAGTTAGCTTGACTTGTAATAGTTCCAGCATTGCCAGTTATACTACCAGTTGCTGTCCCAGTCCATTCAAATGTATCATTAATATAAACTTTGCCATTGCCATTTGCACTTAAATTAAGATCTGTATTTGTTGATCTTGATTCTATTACATCAACATAAAGTGCTGTACTTACTTTAACATTTCCGTTACCATTTCCGCTTAGTGTAAGGTCAGCGTTGAGTGTGTATCCTGCGACACTATTAACTTGCAACGAGTCTGATATTTTTACATTACCAGTGCCACGGCCGCTTAGTGTCATTGATGTGTCGTCGTCTTTACTTTCAATTGTGTTAGTGCGAAGTGTGTCATTGATAACAACAACGCCAGTGCCGTTGGCCGATAATGTTAAGTTAGTATCTGCTGCTTCGGATGTTATTGTATCTGCCGTAACACTAGTTGCACTCACAGTTCCGTTAACATCTAAGTTATCATTTACATAAACAATACCAGTGCCGTTGCCAGTAAGTGTTAAATTAGTGTCAGTGTTATAAGTTGTAAGTGTATCGCTCTTAACAGTGCCAGTGGCTTCTACATCGTCGTTAATTCTTACATTGCCGTTACCGTTTCCACTTAGGATAAGATTAGAATTATCAGCACGTGAACTAATACTATTAACTATTAGTGTAGAGGTTATAGTAACTGTTCCACTACCTTTGCCTGCTAGTGTTAAATTTGTATTAGTTCCGCTGTATGCAGTAATTGTGTCAACATCTAAGCTATCGGTTATATTAACATTGCCAGAACCGTTGCCACTAAGACTTAGATCAGTATTTGTACTTTGAGAAATTATACTATCAACATTTATTACACTGTCTTTAAGTAACACTCCTTCAACTGACACACCTGCATCAGCAACTACTTCATTTATAGTAGCTACGGTGAGCGTTCCGCCAATACGTGTATTACTTGTAGTATTAAGTGTACCAGTAATATCTAAGTTATACTGTGGATTTAGTTGTTTAATACCAATATTACCACGTCCGGTGATAATCATATGGTCGGCTTCAGTGCCTGCATTAGTAGTACTGAATATTAAATTACTTGCTGCTTCGTCATCGTCGCCATAAGTAGTACCGTTAACTGCTGCGCTGCGAATTCTTGATAAGTTAGTTGAATTGTTACCGTCTTCTATTTCAAACGCAATCCCTACACTCATCGGAGTTGAGCCAATGTCTGCTGTTACTCCTTTTAGATATAACAAATCAGTGTTAGAACTATTTGAAACACTAGCAAGATTAATTGTTAGCGTACCAGTCATACTGTCACCAGTATCTAGTACATAACGTCCATCAATATCAACAGCATATGTAGATGCATCGCCTCTAGTAGCTGTAATACTTCCAGTGCTGGTATTAAATGCTAGACTGTCAGTTCTTGCATCCGCAATGTCATCTGTAATCTCAGTTGCAGATCTTAGGTCATCATAGGTGCTACCGTCATTTGTAATTTGCCATCTGTCAGTAGTTTCGTTCCAACGTATACTTACATTTGCCGATGTTCCTCTTTCGACTTCAACTCCTGCATTTGTTGTAGGTGCACCTACAACATTACTGTTTAAAATAACTACGTTATCTTCAATTTCTAAATCACTTAAAACAGTTCCTGTAACTGTTAAGTTGCCATCCACTGTTACATTACCGGCAAAGTTTGCATTACCAGTTGATCCAAATACTTCAAATGTTATTGCCGGTGTTGCTGCATTGTTATATACTCTGATATCACCAGCGGCTGTAATTTCTAATCCGCCAGTTGATTCAACAAACCCAGTTGCGCCGTCTACAGCAAATGTTTCTATAGGTGTACCCGAACTATCAAATACACTTATGTCGCCAGCTTCTCTTAGATTAAGACTGTAAGAATCTAGGTTGTCTGAATAAACATTAGCCCATCTATATGCAAGGCCGCCTGCGCCGTCAGTACCAAGGCTGTGTGTGCTATCTTCTAAAGGCAGTATGTCACTGTTTATTCGAGCAGTAAATGTAATACCATCTGTTATTACATCGCCTAACGTTGTATTTCCGAATACAGTTAAGTTGCCATTAATTTGTGAGTTTGCAAGTTCAACGTCTGTGGTACTCACTGTTCCGGTAACACTTAGATTACCAAATATTTCGACATCACCTAAGTTGGCTCCAGTAAAGCCTGGAATAAGATAGATAGTTCCTAGTGCTGCTGACCCAGCGCCATATATTCGTTGGCCGTCTAATGTCATTGTATTAGAATCTAATTCAATCTCGTCAACTGTGATCTTACCATTTACTGATATATCGCCAATTAATCTTAATTCATCAGTTGTTGAATTAAAAGTAAGGTTTGCATTATCGACTAGCTCACCATCCGTTCCGCTGAATACCATCCTTGTTGCCGTTAAGTCTTCAACATTTAAACTTGCAAGAGTTGTTTGTCCGTTAACATCTAAGTCACTACTAATGTCAACAGTGCCAGTAATGTCTACATTACCTGTAATATTAGTAGGTCTTAATAAATCTATAGTTCCTGTGCCAACAGCACTAAGTTCTAAGTTTGAATTAGAAACTGTAGTTTCTACTCTATTACCTGCAATTCGTGTATCATCTGTATTAAGAGGGCCGCCAAATATCTCCCCAGTAACTGTTAAGTTGTCTACTTCCATTTGGGAGAAAGTAGTAATGCCGTTTACAGTTAGTGACCCTGTTATAACTTGATTGCCGTCTACTGTAAAGTTAGTGCCATCAAATACTAAATTTGCACTATCAGTAAGTACCCCGCTTGCTCCGGCAATTACTAATCGTTGATCTGTAAGAACACTAATTTGTGCGCTTTGTATTACTGCTGTTGTGTTAACTGTTAAGGTATCGGTATCAGTGTCGCCTGCGTCAATATTAGTTGTGTTTAATGTTCCGAGATTTATAATATCGTTATTGTTAAGATTAAAATCACCTTCCATTGACTGACTTCCGTCTAGCATCAATGTGCCTGCCCCAAGTCTTGAAAGTCCAACGCCTATGCCGTCTGCATTTTGTCCAAGTCTTTTGTTAATATAATTAACAACTGCTTGCTCAGTAGGTAATGCCTCGTCACTAATGTCAGACATATCACTATCAGGCGAAAACTCGTTTACTGTAACACCGCGTGTAAATCCTAGTCCGTCTAAGTTTGATAACGCAATACTTGCTGAGAAACTAACGCTACCGTCACCTTGGTTAACACGGAAATAGTCACCGACTCTAAAGTTACCATCTTGGTCATTAGTAACAAAGAATACACGACCAGGTGCTGTCTCTGTAACTTCTTGTGATTGTGCTTTTTGTCTTACTGGTGGTCCGTATAATTCTCTCGGATAGTTACTGTCTTCGTACGCTCCTGTACCGATGTCAAGCATATCGTGGTTGCCAGCTTTAACAACAGAGAAGTCAGTAAATATTTTACCTGTAGCTCCAGGAGCTGGGCTTAGTCTAACACTTTCTTGATCTATTAATGCTTCTGTTAAATTTTGATCTAGTGTAATAACATTAGTAACTGTGTTGTACGCAGTTACTTTATAGATTGTGCCCTTATATCCCAAACGTCTGTTTAATAACTTTTCTTCATCATACCCAATTGGATTGATCGTAAACTGATTAACGCCTGGTCCTACATTACTGCCACTGCCGTTTACTACAACACCTAAGTGATTAAGTGTTGGTAACGCTCTAATAGCAAACCTATTAGCTACTAGTTCGTTTGCTGTAACTTGTATGATTCTGTAACCTTGATTAGGGTCATCGTCGTACTGTAATGCTGCGCCTAGTAATAAGTTCGTAATGTCGCCATCTGTGTCAATTTCGTATTCTTGCAGTAGTCGAATTGTAATGTTTGCGTCATTAGGGATATCAGCAAGTAGGCCTTGTGCTGACCCTCTAATAGTTAGTGTGTTACCATTAAAGTTGCCAATCTCGTAACTTACAGTGCCAGTAACTCCGCCGTGGGCAACATCTGCAACCATAACATTAAAGAATTCAGCAGCTGATGCATTATATCCAGCACTGCTTTTAATTGTGATTTGTAAGTCGCCTTGTAAGTTATCTCCTACAATGTCATTATCTGCTAGAGCAATGAACACAGTTTCGTTAGCTGTAGCTGCATTAATAGGAACTTCAAATGGGTTGCGTCCTTCAGCACCTAATCCATATATACCATTCGAACTTGAACCGTTGAGCGATCTAATTTCTGATCCACTTTCTGCTTTGTATGTGTATCCGCAATAGTATGTAAATATACTAACAAGTTCGCAGCGAGCATTGTTTCTTGCAAGTACGCCGTACCCTAAGTTACCAAACATTGTCCAGTCAGTGGCAACAAACGATTTGTTGCCTGCCGTAATCATTGTTAAGTTTCTGTTAGCTAATGCCGGAAGTAATGGAGTTTCTGAACTTATGTTAACATTATACTTTGGTAAACTTTGCGGTCCTTGGCTTTCACCATTTTCCATTATGTCTAATACGATGTCAAACAATGTATCTGCTAATGTTTTAACTGTAGCACTTACACTAACTGCATTGATTGTTTGTGTTGTTACTGCTTGATAAGTTTGTGCTGGCGGTTGGTTATTAAGTACTTGCCCAATAAGATATTTGGCATGATTATTTGCTGCTAGTGTTTCTATAATCTGCGAGCCAATAGCAACACTAGGATCACCTAAATCACTTACTCCTCTATAATAACTGCGGCCAGCTTCAACACTTCTTCGGTGTCCGCCAAACAAGTCGTTACTAATTGCTGCAACAATAAATCCAGTGTCTCGTTTACACAACACTTGGTTATAAACAAATGCAGGATACGTATTGTTTGTGAAAGCAATTACTTCGTCTTGTATCCAAGCAATGTTAGAAAGTATTAAATCATGTGCTTCTTTTATAGCAATATAGTTAGTTAATATGTTTGTAATAATTCCAAACAAATCAGTTACAATTGCTGATGTGCCTGCTTCTGTTACAGACCCGTCATCTGGAACTTGTGTTACAACTGCTTGGAGCGGAGTTACTGTTGTTCCTGCTAGACATGCAAGAGCAACGTCTCTAGCTTTATTAATTGCGTCAACTGTTTCTGCTTCTTGTTGTGCTACTACTGTTGAGCCTGTTTCAAAGTACGATCCTGCTGCTTGGCACGTTTCTGCTTCGCCGCCATATGTTAAGTCATGCACCATTGAATCAATAATAAGGCCAACATCTCTGTTGCACGTTTCTTCGTCGTATACAAAACTGCTGTAAGTTGTGTTAATAAAATTAATTGTACTGTCTATTATAGATGCAAAGTCTTCGACAAATGTTGTCCGCAACGCTATCTTTGCTTGCACATCGGCAACATAACCAGGTGGTGTATTTGCAACTAGTGTTGCAAAGTTAGGAGCAACACTATTAGGAGCGTAGTTTGTCCCATACTCGACTACCTCTTGAATTATAGTTATTAAAGCCTGTGCTTGCGCAACTAGTGCTTCGCTTACAACCGGTGTGTCTGATAGTGTTTGTGGAATATCCAGCTGTTGTTTTTGTTCAATAGTAAACAACTCACTGCGCATGATGTCGTCGATGATTGATTTAATAAATCCAAAGGTTGCAACGTGCTGCTGTATCTGCGTAGGTATTTGACTAGTAAGGCCCTTCCAATAACTGTTGGCTACTTCTATAGTTGCTGTGTTACCTTCAAAACTTAAATCAAATTGTAACGCATCTAAAACAAAGTCAATATCTCTTTTGCATTTTTCTTGATTATAAACATAATCAGATGTAAACGGGGTTGTGTTGTTTAAAATTCGCTGTTGTATCCAACTTACTGTCTCAGCTTTAATAAATTCTTTGTTAGATGAAATTATAGTTCTTGCAAAGTCTTTAGCATCATCATAAACTGTTGTCGGAAATACTAACGGATCAACATTAGCTACTCCGTTTGTTAATACATCAATTACATCATCAAATAACACACCGTTTGCTTGCTGTACGCTAGTTATGGTGCTTAACGATACGTTCGCTTGTCCTTTAGCATAATTAAGGCCGCCAATGGTAGGAGCAAGCTGATCGCTTAATACATATGCACTATTAGGCCTTGTGTACGATAACGCTGCGATGCGTCCGAAGTAGTTTGTTCCTAGTATACTATCGTAACTACTTGCTTTTAAAATAAATTGTAGGTCGCGTCTACACGTAGCTTGATTGTACTCAAACAAGTAAGTCTTATTTACGTATGCAATTGTTTCTGCTTGTATGAATGCCTTGTTTGCAAGTAGTTTTGTTGTAGCATTTACTTTTGCATCGCTAGGAATTGATACCGTTTGTGCTTGATAGCGATTGCCGTCTGCATAGAAAGCTGTAGGCATATTTGGTTTTCGCCAAAAACCGCTTGCTTGCATACTTAGATTGTTACCAGCAATAGAATCTATGTTAAATTCCTGGTTACCACTAAAGCCGTCTGCGAAAATTCCTCCATGAAATCCTACTATATAAGGATCGTCATCGTAGCTTGATTTAGGAAAACATGCGCCGGTGTGCGGATACGGTGACTTAGTTAGGATTTGTCCTTCAGGGTCAAGTACAAAGGCAAAACTAGAATGTTTATCAGTTGAGAAGTCATGAAACCAGTTTGTGCTGTTACACAAGAATACATCATTATTAAGGTTATCATTTGCCGGTGAATACTGGCTGCGTGGATCTGTTAAGTAATGATACCCAAAGTACCCAGTAGGATATTCTGCGGTCTCTCTCCAGAATCTTATTCTAGCCCAGGGTGATTCACTTAGTGAACCTATCTTTGGTCTAATAGTTGTACGTCTTTGTCCTGCACCAAATATACTTGTGTTCTCAGGAACTTTAATAGGAAGGTGTTCTTCATATATACCAGTAGCAACATGTACTAATATCTGTTTAACTTTAATTCTTTGTTGTTCGTTAACAAAGTTTTCTTCTTCGGGGTTAGCTGTAATAATGTCTTCAGCCAATCGCATGGCCATGTTAACTGTTCTAAATGCTGTTCCCCAACTGCGACCTCGTTGGACGCCGTAACGTCTATCATCGTGTCCGTCTAAACTAACGTATAGTTCAACCACATCGCCGCTTATAACAGTTTTATTTAAAAAGAACCATTCATTACCATCTGCGTATTCAACTACTTTATCGTTCTCATTATAACGCAAACTACCGGCAACTGGATTCGGCCTGTCTTTCTTGTCGCCACCGGGTAGTCTAAGACTTTTTGCTTCACCAGTGTCGTCGATAATAATAGCTAGATTGTTGCCTGCTAATAAGTTATTGTCATCATCAACTACTAGTTGTTCATTAAATACATTGTTGCCGCCATAAGTTTCGCTATCACCTACAAACACTTGTTTTAGTTCAGTGTCGTAAATAATTTCACCTTGTAACGGAACAAACGCTAGACGTTCAGCCGTTGAACCTCTGCGTAGTATAATGCTGCCGAGTTCTGCCATCCGTTTATGCTCCTATAATCAAACCGTTTGGTCCATAGTTTGGATCCGGAACGTATGTAGCTTCGCCTTCTAAAGGTAGTAAGCCACAGTCATTTATTACTATGTTAGATGTGATAAAAGACCCTCCGTCGAGTGTATCGCCAGCGTCTCCATATGCTAACGTACCTCCGTCGATTGGGTCTCTTATAAAGATATTGTTCTTATCGAACGGTGCGCCGCGATATACAGTCATAATACATTCATTCCTCTTGTGAATGTATTTATCGTGTAATTATTTACAACGCAATTCCTGATGTCTGACTAACGTATTGTTTTGCAATTTCGCCTTCAGTTTTAGCTACACAACTTACTGCGTGTGATTGCAATACAAACTTTGACTCAGGTGATACACCAAACATAAATGGTGCTAGACCTAAGCCTTCTTTTTGTGCAATAAGAACCATTGGCTTACGTAATGTATAGCTGCTAGTATCTTCTGAGTCAAGACGAGAAACAAGTTCTTCGCCTGAGTTTAATTTAAAAGAGACAGTGTCTCCTACTTTGTATGGTGCTTGAATAAGCATTATAGTGTCCATCCTGTTCCGTTATAGTTAGTTTCTTCTAAGTAATTGCCTAGCTTGTCAAAGCCGCCAATGCTTTGTTCGTTTACTTTAATCTGTGGGAAGGTCTTTGCGCCCGGAAACATTTCTAGTACTTCGTCACGAGTAAAGTCTGTACCAAGTTCATAATACTTAAACTTTAAATCTCTTTGCTCACACAATGCCTTTGCGCTGTCGCAAAAAGGACACTGCGGTTTTCCGTAAATTTGAATCATAAACTAAATCCTTTAAATGTGTCTTCGCCTACATCTTGTTTGGTGCCGCCGCTAACATAAGATGTAATTTCTGTTTCTTGCGGAGCAACTTGTACTTCGCTACCACTAATCCATTTCTGTGTCCAAGGCAACGGATTGCTCTTTACACTGTATGGACTTTTTAGATTTACATTAGTCATTCGACGTGTGCAAATCCACTCAATGTATCCACTCAACAACTCTGTGTTAAGTCCAATCATTGATCCATCTTTAAACAAATACTCTGCCCAGGCCTTCTCTTGATCAACTGCATCAACAAACATTTGAATACA
>TARA_R110000851_G_scaffold256302_1_pt1 | contig 10774 bp, 6 predicted proteins | sample TARA_R110000851 | Tara Oceans TARA_R110000851 (sample SAMEA4397627) | marine metagenome | biome: Polar Biome; feature: [DCM] deep chlorophyll maximum layer (ENVO:01000326); material: water (ENVO:00002006), including particulate matter (ENVO:01000060) such as... | depth 17 m | reverse complement strand
TCCGAGCACATCGCTCTTGAGATCGACCAAGAAATCTTGGAAGATTTGGTTAAAGGTTCGACCGCAGCTACTCTGTTTTGGTCACGACTTCCTGGAAAGTTTGTGAATCGCACAACAGGTGTGGGTCTCAATCCTACTGCTAGCGGCTTCCCAGACTTCACGGGCAATGTCAGTGAATGGTATGAAACTTTGATTGAGACTATCAATGATGTCTCGGCTCAAATTCACCGCAAAACCCTTAGAGGCGGCGCTAACTTCGTGGTGTGTTCACCTGAAGTTGCAAACCTTCTTGAGTTTACCGCTGGATTTAGAGGCGCAGTAACTCATGATGATGATCGTGGTCAAGTTGGCGCTGTTAAGGTCGGTTCTTTGAGTAAGAAGTTTGACGTTTACGTCGATCCCTACTTCCCACGGAACGTGATTCTTGCAGGACGTAAAGGATCCTCTTTCCTTGAAAGTGGATATGTATACGCGCCTTATGTGCCATTGCAGATGACACCAACAATCTTCGGAACAGAGGACTTCGTGCCGCGCAAAGGCGTCATGACTCGTTATGCCAAGAAGATGGTTCGTCCGGACATGTACGGTCTGGTTATCGTCGAAGATCTCGTCTAAAAACGATATTTAACATAAATAAATGCCCCTCTCCGTTTTTCGGAGGGGGGTTTGTTTGTTTAGAAACTAATTAAAGCAGGAGGGCACCAAAACATGGCATTGCCTATACTATCACCGAAAAGCCAAATGAGCAAATCAATTTTGCCCCCAACGGGCACCATTGCCAATGTTGCAGCCTCATTACCCCTCGGCATTTATGCTTCATCCCCTACATTTCTTTCAGGCGCAGCCGATCAAGTTGCCTATACTTACAAAAAAATGGGAGGAGATGTCCTCGATATCGAATTAAAAGCCAGCAATGTCTACGCAAACTATGAAGAGTCTGTCTTAGAATACAGTTATCTAGTAAACCTTCACCAATCGAAGAATATGCTTTCAGATGTCCTCGGTCAGGCAACTGGAACCTTTGACCAAGATGGAAACATTGTAACGGGCCCCCAAAATGTGAATTTGAAATACCCACGCGTCATGTTTGAATATGTAAGGAGGGTATCTGATGGATTTTCTTTCGAGGCCAACGTTGGAGGGACAGTCCCTATCTACTCGGCTTCGTTCCAGCTTAAAGAGGACCAGCAGGATTATGATTTGCAAGCTATCATTTCGGGATCGTCAGCTAGCGGAATCGGACCAAACGGAGACGCTGTACAATTTGACGGGATAGTGCAAGATAAAAGAGTTATAGTCAAGAAAGTCTTTTTTAAGACCCCGAACGCCATGTGGAGATTCTTCGGCTATTTCGGAGGCCTCAACGTCGTCGGGAATATGAGTGGTTACGGACAATACACAGATAATTCTTCTTTTGAAATTATTCCTGCTTGGCAGAACAAACTTCAAGCAAAAGCGTTCGAGGACCATCTTTGGACGAGATTATCTCATTATTCTTTCGAACTTAAAAATAATAAATTAAGAATTTTTCCAATGCCGGATCTTTTAAGCACTTACCGATTTATGTGGGTCGAATTTTCCGTTATACCAAATAGTTGGGACAACCCCCCAGATTACAAGGACGGGGTTGACGGAATAAACAACTTAAATACCATCCCTTTTGACAACATTCCATATGAAAACATTAACGCCATTGGCAAACAGTGGATTCGAAGATTCGCGGTAGCCTTGTCAAAAGAGACACTTGGGCAAATTCGCGGAAAATTCCAAACGATACCGATACCCGGCGAGTCAGTTAGCTTAAACGCCGATGCCCTTCTATCGCAAGCACAAAGCGAGCAAGAGGCATTGCGAACAGAATTAAAAGAGATTATGGATCAACTTACCTATGTAGAGATGGTAAAGCAAGATGCTGAAAAGGCTGAAGCTGTTAACTCAGTTCAGAAGCGTGTCCCAACTTTAATTTTTCAGGGATAACAAAGGAGCACCAGATTGATGAGCAGCAAAGAAGAAGAATATAAGGGGTTTAGACCTTATTACGATGAGGCCTCGACAGACACAGAAAAGACGCCTTTGCGAGAAATTGCTTTCATGCCGTCGACGGTGGAAACAATCGATTTCGCCCTCTTTGGCTGGCTGAACGAAGAACTAAACATCTTTTGTACGACTAACGAGGGCTGGAGAAAAGTTCCGCTCATCTGGTCAATACCCGAAAGAGCGTATCAGGTAAAAGACAATAAAGATCTGAGAAACAAAGATAGTGTTTTTACTCTTCCAGCCATAAGTATAGAAAGGTCTTCTCTTGTTAAAGATCCCAGCATGAAAGGCGTAGCGTGGGCCAACATGCCACGACAAAATGACGCCAAGGGCGGCGCGATAACGGTGGCCAGAAGAATCCAGCAGGAAAAAACATCTAATTTTGCCAACGCAACTTCCAAAAGAAGATTCAAGCAGCAGACGCAACCCTTCAACAATAAAAAAGTAGTCTATGAAACCATTACGATGCCAATACCTACTTACGTTGTGGCAAATTACAAATTAACAATTAATACCGAATATCAGCAGCAAATGAATGAAGTTTTCACCCCATTCATGACCTATGCTGGCCAAATTAATAACTTCTTTATGACCCGAGACGGCCACCGGTTTGAGGGTTTCATCGAAAACGATTTTGCCCTGGAAAACAACTCATCAAATTTGGGAGAAGAAGAGAGAAGTTTTAAAACAGTGGTCAATTTAAAAGTTTTAGGATATTTGATTGGTTCGGCTGGAAATGATAACCAGCCAAAAATAACCATAAGAGAAAATGCAGTAGAATTTAAATTTACGAGAGAAAGAGTGGTGCTTGGAGACAAAAAGGAATATAAATAGATGTCAGCCGATGATGAAAATAAGTGGTCTAGACCATCCAATCCACCCCCGCCCCTTTTCTTGGGTGAGCGGGAGAGAAACCTTGTAAAGCAGGTAAATGATGAGCTTTTAGAAAGGGTCATCGGACAGCAAATAACTTATTTGCCAATTTCTATGGAAAGAACCAATTTCCACCCACTTTACGGAGAAGCTATTGAAAAAAGCTTCTTGCCGCCAGTTAGAGTCTATGCTCTGGTTGAGTTTGACGGGATTGAAACAAAAACGGAAAATTATGGACTGGACAAATCTAATAGCATTGTTGTACGCTTTCACCAGCGAAGGCTATTCGAGGATCAGGATTTGTATGTCAGAGAAGGAGACTACGTTCAATACGGATCGTCTTTTTTTGAGATCACGCTTTTAAAACAAGGCCGACAGCTTTTCGGGCAGATAGACCATCTTTTTCAAATAGAGGCGACATGCATCCGGACCAGAAAAGGGCTGCTTGATTTAGAAGTCCTGCCGGCAGATACCGTCTCAGCTATCCTAGACAGCACCCCAGAAGACACCTCAAACGTTTTTGGGCAGTCAATCGTCCGGGTAATTTATACACAGGACACTGTTGCCACCGTCGCAGCTGGAACTTCCCTAAACGACTTTTTGGGTGTATCTGGGACAGTCGCCAAAGCGCGCAGTGCAGTATACAGCGACGGCCTTAGACAAAAATTAACAAACAGTCCAAGCACAGGAGAGTTTTATATTCAATCTGGGGAATTATTTAACACATTTGAACTTGGCATTGGACAAAGAATTATTTTAGAGGCATTGACTTTAGTATGAGTATTTTTAGAGAACATAAATCAATCGCTGATCGCTCGGCGGCCGACAGAAAAAGACATAAACAGAAAATTGATAAGGCATTGCGCGAGGGTATAAAGGATATTGTAGCCAACGAGTCGATCATTGGCCAAAACGGGAAGAAAAAGATAAAAATTCCAGTAAAAGGAATAAAAGAATATCAATTGGTCTACGGCGACAACGACCAAAACGAAAAAGTCAGTTCTGCCGGAGACAAAGAAGTAGGAAAAGGACAAATAGTTAGAAAAGGAAAGAAAAAGGGAAAAGGCCAAGCCGGAGATAAAGGATCTAAAGATCCCGGAGAAGAATATTATGATGTTGAGATCACACTCGACGAACTAGCTGAATATCTATTTCAAGATTTACAACTTCCCGACTTGCAAAGGAAAAAATTTAAATTCATACAAGAGAAAAAGCTAAAAAGATCCGGCTTCCGCAAGCGCGGGATGAGATCAAGACTTTCCAAGAAAGAGACCATAAAAAGAAAAATTAGAAGAAAAAAGATGGCAATTGCCTCTGGTACCTACGAAGAAGGAAGTGAGGAAAGATTTCCGTTCCACAAAGACGATTTAAAGTATAAGCACATGAAGGTAAAACAGAAAGAGAACACTTCTGCTGTTATCTTTTTTCTAATGGATGTCTCTGGCTCCATGGGAGACGCCAAGAAGTACATGGCAAGAAGCTTCTATTTCCTTCTTTATCAGTTTCTAAATTATAAATACAGCAATATAGAGGTTGTCTTTATCTCTCATTCTACCGACGCTAAAGAAGTGACCGAAGACGACTTCTTTAAAAGGGCTACAAGCGGAGGAACCGTGATCTCTTCCGCTCTCGAACTAGAGATGAAAATCATCAGAACGAGATACCACCCATCTAGCTGGAATATCTACACATTTTATTCCGGCGATGGCGATAACTTTTCTTTCGACGACCCTAAAGTGTTGGATTTATTTAGCCAGCTAAAAGAAATCAATCAAATGGTTTGTTATACAGAAATTGATCCCAATTCTCACCCAGAAAGCGAATTAACTACTATTTTTAATAACTTTAATTATAACGCCAGCGAAAGATCAAAATTGTGGATAAAATTAAACAAGCTTGTAGATGATAAATTTAAAAAGATAAAGATTTCCAAGCCAACGCACATCTGGCCATCTTTTAGAAAATTATTTGGAGGCGAACTATGAAAGATTGGTCAATAAAAGAATTACACGAGTGGGATGATAAAATTTGTAAAATAGCGAAGGAAAAATACGGTCTTGACTGGTTTCCTATCGAGTACGAAATCTTGAACTACCACGAGATGATTGGCGCCATGGCCTACGTCGGATTACCGACTCATTACAGGCATTGGTCATTTGGCAAAAGCTTTGAAAGAACTATAACTCGCTACAATCTTGGAATGGAGGGTCTCCCTTATGAGATGATCATCAACTCCGATCCCTCGATCTCTTATCTTATGCTTGAGAACCCCATGAGCACCCACCTCCTGACTATGGCTCATTGTGTCGGCCATTCAGACTTCTTTAAAAACAACCGAATGTTCAAAGACACAGACCCAGCCAATGTTATTTCTAGGTTTAAGTCCGCAGGAAAGAGAGTACAATCCTACATAGAAAATCCGAGTATCGGGATAGACAAGGTAGAAGCCGTCTTGGACGCATGTCACTCTATTCAATATCAACTTCCTAGAACTCCTGGGATACAAAGAAAAACAGAAAAAGAAGCGAAGGACGATCTGTTCGAAAAGACAAAAGGCTTGCTCGATGTAAAAAACGGCTTAATACAGAAAGACTATAATTTGCTCGGCTTTATCAGAGAAAATGCACGAGATTTAGAAAACTGGGAGCAAGATCTTATTGAAATGGTAGAGAAGCGATCTCTTTACTTTATGCCTCAAGCTCAAACTAAAATTATGAATGAAGGCTGGGCAGTAACAATTCACGAAAAAATTATGAAGGACTTAGACCTTCCTGATAAATACCACTTATCTTTTTTGAAAACACACAATCAGGTTGTGCGCCCTATAATGGGAAAAGTTAATCCATACCATCTTGGATATACAATTTTTAAAGACATTGAGGAAAAGTATGGGTTTGAAGAAAGCATGTTAGTTAGAGAGATTCACAGTGATGAATCTTTTATAAGAAACTTTTTAACAGAGGATTTATGCCGAGAACTAAATCTGTTCAGCTATTCTTATGGAAAATCTACAAATAATTATACTATTTCTGAAATTTCTGACGAAGAAGGGTGGAAAAGCGTTCGCGACAACCTAATTAAGAATACAGGATTAAAAGGAGTACCCGTTGTTTATGTTAGTGACTTTGATAAAAAGACCAATACTCTTTATATCAACCACGAACACGATGGTCGCGACCTTGAACTATCTTACGCTAGTCGAGTCTATGAGCAGATTTGCACTCTGTGGAAAGACGAAGTATGTTTTACAACAATAATTGAAGGGGAACCTTGGGAATTTTAACATGACACACGATTCAAAAACTAATAAATTTTTAAAGATAGCAGAAGAACACACGAAAGGTGCCAAGAAAGAAAAATTCTATGGCACTTTCTCTGAATTTCTTGGGCTTTTGGAGCACAACAAGAACCTTTCGGCTCTTGCTCATAAAAGATTATATGAGGGGATTACCAAGTACGGCATTACAAAGATGTCGGAAGAAAACAGTCGCTGTAACAATTTGTTTAACGGCGATGAAATGAAAACTTACGATTACTTTCAGAGTAAATTCTTTGGAATGGAGAGATCTCTGGCCAAAATCATGAGATATCTTCACTCTGCCGCTATGAAGGGTGAAGAGAGTCGTCAAGTTCTCCTCTTACTCGGACCAGTAGGCGCCGGCAAGTCTGCTCTCGTGGAACACATCAAGCGCGCCCTAGAGACAACCGGTCCGCTTTACGCCCTTGAGGGTTGCCCCATTAACGAAAGCCCCATACACCTGATTCCAAGGGGTCTAAGAGAGCAATTCCAAGATCTCTATGGTATAAAAATAGAAGGCGACCTCTGCCCAATCTGCCGGCACAAGCTTTTAGAAGAACTTGACGGCGACTACATGTCTTTCATGGTAAAAGAGACTTCATTTTCAGTCCGAGGCCGAAGAGGTGTTGGAGTAGTTCCGCCAATGGATGCGAATACTCAGGACACAAGCATCCTAGTGGGGTCAGAAGACATTTCAAAGCTCGACCTATACCCAGAAGACGACCCAAGGGTTCTAAGCCTAAATGGCGCCTTTAACGTGGGAAATCGCGGTATAGTCGAATTCGTTGAGGTCTTCAAAAACGAAATTGAGTTCTTGCACACTATGATAACCGCAACCCAAGAAAAAGCAGTCCCGAGTCCGGGAAAAGGCGCCATGATTTATTTTGATGGCGTTATCCTCGCTCACTGCAACGAAGCAGAGTGGAATAAATTTAAGTCCGAGAGTACAAACGAAGCAATACTTGATAGGATTGTGCGTGTAAACGTGCCGTATTGTCTTGAAGTGTCCGAAGAACAAAAGATTTATAATAAGATGCTGGAAGAATCAGACTTCGATTCGCATATCGCTCCCCATACTCTTGAGATCGCAGCTATGTTTGCTGTCTTATCTAGACTTAAGCCCTCAAATAAAGTTGATCCAATGACTAAAATGAAAATCTACAACGGACAGAACATTGTTGAGAAAGGATACATCAAAAAGATTGACATCAACGATTTAAGAGATGAAGTAAGAGACGAAGGAATGACGGGCATTTCAACCAGATTTATTATGAAGGCCATTGATGCAGCTATCGCAGACTCTGAAAACAACATGGTGACTCCTATTTCGATTCGGGACGCCCTAGTCAAACAGGTCAAGGAACAAGTTGTTGTCGAGGAACTAAGAGAGAAATATCTTTCCTTTCTCCAGAAAGAGCTTCACGATGAATATCTTAAAATTCTTGAGAAAGAAATAACAAAAGCATTTGTATCAGCCTATAAAGAACAAGCGGAGTCTTTATTCGATAATTATCTCGATCACGCAGAGGCGTATGTCAACGGATCAAAGGTTAAAGACAAGACGACAAAAGAAGAAATGAGCGCAGATGAAAGCTTTCTAGCATCCATTGAAGAGCAAATCGGCATTGTTGGATCCGCAAGGGAAAACTTCAGAGCAGATATCACAGCTTACATGTTCTCGAAACTGAGAAAGAAGGAAAAAATTGACTGGACTTCTTATGGCCCGCTCAAAGAAGCGATTGAAAACAAGTTATTAACTTCTGTGAGGGAAATTTCAAGAATTGTTACGAAATCCAAGTCCAGAGACAAAAAACAGCAAAAGAAATATGGCGAAATGGTGCAGACCTTAATGGAAGATTATGGTTACAATGAGGACTCTGCCAACGAGATCATCAAGTATGCATCAAATAATTTATGGCGCGATAGCTAAATAAATCAACTATACTGATCATAAAGTCAAAACTCCGTAAGATTTCTTACGGAGTTTGTTTTTTTTTAAAATAAAATAATTTTTGTCGTCTTTTGAGTCCTTCCTCAAGTATCTACAACCCAATGGACAGGTGAAAACCTCTCTATCGACGTTTTTGAAGGAACTACACATTATAGAAATTAAACAAAAACATAGCCAAGCAAAAGAAAATTAAGTATTCTTTTGCTTGGCTATATTATTTTTAACTAACAAAGGAGTAAAAAATATGAAAATAAATAAAACAGATAAAATAAATAAAGGGGAATCCCAATGGCAGTAATATTCCAAGAACATAAACTAGGTTCGTTGACTAGTCTCGGTACTCAAGTCACCCTTGCTGCAACCTATACAATTAATATTTGGGTTAAAAATGTAACCCTCCCAGGCCAAGAATGGGCCAATCTCTTTCAACAGACTTCTGGCTGGAAATATGTGCTTGATGCGAATTATGGTGCTATCGGAACAGGAGCTGCACCTCGCCTCGCAGCAGGAGCATCTTCGCCATTACAAGTTGCAGACACATGGCACTTAGTTAGTGCGGTGTATGATGGGTCTATAATGGAATACTATGTAAATGGTGTATCTATTGGATCTATAACCCCAGCTAGCCCGCCATCGGTCATCGATGTGCTTAACGGCCCAGCAGGCCAAGAGTTCGCAGCAGAAGTAAAAGACATGAGAGTATACTCTGGTGTTGCAACGGCTAGTGAAATTTTAGTATCTTTTAATAATGGAGACGGAGACTTACTACCGCTAACACTAACTGACGGTCTTGTTGCAAAATACACATTTGATGCCGATGGTTCTGACAGCGTTGGTTCAAACGACTTTACTCCATTTAATGGCACAACTCATGAAACAGTTGATGGAAAATTAGTTGCATCATTTCCGAACAATAACAGTGCTATGTATGTGTCACCAAAGATGGCTCTTGGGAGCACTTATACTCTTTCTGTTTGGTTTAAAAATCTCAAAGACAGAAACTTATCGCATGCTAACTATTTGCAGCTTGATGCCATATCGGACAGCGGTGCCCTCGGCGCCCAAGCCGGACCTTCATACGGCAACATAATGATTTATACTAGTGACGAGCTTGGATGTTACGGCACACCTCCTCAGCACGGCGGAACCGGTGCAGGTTTTGTTTCATCAGGATATGCAATGACACAGGCTCTCTATGGAGACGGCACTGGCTGGCATAACCTCGTAGCTAGCTACGATGGTACAAGTCTAAGGTATTATATTAATGGTAGTCAGGTTGGTAATACAATCGCATATGTTGGCTCTGGAATACAAGTCTTGAATGGCTGGTCAAATTATGCTCGTGCCATTGCCGATTATATCGATGATGTCAGAATCTGGTCCCGTGATCTTTCCGACAGCGATGTTGCAGATTTATTCGCAGCAGGAGCAGAAGCTAGAACACTAACTGACGGCCTTGTTGCCAGCTACTGGCTCGATTCAGAGACGCCAACCATCTTTTCCACGACTGGCACAGTAGTGTATGATGTTGACGGGGATCACGCGTATACTCAATTCAATTCTGCCGAAATGGAGAGCGTCGAATCAATTGACCTCACAGATGAAATGAGTGTCTCTTTCTGGGCAAAAGAGGGAACTCCATACAGCTATTATGGCAACACTTATTCCAGTTTCTTCCGATGGGGAACCGCCGGCCCTTCGTATTTTGACCTTTACTTACTGAACGGCAAAATAAGGGCAACACATCAATCATCTGGAGGGAACGTAGATAATCGAGGATCCGTGACTGTTCCTGCTGGATGGAACCATTATGCGATGACTATTGATCCGACAACCGGAGAAAAAATAGTTTACCTCAACGGTGTCGCACAAGCTCTAACAGGGCCAGCATTTACTGGAGCCTTTACGGCCTCACAAAAGATATTCCTCGGAAATATTTCGAATGGCAATTCTGCCTTCCGCTTAAACGGCGGCGGTATGGATGATGTCAGAATATGGAATAGCGCACTCTCTGCCGCGCTGGTGGCAGAACTTTTTATTAACGGGGCAAACCCCCAAGGAGATAATAATATGGGACAAATTCAATTTACTTTCAGCGGCCTTCTCGTCGACGGCTACAACGATGAAGGATCATGGCGCCTTATGCAAGGCGCAACAGTCTGGGACGAGGGAACTTTCGCGTCTCTCGGACTTTCAGCGGGCGATCCACTCGTCATCGTGGCAAGCAACGTGCCAACAACCAACATTGACGGCGGAGTTCCAATTCGATTGGAAGTATCCGACATTTACAACTGGGCCCCTGGCGACGGTATGTTTGAGAGCGTTGGCTCTGGCTTGCTAACTATGATAGGCGCCGGTTCTGAAGGGGTTTCATCCTCGTCGACATTCACATTCAGCGAGGCAGATTCTAGAATTCTAGAAAATACAAGCTACTCCTCGGACACCTCTGGTTTCTATGTGTCGTGGTATTCTTCGGGAATGGACGTTAGCTGGGGCAACACCGCCCATTATGCAACGGGGCAATTACCACAAGATGGTACAGTCGAAGTTTGGCACGCAGCAATCCAAGACGGAGGAACACCAGCAGCGGTACCAGTGAGAACTAGAATACACCA
>TARA_R110000851_G_scaffold70487_1_pt1 | contig 10776 bp, 24 predicted proteins | sample TARA_R110000851 | Tara Oceans TARA_R110000851 (sample SAMEA4397627) | marine metagenome | biome: Polar Biome; feature: [DCM] deep chlorophyll maximum layer (ENVO:01000326); material: water (ENVO:00002006), including particulate matter (ENVO:01000060) such as... | depth 17 m | reverse complement strand
CTTCAACATTTTCCCCAATGAACCATCTAGGTTTGCACTCGGTAATGACTCTAATAGTTTCATCCCAGAGGTAGCGATCATCTTCTGTGCCTCTTCTTTTTCCTGCAACGGAAAATGGCTGGCATGGGAATCCTCCAGTAATGATGTCTGCTTGAATGTCTGCACCGTTGATGTTTCGGATGTCGTCATAAATTTTAATATCGTTCCAATGTTTTCGTAAAACCTTTTGGCAGAAATTATCTTTTTCACAAAAAGCTATAGTCTCAAAAAATCCTGTGCTTTCCATTGCAAGGCTGAATCCGCCGATACCACTAAATAAATCTAAAAGTTTTAATCTGTTCATCTGTCTGTTTGTCTTACTGATGGGTAATATATGTATAAGACTATGCGGTAGTGATTTGGGGGTATAGTACCTCAATAAAAATAAATAAATGCTCTGCAAAATAATGGAGTCCGATAACTAATCGGCATGACTAGCTAGGAAAACCAAAGCTTAATTACAAAATAGTAACAGGTATGGTAACACTTTGACTTCCTTTAACTATTTCCGTACCTCATGTCGTGTGCGAGCCTTTGTTTGTCATGTCTCTACTACCCAAGTCTATGACATCTGTATCGTCTGATGTATTCCAATTAATCTCAATGCGTTGATCTATCTTCTGCTCTACCTTGTCTCCATAGATAGGTATCAGCTTACTACTCATCCATCTGTAATGATGTAGCTTCTCTCTCACTACTGTAATGTTCTGGTTGTTCGCACCCTCCAGCTCTTCAATCATCTTGTCTAAGTATGTCTGTGCTGCAATCCTACGAGCTGTCAAGATACGCTCAGCAAATGCTTTGTCTGTTCTAATCCATTCATACACTTTGGATAACGATGGAGAACCTTTGGTCTTGCAAATGGAAGTTAATGGAGTTCCGTTCATAAGCAGAGTCTCAATCTCTGTCGTGATCTGTGGTGTCAGTTCTAGTTTCTGTGTCATGTCTATATTGTTTTAAATTCTTTAATGATCGTGCTTTACCCTCAACGGTCTTAGCTCCGGTACTCCAGCCTCCATGTATTCGGCAACGGATCGTACCTTTTTTAGTTAAGATCCCGGATGCTTTACAAGGTAGTTTGTTTTGTTTGTTGATTGTTTGACATTGCAAACGGTATTTGTGTCTAGCTGCCATGTTCGGTTTTTGGATAATAAAAACTTAACATTGATAAACTGAAATCCGTACATGTACGGTTAAAAGACTAATGGTCTATTATACCAAGAATGATAGATGTTCAAGATTAAGATTTTAATATTATTTTAGATGTAATGATAACTTGAGGATATCAAACTAAATAGAGAATTTTGCTCAAGTCGTCAAGCTTAGTTTCTTTTTTTATTTTCTGGCAAAGACGATCTAAGATTTTAATATATTTGTTTTTAATTGTGTTGCGATGGTAGCCAAAATGTTTTCCAAGCTCTGTCCATCTGTAATTATTAGCTCGTAGCCAAACAAGCTGTCTAGCAAAAATAGGATCCTCTGTTACATCTTCTTTAATCATGAGTAAGCATTCGATAGCAAACTCCCATCTCTGTATCTGTCGTGGAGATGCTCTCAGTACCATCTTAGGTTTGTAGTAACCATGCTCATTTTTGAGATAAGATAAGTCTGGCAACAGGTCATACATTAACGGCTGTCTTGGCGCTCTAGGCTTGCTTAAATAGCGTTCTGTGCGTGCAGCTTCACTAAGTATCATAACCACATATGCTTGAGTTGCTATCTGTTCTTCAAAGATTTTAACTAGACTATTCATACGCTCCGTATTTGTATCTGCGAACATTCATTTCGGTTTTTTTATATCCAGATCCGGAATAATTCTTTTTAAATTGTATGCTTTCCAAGAACTGTTTGTATCTTGGCATATCAAAATAAGTAAAATTCTTGTGTGTAATTAATGGTTTGTAATTTATGCTTTTGTAAGTCAATCGGTTTAAAGATTGTTTAATAGTATCTAACGGAACCGCAAAGTAATCAGCAGCATCTACCATACGAACATATGGAGTTAGTCTTTTCAAATCGTAGTTTTTACAAAGGTAATTATAAAGCTTGAACTCAAACAATGTTAAGTCCAGCTCAAATACTTTTGGATCACTAAGATAGAATTGGCGCATAAGCTTTTCTTTTTGTAACTTCTAATGATTTGATTTTTGTTAAAAAAATATCTTTCCGGGTACATTCTGGATAATGCTCTACCTGCTTATGTTCTAAGTATTGTAGCCATTGATCTGGATGGTAATCAATCGGTTTTGAATCGTAACCATTTTGATATGTGGGAGCAATACGCTTAACCTTAAAGCTTTTTATGATGTCATTCTCTACTTTGTACCAAATAATATAGGCTGGAATGTTGGCTTTAATAGCCAATTTCTTAGTAGTAGTATGACCTTTTTTGTACTGTTGTCCGACATCCATAACCAATTCAGCTAAAAAAAGAGGCTCATTACAAGCTATACATATGCAGATTTTATCGCAATCGATCATGGCCACTCCTGCATGGAGCTGCCTATGCCATAAAGAATATTTGCTAAAAGTTACAGAATTACAATAAATTTCTCTCGCCATGTTATATAAATTCCTAGTGCTTGGAGATAGATCTGCAATACTTAATTATTAATTTTAATGTATGTAATTTTTGCATACAACCTTTAATTGTTGTAATTTTTACCACTTGAGTTGTTACTTAAATTTAGATCTTATAATCCCATGAAAGAAATTGGAAGAATGAAAAGAACGAAAGCAAAGTTTGCTTTTGTCAAAGTACCAGAAAAAAACTATCCAAGTAAAATTCGTTCTCTAATAACGCAATTAGCTTTAAAAGAAGTATCTAAATTTAATTTTTTAAAAAAACACCCAACTTTAAAATATTTTTTTACTTATCAATGGCGTTGGATGTTGTTGCATCATGTGATTTACGGATCAGCAAAAGGTTCTGCTATTTACTCCCAAAGACTGTCTAAGCTTATGCATATCAGCAAAAAAACTATAGATGTAACTGTTAAAGAATGTTTGGAAGCTGGTTATTTTATACAAATGAAACCTCATAAATCGCAAATTTGTAAAAAAATTAAAAACATCAGACCAAGTGAAGAATTAATGATTGATTATGTAAATTGGCAATTAAGTAGATTAAAAAAAGGTTCGTATCTAAATAAAACCTATTTTAAAGATTTTAAAATCTAATGAGTAAAGAGTATTTACCCCATCAGAAAATTGAAATGTTGAAGCCAGCTAAAGTAAGTAGAGAATTTGGAATACCAATAGAAACTCTATCCTATCTTCGTGAAGAGAGTTTGCAATCTGGTAAGCTTCGTGGACCAGTTTTTTTTAAAGATGAGAATATTATTTTATATCGCAGACAATGGGTGCTTGATTATATCGAACAAAATATTATTAGTTTTTCAAATCAGAAAACTAAGGAAACTCAGAAAAAAGCCTAAATTAAGAAACTTCCCAAACTTAACAAACTAAAGAAAAGTGCCGTATCATATTTTTTAATATAAGAATATTTCATTTTGTATGAGCGAAGCAAAGAAAATCATACAAGATCCCTTGTCAGAAGTTACCGATAACCCGTTCAAGTTCTTAGGATTGTTTCATCATTCCCCAAGTCAAAACATGGAAGATGGACCATGGTTTTTTAGATACATAAATTGCGATAGTTCAGATAGATCTAAGTTTGACACTAACGCCAATATGAAAGCTGGAATTGCTACAGGAGATGCTATTCAAGACCATCTTTGCGATTATGTTTGGAGATATAACAGGCTTACTAAAGCATTTGTAAAAACAGCTAATGAAAAATTAACTAAAGAACAGTCTTTAGAAAAAGCTATTGAAAAATTTAAAAATCACACACCTGTTAATGAAACAGACCAATTAAAAAAAGATCATTTTTTAGAGACAATACCTGCAACTGTCGCTCAAGGTTTTAAAGCAATAGAGAGCATTGATATTGATCGCAATAAAGAAATTGTAGGCGAAGAAGAAATTACCTCTCAAGATAATAATCTTTTTATGCCTACAATCGGCAGAGCAGACTTGATGTTCCATGAAAAAGTAGGGAAAATTAGCCGTCTTTGCGTTTTGGAACTTAAGAGTAGCTGGCAAACTCCCGGCAAAATAAAAAAGGATGGTAATAGATCTTGGAAAAAATCGTCTTTACCATCTGCTCCCGCCGATAAATTTGCGCATATACTGCAATTATCATTTTATTGTTTTGTAAAAAAATTTGCTAATCCATATCTTTTATATGTAACCGAAGATGACCATAGATTATTTACTGCCGCAGACCATGTGGATTTACAAAGTCCAAGAATTGAGTTTTTTTACAATCAATTAATTAAAGTTTTTAAAAGACATGAACGATTAGCAAATCGTTATTTGCATCTTCAAGATAAGCAAAAAATTATTCAAGAACTCGCTTTAGATATAGATCCTCGATGGGATCATCGGTTTTATTGGAATATCGGAGATGAGTATTTGAGTAAAGCTAAACAATTATGGAACCAATAAAGGAGAGATAATGAGTAAATTAAATGCAGCAATATTAGATTTTAAAAAAAACTTTGCCAATGAAAAACAAGGAAAGCAAAACTTTCATGGAAAAAGTTATGCAGAAGTTGTTTTAAGATTAAATTATGCAAGACAGCATTTGGGATCGGAGTTAGATATTGTTAATTCCATAAAACATTTAGACGACAATAGAATTATTATCCAAAGCGATGGATACATTAGTGGCAAACATGTAGCTACAGGAATTGCAGAAGAAGTAAAAAACAGCTCACACATAAACAAAACATCTCATGTAGAAAATTGCGAAACTGGAGCAGTTGGCCGTATGTTGGCTAATTTAGGATTAGCAGGAACAGCTGTGGCTTCTGCTGGAGAGGTTTCGAATGCAATAGATGGATCATTACGAATTGCACTGAAACAGTTGGAACAGGTTACATCCACTGAGCAGTACAAGTCTTGGCTAACTAAAAATCAAACAGACATGAAATCTTTATCTTCATCCAATCCAGATGCTTACAAAGATTTTATTACTGATTTTACCGAGATCAAAAATAAACTTGTAACCAAAGGAGTAATACAAAATGGCGGAAAGTAAATCTAATCTTGGGATTTTAGTACCCAATACAAACAAAGAAAAATCATCTGCTTACGATTTAAAAGGCAGCATTATTGCACCAGACAATGTGAAACCCGGAATGAAATTAAGAGTAGGTGCTTATAGAGCAATAGCTACTGGAGATGGAAAGATGGAAAAAGGAAAAGAATATTTTTGGTTGCACCGATTGGAAGAATATACAGATATGCCAAGAGCAGCAGCTCCTACGGAAGAAATACCTGTTAGTGATCCAACATCATTTGATCCAACACAATTTGAAAAATAATTATGGATACTGATAAGTTTAAATCTATTGCCATTCCCATTGAGGCGTACAAAAAATTAATGGAGATGTCAGACAAAAGGTTTGAGATGCCGCAAAGCTTAGCAAAGACTGCATCTTTTTTTATCGGCGAAGCTTACAAAGAATTTGCAAAAAATCATGGAAAGCCAAGAAGTTAAATTAGAAAAAATAAGAAAAGCCAAAGAGCTAGAGTATGGCTCATTTGAAAACAATATGAACGCTATTGGTCAAATGTGGTCTGCTCTACTTGGCTTAAAAAATCCTATACCCGGTTGGTTAGTTTCTTCCATGTATGTAGCAGCTAAACTTATACGAACTAGAAAAACTTACAAACAAGACAATTACGATGATGCAGAAAATTATTTGTATCAAGCAAACTTAATGCAAAAAAATCATGAGCCAAAAAAATAATGTAATTCCATTTCCTATGGATAGATCCATAGCGAGATTAGAAGTTAGAAAATCAGTTACGGAAGCGGTTTTGAATTACACTTTGTCTAACAATGAGTGGGATACATACGAATTTGTATCAGAAGATATTGTCGATCTGGCCATGTTTGGAGAGATTATGAGCTTTTCCGAAATAGTTAATAAGAGATTAATTTCAAAGCTTGCTGAAAAAATATCAAAACTAGAAATAGAAATACAGGTGTTAAAGCTATGACCAGAAAAGCAGGAGATTTTAATTATAGATCATTCTATAACTTTGAATCGTTTATTGAGGATGGTCCAATACACAAAATTAACGATACGAATTGGTTTTTAAAAAAACAAAACAATTTACCTAGCTTCTTTTTAAGACAAGACAATGTTTTTAAACAAATGAATCCTGAGTGTTTTTTTATTACAGCTGAAAAATCAGCAAGTTTAAATATGCAAGGATGGCAAGATCAGTGCAAACAATTTTTTAAAATAAATGTGGAGAAAATAAAATGTCTATACAAGAAAAAATAAGGTTTGACCAAATACTAGGTAAAAATATTTTGTATTTAAGAAAGCTAAAAAACTTAAAACAACATGATATAGCAAATTTTCTTTGCGTAACTCATCAACAGGTTAATAAGTACGAAAGTGGTAAAAATAGAATATCGGTTGAAAATTTAAAAAAGGTTTGTTCTGAATTGTTTTTTGTAAGCTTAGATCAAATTACATCTGAGCATATGATTGAGCAAATTAGTACTGCTATTATTTTTAAAAAATCTGAACATATCCAATGAGCAAAAATATAATAAAAGAAACGAAAGCTATTGCAGACTTAATTGTAACCGAAGAATTTGAAAATGAAGAAAATGCAATTAAAGGAGAGAATGCAATAAATATTAACTGCGAAGTTAAAGAATTTAAAATCATAAAAAGAAATTACAAAATAAAAAAAGGAGAGAGAAGCAATGGATTATAGAATGGATCGACTGGCTAAACGGTACAGAGGCTTATCAAGGGTAGCAACTGCTATAAATGATTTATATTTATATGGAATTTATCCCGGAAACTTTCCAGAATTAACTAGCAAATTAGAAACAGCTAAAGATTTTGTAAAAGAACAGATTAAGGAAACTAAGGCTGAAATAGCAAAGGAAAGCGGCTTGACCATACAAGAGGATAACCCAACGGATCCGTTGCAACAACATTATCCAGACCATGACTAATAGTAAATTTTTTAATACATTAGTTGATAAAGACCAGTTAATTAAACAAAAAAAACTGTTGCAACTGCAATGTAGAAAAGCTGCCATTACCATAGCAGAGCTGCAATCTAGTATTGAGCAGCTGAAAAAGACTCAAGATTTTTTAAACGATGAGTTGCAAGTAAAAAATTTACAAATTGAAAACCTTAAAGCAAAGAAATGAAGTTGTTTTGGATATTGGTATTTATTATTGTTTCAACAGGCGTAGCTTATGCTCCTAAAGCTAGCTTTTGCGACAAACATTACAAGGCTTTAAAATCTATTTTAGAACCATTTAGTTTTGATTATGTCTGTAGATAATAAAAACCCATTAATTTTATTGGTTTTGTTTTTGTATATTTTTCTAAATTGTTGTTACTTGGTGCTTTATTTTTTAGTCTAAAAACCGTCATAGAAGCTCGGAGACTGCAATCTTGCAGCCTCCATAACCTCATACACCTTAGTTGTAAGTGATAGGAATAGCTTTTGCTAAGCTATCTTGTTGTTGTTGTTCGTGTTCGTTAGTTGTGTTTAAGTTATTATGATCTCCATAGATCTCTCTAGTAGTTTTGATCTGTTGATGGCCAATATAGTTTTTAATAAAATTGTCATCAAGAGTTGGATTGCTAGCTTGAGCATTCAACAAAGAAGTAGATGCAAAATGTCTAAAAGTCTTAGTCGGACATCCTTTGAACTTGGACCACAATACCTTAGTTCTTAAGATAGTATCTCCCGTCTTGTTCTTTTGTATCTCAATTTCAGCATAGCCTAAATCGTGATAACATTTATTTAACCAATCAGTTAAAGTTCGATCAGCAATAGGAACAACAGATCCAATATTTCTTAAGCTTGGAAAAACAAATTTAGAAGCTCTAGGATAAAAATGTTGCATTTGGATTTTTTTCCATTTTTTTAATATTTCAAATAAGACTGGATGCAGCTTATTAAGTCTGTGGCTACCATCAGCTTTGGTCTGTTTCTTAAACTCAGATCCAACAACTGTATGATCTACTGCAAACTTTTGTGTATTGAAATCAATGGAACTCCATGTCCAGCCTCGTAGCTCTGATAATCTAAAGCCACAAAATACTAAAGCTGAAATGGATGAAAATCGTAACCATTTTTGCGGATCCGAATTGTGGTCTCCCGGATAAAAATATTTAATAATACTTTTACATTCTTCCAAAGAAGCCATAACGGTTTTTTTAGATTTAGTTTCGCTCTCATCTTGAGGTTTTAAAGATGGTCTTGATCTTACTTTATATATCAAGACATGGCCTGCACTAACAGCATCAATGTACTGTTCCTCGATTGCATATTTATAACATCCATGAAAAGTGTCTAAAACATTTTTACATAAAATCCATGAACATCCTAAAGCTCTAAGTTTTAAAAATAAGCTATCCATCAAAGCTGGATTGACATTTTTTAATAAAACCGATGAATCAAAATTTGGCTTAATGTAATTTTTGTAGTGCGCCAAATAATGCTTTACAGATTTAAGTCTCATTCCAGAGTTAGGATGTGAGGCAATTTTAATTTTATGATTTGCAAACTCCTCATAAACGGAAACAAAAGTTCTTCTGTCTATTTCTGCTTTAACATTAATAGCACTAGCTTGAACCTCCGCTCTTTTATGATTTACTTTGGATTTGAGTTTGTGTTTAAAGATCTGTTTGTACTTACCGTTCTCATCTTCAACTTGCAAAACCCAATGGTTGTTTCTTTCAGTTATTTTTGTTCTTGGCATCAGCATCTCCTATTTGTTTAAAGAGCTGAGATAGATATTCAAGTTTTTCTAGTTGAGAAAAACGGACATACTTTTTGAATGTTACCAAGTAACTTTTTAGTAACATCTTAAGTAAAACATTGATTGTATGTTGTGATTTTCCCATCAAGGAAAAACAAGTAAAGGTAGGTTTTATGCAATCAATAGTTTTCATATTCAACTCTTGACTACTTAATTATCCATTTAGCAAACGGAAGTAAATGCTTAAGTTAGCTAATAAAACCTTACATTTTTGATAGCTATGTAACATTTAAGTAACTTTTTTACAAAAAATAAATGAAATTGATTTGTTTTTAGGTGGGAAATTTATAGGTGTGTTACCAAAAGTGGGATTATCTTTTAGGCATTTTTTATTGAAGTTTTATATCTAAGGTACTCAGACATACAATCTTTGGTAGGTTCATGACCAATGTATCCATGCAAACAAAAAGTTTTACGCTCAGCATTTACGACAAATATGTTTGTATTTGTACCGCACCAATCGCATTTACATTGAATATTTATGCTCTTTTTTTTTCTACTTTTTTTCATGTAGAATACAATTTTAATAAGGTTTATAAGGTTTTGACAAAAAGTGTGGAAGCGTGGGTGAGATGGCTTAAACCAACAGTTTGCTAAATTGTCTTAGGAGGTAACTCCTAACGAGGGTTCGAATCCCTCCGCTTCCGCCATTAGCCACCCAAAGGATTGTTGCTAGCTTTGATCTCTCTTAATTGAAGCTTTAATAGCTCAATCTCTTTATTCGCAATAGCAATATCAGTTTTGTTTTTATTTGTTTTATTGCCTATACGAGCAACAGATTTTTCAATGGGTTTTAAATCAGGTGTAGATATATCCTCTAGTCTTTGCATTACCTCTCCATACTTAATTGCTCCTGCTGTAATAGTACCTAAAACTCCAATCAGTGCAGCAATGCTTGCCAAATTATCTGTTAATTTTTTCATGTCTTTATCCGTTTTTTAATTGTCTTATTTCTATTAATAGTTTTTGTTTTTCTAATTTAATATCCTGTAATAGTTGATTTTGAATATTGATAGGATCTCTTTCAATATAATTAACTAAACTTACATTGTCATAAATTAGCCTGTTGTCTGTATAAGCTTGACTATTGTAAATATTTTGTGGCTTGTAAAATACTGCTTGATTATATGCTTCTAAAGAAACACTCAAATTTTCAATAGCAGCTAACTTTAAAATAGATTTGGTTTCTAAATTTTTTGTAATATCTTTTATTTGCAAATCTACTTTATTAATTGCTTTAGTTAAAATTTTAGCTTTTACTTCTTTTTCTTTTTCTTGTTTGTTTTTAACTTCTTTTTTAGGTTGCTTTTCATTTTCTTTCCGTACATTTTTTACCTCTTTCTTTGTTAGTTTGGTTTCTTTTTTAACTTCTTCTTTAGGCTTTTCTTTGGTTTCTTGATTAGACTCTTCTTGAACCTCGTCTTTTGTTTCTTCAATAATTGACGATGCTATATCAGCAGGTTTTTCTTGTTTATCCTCCGGGATGATTTCAATCATTGGATTAACGATTACAACAGGTGCTTCTTTTTTTTCTTCTACAGCTACTGCCGTAACAGGTACCGGCTCTATTTTAATTTGTTGTTTGACTTTAACTGGTTGAATAATTGCTATTTTTATTTTGGGTTCAGTAGTTCTAGGTACCTCAATTTTTTTAATTTCTTTAGCAACATTTTTAACTAACTCTTGAGCATCATTTACTACAATGTTTTGTACGGCAATCGGTGTTGGATTGTTATTGAAAGTAACTGTAAGAGTCGGATTTCTTAAATCTGCTGCGTTGTGAGTTCCTGAATAAGAAGCATTGCCTGCTACGGTACTGTTAAATTCAAACCTACTTTTGATTGTGTAATCT
>TARA_R110000851_G_scaffold175599_5_pt1 | contig 10776 bp, 18 predicted proteins | sample TARA_R110000851 | Tara Oceans TARA_R110000851 (sample SAMEA4397627) | marine metagenome | biome: Polar Biome; feature: [DCM] deep chlorophyll maximum layer (ENVO:01000326); material: water (ENVO:00002006), including particulate matter (ENVO:01000060) such as... | depth 17 m | reverse complement strand
CGCCAGGCGGAGGCTCCACTCCCGCAGCGCCAGAAAATCTTGTGGCTGACGCCGTTGACGCGATGGTAAGTCTGGGCTAATGGCTACGTTCTACCCGGCACCAGGGTCATCTGGGCCGACCGTCACAGTATCCGGTACCGAACCAAGCTCGCCTGACAGTGGCGATCTCTGGTACGACACCAGCACCAACGATATGAAGGTTTATGTTGTTGACGCTTTTGTTGCGGTGGCCGATGCTCACAGCACATGGAGCCTTACTCACTAATGAAACTTCAACAGCCTTGGCCTGCAGATAAGTCCATCAATAAGAACAGCCCATTCGGATGGCGCATACACCCCATTTCTAAAAAGAAGAAATTTCACAACGGAGTGGACGTGGCCGGTAGCTTTTCCGTTACCGCCGCTGCCGACGGGGTTGTGACAAAGGTTGGCTGGTCACCCACAGGTGGGGGCCACACCGTGCTCATTGACCATGGGGAAATTGTCACCGTGTATTACCACGGCGCTCACGCCACAGCCCTCAAGAAGGGTGACCGGGTACAAGCCGGTGACTTTATTTACACGTCCGGCACGACAGGTGCATCGACCGGGAACCACCTCCACTTCGAAGTCCGCCGTCGCGGTGGCCGTTGGGGTGACGTGCTCGATCCCGAGCTTTATTTAGACGGCAAAGTACCCGCACCAGTAAACAAGGTATCCGGCAAGCTTGACAAGGCAACCTGGAAGCAGTGGCAGGCCGCGCTCAACGCAGCGGGTCACAACGCGGGACGACCCGATGGTATCCCCGGCAGAATGACCTACCGTGCTATACAAAGGTGGGCTGGTGTCACCGCTGATGGCGTGATGGGGAACAACACGCGCAGAGCCGTACAGTCCAAGCTGGGCGTAAAGCCAGATGGCAAGTGGGGCAAGATGACAATTAGCGAACTACAGCGTCGCCTCAACAAAGGCTCGATATAGAATGTCTGGTGATGACACAGACTCGATTGGCTTAAGGATTACTTTGCGCGATGTGTATCGCGAGCAACAAGAGATGAAGTCTCTCCTTGAAAAGCTCGCCAACAATCTTCCCGGTACCGAAGAAAAGCTCACCGATCACGAGATTCGGTTACGCAAACTTGAGATGCGCGTCGGCTGGGCTGTCGGATCGTTCGGCTTACTGGCCGCGCTTGCCCCGTTCTTTGCAAAAATTATTCCGTAAAGTCCTCGGGTGCCATTGTCATTGCACCCCAGTTCAGTAGCCCGCTGACGGCGTACAATGCTGTGCCCGGAGAGCGGTGCAGCACTATCTGCTCACGCCCTTCACGAGCGTCTATATCGCTCACTGAAGCCACGAGAACCCAGTCCTTGACCACTGATACCTCGCCGTCCATTTCGTCCCCCAGGTGGATGTTGATGGCCTCCTGGAGGATGTCGTAGGTTTCCGCGCTCACAACGATCGCATCTCCGCAGTGGCAACCGCGCTCTTGCCACGCATCCACTTGTGGCAACTGTTGCACTGATACTTCTGATACCTGCCGGTGTTCAAGTTCTCGTAGCCACGGCGCTGAATGTTTTCGCTACCACAGTTCACGCACGCAGCGCCTTCGACACCAATAGCCATGTTGGGGTGTCTCATCCAGGGCAGTAGGATTTCGTAAAGATCGACAAGCAAGTCAACGTCCTGAATCTGGTACTTCTTCATCATGCGCCACGCCTTGTCGCTACCCGCCATGCAGTCCAGCCACAACTGAAACCCGGTGTGTTCCACCTTGGCCCCAACGCCGAGACGCTGTGCCACATAGTCCAGCTTGTTAGACGGGAAGCGGAAGTTGCGCTTGACCTCCAGCATCAAGTCGATGTCCTTAGCGGGAGACGGTGGCAGCAAGCCTGCTTCCAAAAACTCTCGACGAATGTGTTTATGATCGAAGCCCTTAGAGTTCCAACCCACGATAGCGTCAGCCTCGTCCATCAGGCTGTGTAGCTCGCTAAGCATTTCCTTCTGCCCGTGGTGGTGAACAGATTTAAAGATAACCTTCTTCTGTCCGTACCAGCGTGCGCCAAAGCAGATAACTTGCGTGGACTCCACAATCTGCTTGATAGAAATGTTCTGTTGCCAAAGACCCCAGGTGTGAGCGGTAATTGGGCTTGTCTCTAAATCTATAAACAAGATTCTCATAGTTCCAAAGCCTATCAGTAACATTAAACTATTACTCGAAATGGTAAAATGGTTTAATGAATGAATTTGAAACAGTAAACGGTGTCCAGTGTCCAATCGACCCAATGGAAGCAATGCAATGCGATTCATGCCAGTAGGGGGATGTTGTGATTGCGATCCGCAATGCGCTAAATGCTTACCTAAAGGGGCTTAAATATATTATGAATAAACCAAGTTGGAAAAATAGAAGGCGCTACATCTTGGCGTCGTTTGCGCTCGGGGCTCTTATGTTGACCGGCGGAACAATCGCCGTGCTCCTGGAAATATACTTGGGCTCAACAACTTCAGACGTTGGCGACTTGATTGCGGGTGGTGTAGCATTAATCACACTCATTCTCACCAGCTATATTTTCGGTGCAGTATGGGAAGACAAATCAATGAACTCCAAGGAGGAGAATCAAGATGGATAAAATCAATAGTTACCTATCCTACAGCTTAGAGCGTTGCGCGAAAACTATCGCACAAACCGCTTTGGCTACCATCGGCACCGCCGCACTTGGCGTGCTGGAAGTTGATTGGCTTATGGTGGTTTCAGTAAGTGCGCTTGCTGGAGTCATGTCGCTTCTAACGTCCGTACTTCAGTACGACAGAAAGCCTTTGTCCGAATAGACAGAAAGGCTGGTGATTCGCTCTAATAGAAAACCCCCCGAGCAATCGGGGGGTTTTCGTTTGGAGGCTACTCCGGGTCGTCGTCTGGCGCTACGGGAGCGTGAACCCAAACTGATTCTCGTACCTTTTTGACTCTATTCTTTTGAGCCGCATCCCAGCCAGCTTGAAAGATGTCTTTGTGGTTGTGCTCGTACCTGTGCATGGGATCGGTCAAGGAGTCAGCTTGATAATCCAACCATGCTTCTGAAGTGTTCTCTGCCAATTTATCTATCCCTTCCCCAGCCTTCGCCCCGAAAGGTTACTGCTGAGAGTGATGGTTTCCTTGACATCAACCTACCACATTGTGCGCACTCTGGGGCGGAATCATTCATAGATTGAATGAGGTCGTATTCCAAATCGCATTCGCATCGGTAAGTATAGGTGGGCAAGTTATCTCCAAGATACTTCTAAATCTTTAATGACTTGGCTCTGCGAAACAATCGGCAGGGGGTCGGTTACAACCCCGTCAATGTGCAGCTCGAAGTGAAGGTGTGGTCCGGTGCTTATGCCGGTAGAGCCGACAGCCCCGATTACTTGCCCACGTTTCACATTTGCTCCGATAAGAACATCCTCTGGAATGGAGTCAGCCTGAAGGTGTGCGTAGATTGTTTCCCAGCGCTCCGCCTCACCCTCGGTTATCGGCACAATATGTTCTATTTTTACCCAGTACCCGTAGCCCTGGTTTACGCCAGCCTCGGCCACGACACCGTTTAAGATTGCCATGACTGGCTCACCCTCTCCCGGCACAAAGTCCACACCTTGATGATCGCTACTGCAAGCGCCACAAGGTGCAACCCTCCAGCCAAAGTCACTACTGATTTCAGGGTCATGCACAGGCAACACGGCGTGCGCATAGTTCAAGTAGTTAGGGCGTTCAATCTCTTGCTGATAATTACTTTGCACAATAACGGGCGCTGGGATAACCATTTGGAACGCAGGTGCACCATCAAGGTCAAACACGTTTGACTTAGTATGCACCACACGCTCCGCCGCTGGGGAGCCCGTACCCGAAATAGTTTGCTGTCCGCTTGACGCAACTAGCATTGGGATAAACATGTAACAAAACAGAATCAAATACGGTGCTAACAAGTTCCTGTTATTAATTGCTCTTATCATTATTCCTCCAGAATTGTTTTATCGTCGGCTGATGCCGGAGCTTTAGAGCGTGCGCAAACAGGTGCAGCATTGCGTCGTTCGCATCGCGGCCATCCGTGTGCCCAACATCCTTACCCGTCACCCACAGGCCGTTGTCTTTAAGGAACTTGTCCCCAATAAGAATCTTATCCGCTGGCTTGTTCCAGTGAATTACTCGGGGGAAGGTTGACATGACAACGCCCTCTATCCTCAATGCCTCCACATTGGGAGCAAACTGCGTAGCCATTACCCTAAAAGTTTCGCACACCACATCTAGGTGCCATTCTAGGGATGCGTATTGGTCGGGGAAGTTCTTTGAGCAATCTTCCTCTACCCATGACTTACCGTTTCGCGTGTTGTACAACCACTCGGAAAAACCGTAGGTTCCGCCCTGGATAATTGCCCTGTAGACAACCTCCATCGGCTGATCTTTGGTTACTCTTCCAATTGCCACGCCGGTTGCCATACCTGGGTCTATTGCCAGGTAATAGTCAACACTCATGCTTACTGCACCAATGCCTTAGCAAAGATAACTCGTGACGCCATCTTGCTGGCCGAGATAATAGCGATAGGCGCTGACACCGAAAGCACAATACCCGCCCACATTCTTGGCTCCAGGTATGCCCACTGCCAGTAATCTAGCGTGTGGAAAGCATTCGCCAGCACGGCAATGGCCGCAAAGAAAATCATGCCAGCTAGCGCGCCTCTACTGTCCTCGTCGTCCCTCGACTCTAGGAGCAAGTAGGCCACCAGGAACAACAGGTACATCAACTCAATAAAGAAGAAGAATAGCGCTGCCATCCAGCTAGCCGAAAGCCCCACGAAAACTGCTACCGATGTGATGCCATTGAAAGACACCACCGCCGAAGAAACAAATGCAATCAATACCCCGGCCAGCCAAGCGTTCAAAGTAATTACTTGATCCGCTTGAATCTTAGGAGCCCGCTTAGCTTCTTGGGCGTTGTAACGTTCGCGCTTAGCACGGTCCCGCTTAGCTTCTTGCTTATCGTGATGCTGTTTCTTAACGCGGTCTACTTCTGTTTCGAATCCTTCGAATTCAAATCCTTCAGGTTCATTCATAGTTTCTTCAACTCCGTTTCTTTTTTTACATACTTCACAATTGCACCGAACCATGTAGTCATACTTCCCTTACTTCAGGACCAAAGATTTCCCTGAGCGTGCGTATAATCGTAACCCCACGAGCATCCTCTGTCAAGCCTAACGCCCACTCAAGTGCTGCTTTCATTGAATCAGGATTAGGATTGGGTATATACGCATAATCACATAACCAGTTGGGCTTATCGCGCAAAGCTATGATACGTCCAGGAGAGCCTGGTATGGCCTTGACGGGCTTAACCAGGGCGTCCGTTACCACCTGCTCCTTGGCCACCCTAAGCATAGCCAGATCGTCCCCTGTGGGCTTAGAGGGATATATCGGTAATGGAACAACGTTAGTCATCTAGACTTAGCTTGTTTACCCACGAACGCCCAGCGTCTCCGCCCCATGCGTCCCAAGCAACTCTGCCCGCCGATGGATACTTGTCACTGTTTGCGTAGAAACCGTCCGCCTTCTTGTCCACTTCGTGTCGAGCAAAGTAAGATCGCATCTTGCCTACTACTTCACGCGAAACGCTACCGCCACGAGCCAGCTGCGCAGCACGAGCACGGCCCACCGCAGTGAATCCACTGCCAGCTTTGCCATCACCAATCCACTTGAGCGCCCGCTTGGCAGCAGACTTTGCTCCGGCTGGAATGCTGTACTTTTTTTCTGCCATGCTATTTCTCCTTCTTGTTGACAACTAGCCACTTGGCACCTGAATCCATTACTTCTTTAATTCTACCTTGAGACGCCAGCGCACCGATTGCTTCTTGCAAATCCCTCACACGCCACGCCTTAAATCTGCGGTTGACAAACTCAAGCTTCACCTTGTCCTCTTTGCTATTGACAAAGGATTCCACTTCATCGCAGGCCCGCTCAAAGTCGCTGGCATTAATCTTGCGTGCCACAATCATGAGGTTCTTGACCCACTCTTCCGAAGCTTCAATAGCCTTGAGCACGTCAATCAACTCTGTAGTCTTGCGGCCATCGGAAACCGCCAACAACGTTGCGCACTTTCTGATGGTCACACCCATACGCACAAGGGACGGATTGATAATGTCCCAGTTAGCATCGGACTTCTTGACCAGGTTGGCTAAGTCCCACTTCACTTGGGTCATACGATCGGCAGCCTGCTTGGTTATGCCTACGGATACACTGTTAGACGAAGCGCCGCCCCTGAGCTGGCGCTTTATCTCGGCAAACTCTGCCGCCCACTGGCGTGCCATTGGCTCGAAGCCTAGCCTAATTTCCGTGCCGTCCGAGTCCTCTTCGACTACTGCCTCTTTGCTCAGAGTTCTTGGCTCGCCTATCGACCACATAAACCGAGCAAGGAATCCAGACTTGAACATCTCGCGATTGAGAGCCCTGGCTATTTCTTCTGGCGTGCCCATCAGGTGCATAACGAACTGAGTCTTAGCCACCTTGGACATTTCCTTTTTGCCCACTCGTAGCATCGGGGGAACAACACCATCGTATAGCAACGCCAGGTCTTCCATCATCCCGCTGGTCCAGTCCTGCGTAGCCCACTGCTTGAACAACCCGTGCGCCTCGTCCTTGTTGAACAGCGACACCTTACCGTCGCGCTCGATAAGCTTCTCGCCCAGCGCGTTGGGACTGGCGTTGCCGCCCAGGTTATAGCCGGGGTCGTCTTCAAACACCTCGTCCATCACCGTGCGCATCAGCTTGAGAGCTTGTGACTTACCGGTCGTTGTCTCGCCCAGTGTCATCGTGTAAAGGTTCAGGCCCTCTGGACCACTCTTCCTTGGGATAAAGGCCATGTCCGAAAACGAGCACGAAAGAACGTTCCACGCATTGATACGATCGTAGGGCCCATTCTGCTTAGCTAACTTTCTGCCAGCCCAGTCCATGTAGTCATCAACCCATGTCCTGTGATGCGTAAGGGAATCGCGCTCATCACCCTTGAGGAGGTCTACATTGCCCTCCGCCGTGTCCAACTCGGGTGGCTCTAGGCCCTCGCCCTTCTCCCACTGGACCTCACCGTAAGCCTTGTTGGCTTCGGCTATCAGGCCATTGATTCCCCTTGAGTCCTCTTGGCTCCACTTGCGGGATGCCGGAGCATGCCACGCAATACTAAGCGCTTCCTCTTGGGTGATAATACCCTCAAGCCGAAAAAGTTCACATAAAAGCCGGTACCTAGACTCAGACCTATTTCCATCCGAGCCCACCTTTGGCTCCGCAAGTGCGATATTAAGAGCGCGCTGCGGTAGCTTAGCCAGCGCCTCGTTGTAATCGGGGAGTTGCGTAGGCGTTGCCACCTGTACGCTTGTCTCCCTGCCCATGATTGGTCTTTCAACTGTATCGACATCATCATATGCCCCTTCTATGTCCATCGCGTTGTACACGATTCCGTTGTATTCTGCGACCACAGATTCCGGGAACCCGTGGCTTGTGTTAACTGTATTCGGCAAGCGCAGGACCTTGTTGGCCGACCATCCCGACGGGTCGCAACCGTCATCCTTGTGTGCCGTCGTAATCTTGTGCGCAATCTCAGCCGCCCGCTTAGCCTCTACCGGTTCCTCAAGCAACCAGTAGTCGTGCCCACGACCACGCGATGTCACGACGTGGATCGAAGGAGCCAAGCGGAACTTGTCAGGAGTGCACAAGTCCGAGTCCATGTAGATTGTCTGAGCGCTGAGCGCGTTCTCTGGCGTGCGAGCCAGCTTCCCTTTGTCGTTAAGCTTGTCGCCGTATAGCAATGGCGATAAGTAAACGTCCTCGTTAGCGTGCTCTTGCGCATACTCAACCATCTGGTCGAGCTGCTCTGGATACTTGAAGGAATTGTGAATATTTACATTGAGTTTTCCATTAGCGGTTTTCCCGCTTGCCCTGCTGACGAAGGCGTTGCCGGAGCCGGAGCCCAGTACTACCTCAATAAACTCTCGCATTAACAATCCCCCTTCCGCCTTGTAATCTTTTACGCTCCTTGGGGGTTAGTCCGCCCCATATCCCATGAACCTCATGAGCCTCTAATGCATACTCTAAACACTTCATCTTGATGGGGCAATCTCCGCATAGAATTCTGGCTGACCTAATCTTCTCTGCTTGGAGCGGGTCAAGCTCATCAATAAAGAATCCATCCGGCCAATCCTCGCACGGTGTGCTGCCCATAACTTTAACTTCGTCTCTCAGCTCTGCGTAAATCTGTCGAGACCTATCTGTTTGTACCATATTTACTTATCCCTTCCGCTGGCCCACCTGGACTCGAACCAGGAACCTACCGGTTAACAGCCGGTCGCTCTGCCAATTGAGCTATGGGCCAAACCCTAATGGGTTAGAACACGCCGTCGTCTGACGGTGCGGCACCATCCTTGCGGTACTTGACCACAACGGACTCGATGTAATCGGTTTGCAACGAACGGCCTGGTGTGCCGTCCTTCTTGTCGAACTCCTTCTCGACAAGGCTTCCGTGAATCTCAACCAGGTCTCCCTGCTTGACATCCAACGAGTTGGCAAGGTCGCGCCATACGGTCACGCGAATCTTGCTGGTGTCACCAGTCTTGACGTACTCTCCCGAGTCCTTGTCCTTCTTGGTGTGGTTGACATATACCGGGAACTCCAGAAGAGGTGTTCCGTTGATGTCTTTCTTGGTGGGCTCCGCCACCACGTTGCCGGTAAATACGGCGTTGATCCTACTCATACTTCCTCCTATTTTCTTAGGGCTTTGATATCGCTTAGCGCATGTGTCACGCTGAGCAATCCTTTGAACGCTTGCCACATGGCGTCGTGTTCATTATGGGGCATATCCAACAACTTTGCAAATGGTGCCATTGGATTGCCGTTCTTGTCGTTATCGCTGGGCCTGATGTGAAACAACGCCATCTTCTCGGGGATGATTGCGGGAGTCTCTATCCACTCGCCATCCACTTCGGTAAGCATTTTATCGCATCGACGCAGCGCTTCGAGTTGCATCCAGTGTTCGTCCCAGGTATTGCGTGATGTCTTCACGTCAATAAGAGTTACCACACCGTCTATTTTCCACAGCCCATCAGCCGTGCCAGCGTAACCGGACTCACTGTTCCATAGGGTGAACTCAGAATGAATTGGCTCAATCTCGTGCTGAGCATTAAATTCATTCCACTGTTCAACCATCTCCCAGAAGAAGAAGGAAGCATCTGTGACATCTGGATACGGGCACGCCCCATGATCTGCGGCTACCCAGTCGTGCATCATGGTGCCCAGTTCTGCTGCATCATTGAGCACGCCATCCGAATAGTTCCTGATATCCGAGAGGTCACCCTTGAGTGGGTCACGCTTCCAATACCAGCGCAGGAATCCAAACCCCTGCTCTTCGGTTCGGTTGAGCAAGCCATCGACATTGGCCACAGCGTAGGCCGCAGTGTTGTCCACGGCCCACTGTAGGACGCCCGGCTTGTCTAGCCTCTTGAGCACGGTGGTTACACCGGGGACAACATCCCCGGTGTGTGGGTGCTTATACCCACTGCCACCATGCCCGGAGGACCGGACTCTAAGCTTGGGTTCCACTACTCAACCTCGCCCGCTTTGAGTGCAGCAAGTACCTGCTTGAGGATGGACTCATCTGCCTTCCAGACCTCGAAGGGCTTGCCACCTGAGATGCGGTCACCGATAGTGTTGGCAACAGCTCCACTGAGACCGTTGGCACCGAGAAACATCTTCACCTGATCATAGGTTCCAGTGGCCGCAGCCTTTTGAATCTTGGCCGTGGACGTTGAAGAACCACCAGCGTTAGGTGTTACCTCGTATCCATCGGGGTCCGGCTCACCGGTAGCGATGTTGAAGGTAAGCAGGTTCGCAATCTTCTGGGCCTGAGTCACCGCCTTGCGCCCACCCTTGTCACCATTGTCGGCACCTTCAGCAGTAACACTGACGGTGAACTCCGACGCATCCTCGACGCTGATGTATGTAACGTCAAGCGTTACAACGGTCATCGGCACGGTGCGGTTCGCACCAATCTCTCGGGTGACTAGCTGATGGTTAGTGATTACCGGCTTGGTAATTACCTTGTGCTCAATCATGAGCTTGGAGATAGCTTCAAGGATGTCATCGTTCTTCACATACTTGTAGCTACCTTGCGAAGCTGGGCCAACCCCAGCCTTCGGTACGTTGCCAACCCCAGCTTGGATAGCTGCGATTGCCTTGTATATCTTTGGTACATCGGCCATTTCCTACCTCCTATTTATCTTGTGTTTTACCGTCAATGTAAACTTCTCCGCCCCACACTCCCACTGGTGGAGCGTAAGCGATTGCAAACCTAGCGCACTCAAGCAGTACCGGGCAACCTCTGCACAGTCGGTAAGCCTCGTCTGCTGATGGCTCTTGCCCCTCTGCGTAATCTATATAGGGACCGGGGTTGTCCTCACACAGCGCCTTGTTGTCTGCTAATTTTTTTTGCAAAGGATCGACAGCTCGCTCAGCCCGCTTGGTCAGGAGCAGATACTTGAGGGCGTTCTCATCCTTGCCATCACGAATAAGCTTGTCGGCTTTCTCCGCAGCTCGTTGCCTAGCCTGAAGAACCTGGCGTTCTTTTCTTGTGTCACCCTGCCGTGAAGGCATCTTTTTCCTTTAGCGTTCTGTTCATTTCGAAAGCCTTCTTTACCTGAGAGCTTAGTACCCCCGAGTCGTAGGTGTCAACAGCCACCAGCTCCACCGATCGCACGGTCTTATCTTGGCCGCGCCGATGTATGCGCTTGATGACTTG
>TARA_R110000851_G_scaffold69994_1_pt1 | contig 10777 bp, 13 predicted proteins | sample TARA_R110000851 | Tara Oceans TARA_R110000851 (sample SAMEA4397627) | marine metagenome | biome: Polar Biome; feature: [DCM] deep chlorophyll maximum layer (ENVO:01000326); material: water (ENVO:00002006), including particulate matter (ENVO:01000060) such as... | depth 17 m | reverse complement strand
TAGAAATGTAATTAAACCATCTAAGCTTTGTTTTGCGGTTTCAATGCTTCTGGGATAGTGATAGCCTAAATGTAAACGATTATGATTACACTTAGAAGCTCGTTGCATTATATCTGAGTCTTGTTCTATAATAATGACATCATGCCCTGCTCTATCTAACTCGTAAGCAATAACACAACCAAATATTCCGGCTCCTATAATTTTTATTTGCATTCTTCCTTCCAATTTATATAAGGTGATAACATATTGGCTTCTACATGGGTAGAATACCCAGGCATGCAAGATATTAAATTAGATCCAATCCTCCACAACTCAGTAAACATATCATGATCCCTAGTATATTCTCCCTCACAATATTGTAAATGGGTTGAGAATCTGTTTTTTAGAGTACTAAACTTACAAGCAAAGGTACAGGTTGTGGATGGGGTAGTTCTCCAATATGTAGAAGGGGATTGTATAATTTTAGATTGTAAACTGTCATACATTGGTAAATAGTATTTATCTGGGTGGTCATATAATGTAAAATATTCAGCCCCAATACAATTTACTCCTTCTAATAATATGTCTATCCACCCGGGTCTATGTAAGTAATCATCTTCTAAAAAATATATTATATCATCATCATTAAAATTTTGATTATTCACATATTTTAATATTTGTGTAAATGATTTAGCTTCTGTTCCAGCTTCTATTTCTATAGTATCTACTGGTTTTTTTGAAATAAAATGATCACCAATATCCCCACTCCCTTTATCAAAAACTGCTACATATTTAACATTATCGTTAAATGTTTTTAAAAAGTTATCAAATATTTTTTCTCTATCAAACCAAACAGGTCTTTCTTTATTAGCTGAGTTGCTAGAGAAGTTACAATGTCTTTGAAATATCCTAATCATAATAATTTATTTAAAGAGTTTATCATTATTTTCATATACGTTCAATTATGGTAAAACCATTGTTATTGGTAAATCTTTCTTTCAATTTCCAAGTATTCTTATTTTCATCTAAAAATTCAATAATGGCGTCCCATAATCCTTTATTCCATACCAACTCATTATTAAAAGAATTTTCGGAGGTTGTTGGTTCACTGTGATGTTCATAAGAAGTAGTATCATGAAAACATATATATTTTTTTACTTTAGAAGAATGTTTTCTCAATTCAGCTTTAAGTTGGTTGTAATGATGCCATGTATCAATAAACAATAAATCAGTTTCTTCAATATCAATTTCTAATACATTAGCTTCTATAAACTTAAAATTAAGCCCATAGGCTTTAGCAGTTTCTTCTACTTCTTTTATATCCCCTCCCCACCTTGATGGATTATATAAATCATAGGAAATAAGTTTTGTTTTAGGAGCTGCGGCTAGCCACCCCCAAGTAGATAAAACACTTCTGACCCCCATTTCAGTAATATGATCACATTCTTGCCCATATTTTATAATAGTTGGGAGATGTTCATTAATATCAGAAGGGGTTTTGTGTAGTTTATTTATTTTTTGTTCTAAGTCTATCATAATATTTTATTTATTGATTTTTTCATTTTATCTTCTCCATATCCTAATTTATTTCTACCTTGTTCCCCATTAATATAAATGTTAGGTAGGTGGTGTATTAAATTATCTTCAAACTCACTGATGCAAATCATTTTTTTCATTTCACAAAATTGATATATGTCTGTATTGACCTTACATTTTACACTGTAATGCGATTTGCCAAAAAATGTAGTAAAATCATACATTTCTCCTATGTTTAATAATTGTGATTTTGTCAATATAAATGTTGCTTGATGTATATTTGTAAAATGTGCAAACTTCCTCCCATCATATTCTTCTACACTATTATAATCCCAATCATAATGAGCATGGTATGCAGGGTAATATTTTCCTGTTTCATTTTCTTCATATTGTATTAACCCAGCAATTCTGTTTTTTGGGAGTATTGAAGTATATTCTAAATACTTATCAATGTGATGTTCTTGGAATAGATGATCATTTTCTCCAAATAAAAACACATCAAAATCATCTTTATAATTCCATATTACTTGTTTGCAAGTTAAAGGTAATAACTGATAGTCATCTAATTGGATAACATTAACATAATCTATCCCTTTAATCATATCTAAAGGAATATTTGAATTTACAAATATAGTTACTTTATATTTTTTAAACGATTTTAATTCATTAACTACTTGTTGAAGGTAGTGGAGTTGTTCTTCTCCATAGTTTACTAATACTGCTAATATATTTTTCATTATCCTATTCCTTTCCAAGTTGCTCCATTATTTGTATAAAAGTGATTACACTGTTGATCTACACCATCGTAATAGTAATCATAACCTTTTTTTACTATGTCTATTGCCCAATATCTATCCTCTTTACCTGCATATTGCTCGGGCATTGGGTGAGAGGATAAAAACTGTTTTTTATAAAAACAAAATGCATTATGTAAAAATTGACGATCCTCTATCTGAGAGTACATATTTTCTTTGTGTACTTTTTTAAAATGACTCCAAATATATCTTTTTGATATTTTCTTTCCTTTATATATTGGGGTTTGATTTCCAAACACTGCAACATACTTTTTATTCAAATATTCTTTAACTTTTTCAAAGTCTATCTTTGTAATCTGGGCATGTGCCGAAAGTATTAAGATATAATCATTTGTAGCACAATCAATACCCATATTAATAGACTTGCCTGGGGTGTAGTTATTAATTGATATTATTTTGATTGTTGTACGATCTTTAAATAAATTTATTATTTGCATTGAATCATCCGTAGAATTATCATCTACTACTATTATTTCAGGTTTATTAAAAAAATCTAAACATGATTGTATAGCAAACCCAATAAATTCAGATTCATTTCTATTTCTTATAATAATACTAATATTATCCATTAAATCTTCCCTCATAATTATTTCTAGAATCTAATTCACATTCTTGAAAATCATTCCCATGATTTATTAACATTTTTTCTCTAATTTGAATGTAAGAAGAAAGGTTAGACAAATCATGGGGTAATATAGCAAATTTATTATCTCTCCCAGGTAAATTATTATCTATAGTAAAATGTTTTTCAATTACTTTAGCTCCACACTCAATAGCTACTTTTGCAGATTCAACCCCCTGAATATGGTCAGAGTATCCAATTTCAAATTCAATATTTTCAAATTCTAGATTTTTTAGAGATAACATTCTTGGGAGATTAGCTATATTAGGATCACAAGGATATGAAGACACACAATGCATTAGATACAATTTAGCTTTATTGAAAAATAAAGTACTAAGTTTTATTTCATTAAATTTTGAAGTACCGGTAGACATAAAAATAGTATCGAAATTTTCATCACAAAATTTAATTAATTCATGATTACGAGATTCAAAACTAGGTATTTTAACTTCCTTGCAACCTAATTCAACTAACAATTTTGCATCATCGATGCTAAACACTGATGATAAAAATTTAATACCTATTTGGTTACAATAATTAATTAATTCAATATGGTCATTTTTTGACAATTCAGCTTTTTCATAAATTTGACGTCTACCATCATTATCCCAAGAACCGGGCTTTAATCTATCTACAGACCATGTTTGGTATTTAGCATATGTAGCTCCATTTTCTTGAGCGGTTTTAGCCATTTGTTTTGCTAATGTCATGTCACCACAATGGTTCCATCCTATTTCTGCTATAATTTTTACCATATTATTTTAATTTATTAATTGCTTTTTCTAAATCTTCTTGATAATGTATATCTATTGCATCGTCTTTCATACATCCTAATCTTTTACTTACTTGGCCTGCTTTTAAATAATCAAACTTAAATATACGTACAGATCCACTACGTTTATAATCTGGATTAACTGTTATTAAATCATCATAATTATTATCAATCATATATTGAATACATTCATCAAATGTGTGTGATCTATTTGGATTATCTGGTTGTAAACATACTACTAAATCATAGTCTTTAACTAAATTATTTACAATATCTAAATATACATCAACTACTTCAGTATCTCCACATAGTTCTTTTTTTCTGTTATGGAAAATAACTCCATATGGTAATACAATGTCTTTAACTTCTATTGATTCTGAAGATACAATAATATCCACATTATGTACACTATTATTTGCGTATTCAATTGAATACTCTACCAATGATTTACCATTAATTTTTTTAAGATTCTTTTTTTCTAATCTAGTAGAATCTAATTTTGAGGGGATGATTGTTAATACTTTCATAATTTATTTATTGCCCATGTATACGCTTTAGTTTGTCCTTCAATTGTCATACCTCCAGTATGTGGGGTTACTATTATATTTTTTCCTTCATTCATAGCTTTAATAATAGGAGATTTAGATAATTCATCAAATTCATTTTCAATAACATCTGCTCCATAACCTGTAAGTTTATTTATGGAAAGAGCATCTACTATATCTTTTTCATTAACTATTTCTCCCCTACTTGTGTTTATAAGATACAAACCTTTTTTAGATAATCCAAGTAATTTTGAAGAAATCATATATTTTGTTTCATTTGTTACGTGAACATGGAGAGATATTACATCACATCCTTGAAACATTTGTTCTAGTGAAGTTTGGGAAATATTTACATAAGGATCATAAATAAAAGTTTCTGCACCAAATGATTTACAATATCCTTCCATCATTTTACCTAAACGTCCATAACCAATAATCCCAATCTTTAAATCTTTAACTTGACGTCCCATAAATTGGGTATAATCCCACTGATAATTTAAAGTATGGTGTTTACTTTCTGGGATTTTTCTAAGAAGAGATAACATTAAACCAAACGCTAACTCTGATGTTGAAGGTAGATCATTAATTAAATCCATGTCACGTGTTAATGAATATATTTCGATGTTATTTTCCTTACAGTACTCTTGATCAATATGATTCATTCCTGTAGAACAAGTATTAATCAGTTTTATATTAGTTCCTTCAAGTAATTCCTTATCTATTTTATAAGTTTGTTGATTAGGATTACAAAGTATAATATCAATATTTTTTTCTAAAAGTAAGTTTCTAACTTCTTGTTTATTACCCTCTTCTAGATAAAAAACAGAGCCTTTGCTTTCTATTAATTCCTGGACTCCTAAAAGGTGTTTAATCGGGGTTATTGCTGCTATATTCATCTATGATTTTTTGTATTACTTGTGTAGAAGTATAATTTATTTTATATCCAAATTTATTTTTAGCTTTATCAGTGTTAGCAAATCTTCTTTTAATCTCTCTATAATTACCAAATGCTTCTTGTTGAGGTTGGTAAATTATTTTAGACTTAGAATTAGTTAACTGAATAATAGTTTGGGCTGCCATTTTTACAGACATTTCTTCATCCGTTCCTAAATTATATACTTCACCATTTAACTCACTAATATGATTAACCATGCTATTAAGTCCCTCTACTATATCTTTAGCATGAGATATACTACGAGTTTGAGACCCATCTCCATGTATTATAATATCTTCATTTTTTAAAGCTTTATCTATAAATAGGGGGATATGACCACCGGACCATCCCTTATTTGATCTTGGGGAAGCACACCCAAATATCCTAGCAATAGTGGCATGAATTAAATTTTCATTTACCATATTTAATACTAATTGTTCGTCATGTAATTTAGATAAAGCATATGAATATCTTTCTACATTTGGAGGTCCTATAGTAATGGGTTCATCTTCAATAAAAGTACCAGAATTACCATATATGTCTGAGGTAGAGGTGAAAAGTAATTTTGTGGTTGAATCAAAACAATACTCTAAAATATTATCCATCATTTTAAAATTAACTTTCATTACATCTGATGAATTAATTGAGTTTTTAGGAGCTTTTTTATATGCTGCTAAGTGGCATATAATATCTATATTTTTAAACTTAGATAAACAATTAGGAGTCGTTAAATCTATTTTTTCTAAAGGAAAATTACAGTTATTAATATTACCAAAAGATAAGTTATCAATAGCTATAACATGATGGTTACTTTCTAGTAGTTTATCTACTAAATGGCTGCCTATGAGACCTGCTGCCCCTGTTACTATTATTTTCATAGTCTTATTTTTTCTATTAATTTAATCGTGGATTCTACATCATCTAACCCATACCCATTTCCTTCTAAAATTTTAGTATAACTTATGTTATGTAATTCTGTAAAACCTGTTGAAAATTCTAGTTCTTCATTATCTATTTTAATAGACCTAAAGGGCTTCCATTCATCCCAAGGTAAATCTTCTTTTCTGATACTTAGATTATATTTCACCTCAGCATTTTTTAAAATTAATGTACCTGAGGATGTTTTAGGGGTATTAGTAACCTGATATTCTTTTATATCACCAAAAATCCATAATAACATATCAAAAAAATGAACTCCTATATTAGAAGCAACTCCTCCTGACTTTCCTAAATCTCCCTTCCAACTATAATCATACCATAAACCTCTTGGTGTAATGTAATCTAATGTTATTTTATGAAGTTTATTAGTGTTTGAATATTTTTCTTTTAGGGTTTTGATAGTAGGATGATATCTAAGTTGTAAGATAGTATTAATTTTTTTATTTGTTTCTTTTTCTATAGATTTTAAAGCTTCTAAATGTTCATATGTTAATACTAATGGTTTTTCACATATAACATTGCACTGATTTCTTAAGGCTAACCTAATGTGAGAATCATGGAGATAATTAGGTGAACATATTGAAACATAATCTACTCCTTGCCCTTTACGTCTAAGTCTATCTAAATGTCTATCAAACCTTTCAGATTCTTTAAAGTATGAAGCTTCAGGATAATACTTATCTATATAGCCTATACCATCATAAGGATCTAATAAAGCTACAAGCTCTCCATTATTATGTTTTATGGCTTCAACATGACGAGGAGCTATATAACCACTTGCTCCAATTAGTGCAAATTTACTCATAGTGTAATAGATTTAAAAGGTCCTTTAGTTATATCGTGATCATAAAAATCTCTTATCAAAGTTCCTGTGTAATTTTCTTTAATTTGTTCAAAATCCTCTACTATATTTTCATAATGCCACCCCCACCTTGATGACCAAGCATTAAAATTTGAGTACTTGCCAAAGTGATATTCATTCCCATCTCTTGATCCACGAGCAGAATTAGCATTTATACCATATTTTGTTTTTAAACTCTGGTGATTTAGGCAATATAGATCAGGTAGTATTAAGCATGGATAATTTTTATAATTAAACTGCATAGCTATATCAGGGAGCCAAAGGTGGAATTGATATTCTGTAGTAGGGATTATATATTTATTCCATAATCCAACATTAATTCCTACTGAAGCCCACATAGGGAACTCAACTATAAAAGGTTTTTGCCATAAAGGATTTTTTAATAAATTTTCTTGTTTTGAAGGACACAACCATCTAGCCTCTCTTTGGTGGATCGATAAATGAGCCATTCCTATTAAACCTAAAGGAGAATTACCTACTTTAAATTCGTTTAATGAATTACCTGTATAACTCCCATGGTCTAAATTATTGAATCCTAAAATACCAAAATCTTTTAGTTTATTTTTAGAAATTAAATCACTTATTTTACTAAAAAAATTTAGTGAAATTGGATAATTATCATGCTGGAAGCAGAATATCCATTTACAATTAGGTCGGTTTTCATTTATAAAGTCTATTAAAGTTTGAGTAGCCATTTGTACCCCTCTAGATTTATTTTCAAGAAAGACTATACCATATTTTTCACAAATACTTTTCCCCTTTTTAATTTCTTCTTCTGAGGATTGATCATCAATATTAATGAATTCAAATCCTTCTCGGTTTATGTTTTTTAAAACCTCTCCTTCTAACATATCATAATTGTTACGAGAAGAAACATAAATTATTAAATTATCGTGTTTCATATTTATTTTAAAATTATATTAACTATTCTTTCAGATGCTTTACCATCCCATATCATTGGGGTGGGATGATTTAAATTTTTTTCAAATAAGTCTACAGATAAATCTTTAATATTAGGTACTAATTTATTTCCTAATTTTAAGGTAGTTGTATGTTCTGTAGAAGGTCTTAATGTTAACAAAGGTTTTTTCAAAAAACAAGTTTCACATTGGATTCCCCCTGAGTCTGAAATAACTCCCGAAGAATAATGGATATGAGTTATAAAATCTATGTACCCTAAAGGATCTATAAACCGGATATTGGGGTAATTACGAATAAGATTTTTCTTTAACCTAGGATGAGTAGGGAAGAGAATAGGCTTATCAAAATTATTTAGCTGGGTTAAAATTTGGTTTAAGATAATGGGATTATCAACATTAAAAGGACGATGGAAAGTAGATAAATAAAATTCTTCATCAACTATAGGAGTTTTTTTAGTAATAATATCTTTTATAGTATGTAAAGAATCTATAGCAGTATTACCTACTAATTCTCCATTATTAATTCCTTCATTTTGTAATAAAGTTATTGAGCTAGGTTCAATGCAAAATAAAAGATCAGAACAGTGGTCAATTAATATTCTATTAATCTCCTCAGCCATTGTTTTATCTCCGCTTCGGCATCCCGCTTCTATATGATATATAGGAATATTAAGTTTAACAGCAGCTAAAGCTCCTGCTAAGGAAGAATTTACATCACCATATACTAATACAGCTTTAGGGGATTCTTCAACAAGGATTTTTTCTATTTCTATAATAGATTCTCCTGTTTGGGTTCCATGGGTTCCGGATCCTATTCCTAAATGATAATTAGGGTCAGGAATATCTAAATCTTGAAAAAAAACTTGAGACATCATAAAATCATAATGTTGATTAGTATGTACTATAACATTATTACATCCTTTATTAGCTAAAGCTTTAATTACAGGGGCTGATTTAATAAAATTAGGACGAGCAGCTAATATGTGAACAAACTTATACATTTAATAGTTGTTTTATATATCCAATAAAATAATCAGTGCTATTGAACTCTAATCCACCTTGGATTGTATCTTCAATAAAATTTTCATTAGTTTCATAATCATAAAAAATGCCTGTTTGTCCCGTTCCTGGAATTAATGTAGTTGGGATACCTAATTGTATAGGTTTCAATGCTAAAGTACTAGGAGCACTAATTACTTCTACACTTTGAGCAATTAATAAATTATCATCCTCTACATCTAACAATACTTTATAATCTAATTCTTTAGGTAAAATTTCTTCTAAATAATTTAAATGTTTTTGAAAATCAGTATCAGGTCGACTTTTTATTTTTATTACAGTAGGTTTATTATATTTTTCTTGTAATTCTAATAAATTTAAACTATCAAATACTTCTTTATCAAATAATCTAAAATTACTTCCATTTCCTGTAGGAATTTGCCCCTCATGTCCTAAATAGTTAATAATTATTAATATATGTTCTTTTTCAACATTTAAATAATTTTTTAATTTATCATTAGCAGGAATTCCTGATGGGATTTGATGTTCAAACTTTACTTCTTTTTTCCCAAATACAAAACACCCATCATATGATTTTCCAACATTATGAATTTCATATTTATGTTCTGTTACACCATGACTGCATGCTAATAATAAACATTTCTTCCTTTGGTATATTTCAGATAATCCATTATATGTGCGATTATCATCAGTAATAATTAAATTATAATCATCATAACTTAAATTAATATTTGTAAAAACTTTATCAAAATAATTTAAATATTCTCTATCAAATGATTTTCTTAAATCATTATCTCCTGACCACTTCCAAGAAGAAGACATCTGATATAGTTTTAATAAATCTAAATTATATTCAGATGCTAATTTAGGTATAATAGGATATATTCTTTCTCCTACCCTGTATTGAGTAGTAACTAATAATATACTCTTTTTATCTGACATTAAGGTAGTTTTTAATATAGTCTTCTATATTCATAATGTTTCGTAAAATTTATTTTGTTTTTCTTGTCTTTCTATTGTTTTGGGGTGGATTAAACACCATTCTTCGTCTATCGGAAGATACGACATTGTTTTATACCCTCCAAGTACTTCATGTACTTTATTCCCCCACTTTATTTTACCGTTATTTTTATAAATGCGCCATTGGTAATCTGGGAAATTTACCCAACCTTTATCATTAACTCTCCACCCCCATTTATCAATATATTGTTGAGTTAGGTTAGAAACAGTATTAATTCTAGGAACCTGTATTACATCAACACTATTATGTTGTAAAATTTTAGGTAAGTTATCTAAAACATAGGGGGAAACCATTTCATCAGCATCTATTTGGTAAATATAATCCCCAACACAGTTATCTGTTAGATTATTTTTGAAATTTGCAAAGTGGTTATTTAAAGGAAATTCTATTACTTTAACACGATCCTCACATTTATTTAATACTTTTAAAACCTCAAGAGTAGTATTATTTTCATCACATTGAACTACTATTTCATCCTCTTCTCTAATATTTTTAATTAAAAAAGATAATAATCTATCTAATTCTTTATGTTCATCACATACTGTTATTGCGTAACTAATTTTCATGACATAAAGATAATAATTTATTTTTTAGTATCCACATCTTTTTATACTTTATACATAGCATATTTAAGTAAAATTTCTTCTCCATGTTTGATATCTCTTAAAGTTTTTATCATAAAGAAATCCTCCTCTAATTTAAAGTTATTGTTACTAACTTCAATATTGGGTTTCATCAAATAAACATTAGGGATATCATTATGATTAATAAACCCACCTAAAGGTGTTCTAATAAGATTATTTTCAAAACGT
>TARA_R110000851_G_scaffold10942_1_pt1 | contig 10790 bp, 7 predicted proteins | sample TARA_R110000851 | Tara Oceans TARA_R110000851 (sample SAMEA4397627) | marine metagenome | biome: Polar Biome; feature: [DCM] deep chlorophyll maximum layer (ENVO:01000326); material: water (ENVO:00002006), including particulate matter (ENVO:01000060) such as... | depth 17 m | reverse complement strand
TACTTTTAAGACGTGCTGAGTTAACATTAAATAAAATTAATTCAAACACACTTCAACTAACACATAAATAATGGAAGAAATTATATTTGGTAAAGAAGTAAAAAATAAGTTACTAAATGGTATAGATAAACTAGCTAATACAGTTAAAGTAACTATGGGACCAAGTGGTAATACAGTTATTATAGCTGATGAATATGGTAAGCCTTATGCTACTAAAGATGGTGTATCAGTATCTAACTATATTAAACTTAAAGACCCTGTAGAGAATATAGGTGTTACAATGATTAAAGAAGTAGCTAAGAAAACTGCTGATGAAGCTGGGGATGGTACTACAACTAGTATTGTATTAGCTCAATCACTTATTACTAATGGTATTGCGTTTTTAAATAAAGGTGGTACTTATAACGAAATTAAAGAAGTTTATTCAAAGTTATTACCACAAGTATTAAATCTTATTGAAGACGTTTCTACTAAAGTTACAGCTGATAATGTTGTAGATGTAGCTACTGTATCTGCTAATAACGATTCTAAAATAGGGCAACTTATTCAAGTAGCGTTTAACCATTCTACAGTAGTTAAAGTTGAAGAAGGTAAAGATATTAAAGATACTCTTGAATTAATAACTGGTGTAACATATCCTGTAACATATTTTAGTAAAAAGTTTATAACTAATGATGCTAAGAATACTGCTGAAATTAATGATGCTGTTGTATTATTACTTGGTTGTAAGTTAGATAAATTAGATAACTTAAAGAAAGTTTTAACTCATTGTAATACGACAGAAAAACCCCTATTAATAATAACAGAGTTTATTAGTGATGATGCTTTACATATGTTAGAGACTAATCATATTAATAATGCTTTGCAAATATTACCTATTAAAACACCCGGTTATGCTAGTTATAGAAATGAGTATATAAAAGATTTAAGTGAGCTTACTAATAGTAATATTATAGGTGATTTATCTAAAATGGTAGAAGTTGAACAGTTAGGTAAAATTAAAAGTGTAACAACTAAGCCTACAGAGACTGTATTAATACCACATGATGATATTGAGATTGAAGAAAGAATTACTAATTTATTTACGTTAAGTAAAGAATCTGAGCTAAGTGATTATGATAAAAAGATTTTATTAGAAAGAATTGATAATCTAAACGGTAAAGTATCTATCATTAAAGTGGGTGCTAAATCTGAGATTGAAATGAAAGAGCGTTATGATAGAATTGAAGATGCTGTATATGCAGTATCATCAGCACTAGAAGAAGGTGTCTTAGAAGGTGGTGGAGTAGCTTTATATAAGATTGCAGACACTTTAGATGTCGATAGTAGTAAATCATTATATTTAATATTACAAGCCCTTAGAGCTCCTAATTTAACTATTAATGAAAACGGTGCTAAAGTTAATCCTTTTATATTTGATGATTATACAGTAGTTGATCCTGCTAAAGTAACTAGATGTGCTTTAGAAAACGCGGCTTCAGTAGCATTAACTATATTAGGGACTAAAGCAGTTGTATTAAATGAACATTTATGGTAGATTTATTAAGTTTAAAGTTAAACAAATATCAAACACCTATAACACAAGAGTTAAAAGATTCTTTACACAAAGAAGTATGGAATGATTTAGAAGAATATATTTCTACAGTATCATTTATAGATCATATGATAGCAGATGAAACTGTTCGTGGTTATGCTAAAGACAAACCTCGTAATAGTAATGGACGTATAATTATAGACTTAACTAAACCTCATATATTAGAAGATATAGATTTCTTTAGAGAGAAAGCTTTGTTTTTTCAAAAGAATGGTAAATATACTAATATACCAGTTAATTCAAATCCTAAATCTGAATACGCTGCTTTTTGGAAACAAGAGTTACATAGATGGGAACATGGTTTAACTAGAGAATCTGATGGAGAATGGATACCAGGAGAATTATATTTTTACTGGAACTACAGTCCTATATGGTTAGTTAAAGAAGATAAAACTAATAGTAGTGATAATAAAAAAAGTAAGGGTAGAAGAGTTAGGGAATTTCCTAAACCTTGGTCTGGAGACTATTTATTTCATCATTACATAGATCAAGCTAAAACTAATGGTAAACATGGTAAGTTATTAAAGTGTAGAGGAATTGGGTTTAGTTTTAAATGTGCTTCTTGGAGTCCAAGAAATATGTATATATACCCAGGTTCAGGTAATCCTAACTTTCATTTAGCTTCAGAGAAATCATTTATACAAGGTGATAAAGGAATTTTTGGTAAAGTAATGGATTGTTTAGACTGGATAGCTGATAATACACCTTTTGCTAAACTTAGACTTACAGATAGTAAAAAAGGAATGGAAATTCAGCTAGGTTATTTAGATGAGTATGGTGTACGTAGAGGATTATTATCTTCTGTGTTTGGTATATCATTAAAAGATAATCCTGAAAAAGCAAGGGGTATTCGTGGACCTTTGATTCATTATGAAGAAGACGGTTTATTTCCTAATTTAGAAACAGCTTGGAATGTAAATAGAAAGGCTGTTGAAGATGGTGATGTATCATTTGGATTTATGCTTGCCGGTGGAACCGGAGGTACTGAAGGAGCTTCTTTTGAAGGATCTGAAAAGTTGTTTTATAAAGCGGATGCATATAATATATACTCTATACCTAATGCATTTGATAAAAATGTTAAAGGTGCTACAAAGTGTGGTTATTTTTGGGGTGCTTATATAAATCGTAATAAATGTTATGATGAATCTGTTGGAGAATCTGATGTTATAAAAGCTTTAATAGAAATATTACAAGATAGATTTTTAGTAAAATATAATTCATCAGATCCAAAAGCTATTACACAGAAAAAAGCTGAGGAATGTATTACACCTCAAGAAGCTGTATTAAGAGTTGATGGTACTATATTTCCTGTAGCAGATTTAAAAGATTATTTAGAAGATATATTTCCACGTAAAGAATCTTTCTTAGCGGAACATTATGTAGGTGATTTAACATATAAAGCTGATGGTGGAGTTAAATGGTCTCCTAACCCAAGTTTATATCCAATTAGATCTTACTCTAATGTACCAGCTAATAAAAAAGGTGCTGTAGAAATATTTGAAATGCCTAAAAAGAATGGTAAAGGAGAAATAGCTAGTGGTAGATATATTGCAGGGATTGACCCTATTGATGCTGATACAGGTAATTCATTATTCTCTCTTTTATTAATGGATACATTTACTGATAGAATAGTAGCTGAATATACAGGAAGACCTAGAACTGCCAAAGATGCTTATGAAATAACATTAAAGCTTTTAATAATGTATAATGCTCAAGCTAACTATGAAAATAACCTAAAAGGTTTATTCAGTTATTTTGATACTAAAAATGCATTATATTTATTAAGTGATACTCCTCAGATTGTACGTGACATGGAGTTAACTAAAGCAACTAATGTATATGGTAATCGTAGTAAAGGAACTAATGCAAACGCTAGATTAAATAGTTGGGCTAGACTACTGCAAGTAGATTGGTTATTAGCTAAAGTAAATAGTGATGATGTTGAAGACAAACGATTAAACATGCATAGGTTAAGATCTATTGGTTATATAGAAGAGTTAATCTATTGGAATCCGGATGGTAACTTTGATAGGGTATCAGCAGCAGGAATGTTGTTTATCCTAAGAGAAGATAGATTAAAACGTACTGTAACTGCTAAAGACAATCAGTATAAGAATGTTAATTCCTTATCAAATGATCCTTATTTTAATAAGAATTATAAGAACGGAATGGGTTTAGATAAATTAATAAAATAAAAAGCTATATGCGTTCGATGTATATTTTGGATTAAATATTTAATTCTTGTATATTGAACGCTTATAATTATATTAAATATGGGAACATTTCATAATGTAAAAACACCTCCACAACGTCTTAGTTTTTCTAAGAAAGGAAAAGAGTGGAGAAAAAATAATGTAGATAATGGCGATAACAATTCTTTATATCATAATGAAGGTGTTAGGCAGTCTTTAAAAAATAGAGTAATAAATCTTAATTTATACAACGGTGTAATAAATACTAATGATATGAAAGAAGTTGTTAACCCTTATGGGATTGATGCTGATTTTATACCTAAGTCAATACCACACCATCCTATTGCTGTACCTAAAATAGATTTATTAGTAGGTGAAGAGATTAAACGTAGGTTTGATTGGTCTGTTGTAGTTACAAATCCTAATGCTGTAACAGCTAAAGAAAATGATAGAAAAAATGTTTTAACGCAAAGAATTACTCAATACATACAAGGTAACTATTCAGAACAAGAACTTGAATCTAAAATGAAAGATCTTGAAAAGTATATGAAATATGAATGGCAAGATGTTAGAGAAAAGATGGCAAATCAAATTCTTAAACATTATTGGGAAGAGCAAAAATTTGCTTATAAATTTAACGATGGATTTAAAGATGCTATGATAATGGCAGAAGAGATTTATCAAGTTGATATAGTTGCTGATGAACCTATACTTGAAAAGCTTAATCCTTTAAAAGTAAGGGCTGTACGTAATGGTAATTCTAATAAAATTGAGGACTCTAGCATAATTGTTATAGAGGATCATTGGTCTCCGGCTAAAATAGTTGATACTTTTTATGGTGAAATAAAACCTACAGAAATTGATACAATAATGAAATATGGGGGAAGATCTTCTAAAGGGGGTTATAGTGATGATGACAATAACCACGTATTATTACGCGATTCAGTTGAAGATTTTTTAGGAGTTGCTGAAATTAATGGTCATAACTTTGGTAGTGACTACACTGATCCGGATGGTAATATTAGAGTATTGAGAGTCTATTGGAGAAGTTATAAGAAAATTAAAAAAGTTAAATATTACGACGAAGAAGGTGAAGCTCAGTTTAAATTTATGTCTGAGGAATATATACCTAATAAAGATTTAGGTGAGGAAGTTACTGACTTGTGGGTTAATGAAATATGGGAAGGTACTAAAATAGGTAAAGAAATTTATATTCAAATGAGACCTAAAGAAGTTCAATTTAATAGATTGAATAATAAGTCTCAATGTCATGCTGGTATTATTGGGCAGGTGTATAACACTAACCAAGGTAAAGGTATTTCATTAATGGATAGGTGTAAAAATTACCAATATTTATATGATGCTATATGGGATAGGTTAAACAAAGCTATTGCTACTAACTATGGTAAAATATTTGAATTAGATATTTCTAAAATACCAGATAACTGGGAAGTTGAAAAATGGATGCATTTTGCTATTGTAAATAAAATAGCTATTGTAGATAGTTTTAAAGAAGGTAGTCATGGTGCTTCTACAGGAAAATTAGCAGGATCATTTAATACACAAGGTGGTAGATCTATTGATATGGAATCTGGTAATTACATACAACAGCAAATTCAATTACTTGAGTTTATTAAAATGGAAATGGGTGAAATTGTAGGTGTGTCACAACAACGTCAAGGACAAATTTCTAATAGAGAAACTGTTGGTGGTGTTGAAAGAGCTGTTAATCAGTCTAGTCATATTACTGAACATTGGTTTATGCAACATGAGAATGTTAAGTTAAGAGTATTAACTGCGTTTTTAGAAACTGCTAAAATAGCTCTTAAAGGTAAAAATCCTAAAGTGCAATATATATTAGATGATCAAACTATACAAACTTTAAATGTTGATGGTGATGTATTTTGCGAAGCTGACTATGGGGTTGTGGCAACTAATTCATCTAAGACACAGGAGATGGAGCAAACTATTAAAGGTTATGCTCAATCATTCTTACAAAATGGTGGTAATTTATCTACTATAATGGATATATACTTCAGCCCTTCATTAGCTGATATGAGACGTAAAATAGAAATTGCTGAAGATGATTTACATCAGAAAAATTCTGAATCTTCTCAACAACAATCTAAACTTGCTGAACAACAACAAGCTCAAGAATTACAACTTGAACAAGCTAAAATGACGTTAGAAGATACTATTAACATTAGAGACAATGATACTAAACTTCAAATAGCTTCTTTAAATCAAGAAGACTATGACAGTGATGTAAATGATGATGGTATTGGATTAGATGCTGAAAAACTTAATTTAGAAGAAAGAAAGTTTCAAAGTGATAGGGAAAATTCTAGTAAGGATTTAATGCTTAAAATAAAATCTTTAAATAATGACATGACTAAGCATAGTGATAATGTAAAGTTAAAAGAAAAACAAATCAAAAAAGCTGCTACTAAACCAGCTAAATAAAAAGCTATATGAGTTCTATATATAATTTGACTTTAACTAATAAAGTTGTTATATTAGGTATTCGCTATAAAATTTGGGAGAAATATGGACGATAACAACAATTTAGAAATGGATTTATTTGGTGATCAAGGATTAGAATTAAACCTTGATGGACTAGAAGATTTTCAAGAAACTTCAGATGACCAAGATGTGTCTAATGAAAATAATGATGATTCGCAAGAATCAACTGATGAAATTAATAACCAAGGTGAGGATCAGGATTCTGATTCAGAGAGCGTAACTGAGGAAGATGACCAAGATGAAGGTAGCGAGGGTGATGATTCTCCCAATTTATTTTCTTCTGTAGCCACTGTTCTTCAAGAACAAGGTTTACTACCTTCTCTGGATATCGCTGAAAACAAAATTGAGAATGTTGAAGATTTAGCAAGTGCTATGAAAGCGGAAGCTGAAAATTTAGCTAAGTCTACAATTATTGATAAAATTGGTGAAGAAGGTTATGAGTATATTAATAAAGGTATATCTGTAGATGAGTATAATGCTTATAAAACTACAGCAGATACTTTAAATAATATTACAGAAGATTCTTTATCTAATGATATTGAATTAAGTAAAAAAGTAATCTTTCAAGATTACATTAATAATGGTATAAGTGAAAGTAAAGCTTCTAAATTAATAGAGCGACTTTCTGATTTAGGTGATGATAGTATTATAGAAGATGCTACAGAATCTTTAGTGAATGTAAAAGATTTTAATAAAAGTGCTTTAGATAATCAAGCTGAAACTATTGCTGCAGAAAATGCTCTAATAGAAAAACAACAGCAAGATGTTGAAAAACAATTAAAAAAATCTGTTTACGATACCAAAGAATTAATAAAAGGGCAGTCTATAAACAAAGGCTTTCAAGATAAAGTCTACAATAGTATGACTAAAATAGTTGGTAAATCTCCAACAGGTGATTCTGAGAACGCGTTAATGAAACAGCGAAGAGAAGACCCCGTAGATTTTGATACTAAGTTATATTATGTTTATGAAATGACTAAAGGTTTTAAAGATTTTTCTAAGTTTACAGCATCAGCTAAGTCTAGTGCTATATCAGATATGGAAAGAGCTTTAAAAAACAATAGTATAAATAATGCAGAATCACCTTCTTATTTACAAGATGGTGAGAGTTACAGTGATGGTCTAGGAGCTGAATTAAATTATTAATAATTAAATAACTAGAAAATAAATAAACTAAATTTAAATTATGAGTGTAGGTAAATTCGTTGTCACAAAAGGTAAACACTGGTCGGGGCTAACATTAAAAAACCATATTGGGGCTATTTTTGGAAGTAGACCACAGTTGGCATCAAAAGTAACTACTGTATTACTTCAATCCGCAGGGATGAAAAATTTAGATACGTCGTTATCTTTATTTCCTGAGAAAGTATTAGAATCAAGCGATGATTTCGTTTGGAAATTAGTAGGAAGTGATGAAAGAAATATTCCATTAACTGAAGCTCGTTATAACGGAGCTGTTGTTGCTGACGGTGACACAGGTATTGGAGCTGGTAGAACAACATTTGAATTAGTATTCGCTGAAAAATGGTTTACTAAAGTACATGTAATTTCTGGTATTCATCCAGATATCTATCAAATTAGAATTTTAGAAGAGCCTGTTGCAGAAGCTCCTAATAGATATGTTTACACATGTGAAGCATGGGGTGGACAAGAGTCATTAGCGGGTATTCCAGGTAGTGAATTAATTGCAAACAATAGATTCTCTATTGAATCTGCTTATGTTGAAGACGAACTTTCTATTGAAGGTGCTGGAATTCAATTTACATCACCTTACTTAATGAGAAATAGTGTTTCTAACTTACGTTTTGAACATAAAGTTTCTGGAGCAATGATTGATTGTAAAGTTGAACCGGTTTATTTTGCGGGTATTGAGACAAGAGATCCTAATAGCGGTAAAGTACATTCTTCTAATACATGGATGCAAGAAGTTCATTGGCAGTTTGAAAAAGCATTATCTAGAATTAAATCTAGAACGTTAATGTTTGGAAAAACAAACCGTGCTGAGAACGGTGGTTATTTAAATAAAGGAAAATCAAATATTGAAATTAAAGCAGGTTCTGGAATTAGAGAACAAATTGAAGTAAGTAATACTACTTATTACAATAGATTCTCAATTAGATTATTAGAAGATATGCTTTATGAGTTGTCTGAAGGTAAACTAGATTTTACAGAACGTAAATTTATGTTGCGTACAGGAGAACGTGGTGCAGCACAATTTAGTAGAGCTGTAACAGCTGAAGCATCAGGATGGGTTAATTTAACTCAAAATAATCCTGCTGTAGTACAAAAAGTTAGTTCTAAATTTCATGACAATTCACTTAAAGCTGGTTTCCAGTTTACTGAATGGACAGCACCTAACAACGTAAGTGTATCTATTGAGGTTGATCCTATGTATGATGACAAAGTAAGAAACAAGTTACTACATCCAGATGGAGGTGTAGCTGAATCTTACAGATATGATATTTTATATATCGGATCTAGCGATGAACCAAATATCCAAAAGATTAAAGTTCGTGGTGAAGATGAGTTAAGAGGTTATAAAGCTGGTATTAGAGATCCGTTTACGGGACGAAGAGGTGGTATTATGAATCACATGGAGGATTCTGCTGTTATTACAGCAATGTGTATGACTGGAGCGATGGTAAAAGATCCTTCTAGAACTGCAACATTAATTCCTTCAATATTAGGATAGTATATTAAAGGCTTAATAGGGGTGTGTCTTAAACACCCCTTTTTTTACAATTAAAATTTTAACAATGGGAGTAGTTAAAGAATTTACATTACCGGATACAAAAGTAACAGTTAAATATATTAAACGAAAGAAAGGGATGGCTGCTGGTGAGCATATTACCAATGATCATGTTATTTCAGGTGGAATGTTAATTAATTCTACTAAACGTTTTACAGTACCATTACAACGTAATGGAGGGTTAGCAAATATATTAACTAAAGTAGAAAAAGATTATTTAGAAGGTTCTGATGCATTAAGAGGTGCTAATTTATCTATCTATAGTGATTTTTGGAGAGACTTTTATGTTACACTTAGAAAAGAAGACAATGTATTTGACATGAGTAGACCAATGGAGTTTATTCAAGTTAGATTATTAGAATCTTTAAAAGATCATGTTGCACCTTCGTGGGCACAACGAAATGATAAACAAAGTTATCAATTTGTTATAGTTGCTGAGGGAGAAGAGTTTAAAGAAACTAAGCGTAAATATGACGCTAAGAAAGAAGCCTTTAAATTATATGGTAAAGTAGAAGATGATAAAGAACAATTACTTGGAATCTTAAAGTTAATTACTAATAAACCATTATCAAAAGGTTCTAAATTAGATTGGATTCAAGGTCAAGTGGAAGAGTTTATTGATAATTCACCAAGAAAATTTGTTGAGTTAGTAAAAGACACTTCGTTTAATACTAAAATTTTAATTCATAGAGGGGTTGATTCTGGTGTTATATTAAAAGTATCTAATAAATATAGTACTGTAGATGGTTTACCATTATGTGAGGCGGATGAAAATCCAACTTTTGACAATGCTGTTAGATATTTAGACAATGATAAACATCAAGAAATTAGATCATTAGTAGAAGCTAAAATTAAAAACGCTGAATAATAAATGACTACTACAGAATTTTCAAATACGTTTGACATATTATATGACAATGTAGCAAGTAAAAGTGCTCCAGGGTTGGACTTATATGAGAAATCTGTTTTCTTAACAAAGGCTCAACTTGAGATAATTAAGAATCATTATTTAAATCAGAATAAGTATCAAACTTCTTTTGAAGGTAATGAAAAACGAAGAATTGATTTGAAAGAATTAATTAGAAATTATGAAACAAGTACGTTACTAAATTCTAATGTTGGTTTATCAACAATGTCTAAGTTTTACCAATTACCTAATGATTTATTTTTAACAATTCAAGAACAAGTTATTTTTAGTTCAACTACTAATAATTGTATTAATGATAAGGTTGTTAAAGTGATTCCTAAGACTCATGATGAATATAACGTGCAGATTAAAAATCCTTTTAAAAAGCCAGACAAGGATGTTGTGTGGAGGTTGGACTATAGTAAGCAAAATAATATTGATAATGTAGAACTTATAGCCAAGTATGATATTAAAAAATATCAGTTAAGATATATAAAATTTCCATCACCTATTATATTAACATCTTTAATATTAGATGATTTTATAGGAATGGGACTATCTATAAATAGTCAAACTAACGAACAAACAAGTGAGTTAGATGAGAGTATTCACGATGAAATAATTAATAGAGCTGTTGAATTAGCAGTGAGAGATTATAAAGAATCTAATTTACAAAATAAGATTCAAACAAATTTAAGAGACGAGTAAAACAATTTTTAAACTAAATTAAAATAAATGGCAGTATTTGGACCAAATCAAGTTGGTGAATTAATCGTTGGTAGTGCAGTGGCATCAGAAACTACAGTAGCAACTTTTATCACATCG
>TARA_R110000851_G_scaffold30542_1_pt1 | contig 10796 bp, 9 predicted proteins | sample TARA_R110000851 | Tara Oceans TARA_R110000851 (sample SAMEA4397627) | marine metagenome | biome: Polar Biome; feature: [DCM] deep chlorophyll maximum layer (ENVO:01000326); material: water (ENVO:00002006), including particulate matter (ENVO:01000060) such as... | depth 17 m | reverse complement strand
CAGGCTGGTGATCAGTTGGCCGCTGCGCTGACTTAGCTGCAGCGCCTGCAGCAGGCTATCAAGGTGCGCTCTATCGGGTGGTAAGCGTTGCGGCAGTGCAACGCCTATTTTTGCCAGCTCATTCAGCGCCGCAACCGCTGCTTGATCGCTTAACGGACTACTGCTCACCGGGAGTGGTTGATCAGCAAAGCGCAGATAGTGTTCAAACTCTTCGCTGGCATTCAACGCATTCCAGTAGGTCGCTGGCAGGTTGGCACCTTTGTTTTCTGCGATCGCGATCAGTTGTTCGCGCAGCTCCGGCTGTTCGTCCCGTTGTGCGAGCAGGGCAGTACACTGGTCCAGCGCGCGCAACAATTCGCCGTCGTAGGCGAGCCGATGGCTCCAGGGCATGACCTTGCCGAGCACGCTATTGCGCTCGCTGATGCGTTGCTGCAGCAGCCGACAGTCATTGGTATCCACAATCAGGTCGAGCAGGCCAATACGCAGTGGTGCGATGGTTATCATCCGTTCGCGGCGAGCTGGAAAACGGTATAGGGCGAGCTGGTCGGGGACAAAAGGCTGCCAGTCCTGCTGCAACACTCGCGCCACACGATCAAGATAATTGCTCATCTGCTGCTGCGCCTCGGGCGCACGCTGACAGCCCGCCAGCGTCAATAGCAGGGATAGCAATAGGGCAAGGGTGGCGCGGGTTGGTAGGGCAGACATGGGCTCAGTATGCCATGCCTGCTGTGACCGGGTCAGTGGGTCGGGTGGCTTGGCGAATAGGGTGGGCGCGGTGGGCGCAGTTTCTCGCGCTTGCCGACGACAGCCAGCCGTAGGCCCAGGAAGAGCGCGGCGCTGCTCAAACCAATAATCAGCCCCATCCAGAAGCCCGCCGGACCGCGTGGCGGGCCGAGCAGATCACTGATGCCCAGTAGATAACCGGCAGGTAGGCCAATCAGCCAGTAAGCAATCATGGTTAGCAACATCGGTAGGCGTGTGTCCTGAAAGCCGCGTAAGGCACCCGCACAGGCGACCTGAACCGCATCGGAGAACTGATAGAGCGCGGCCAGCACAAAAAGGCTGGCGGCCAGCGCGATGACTTCCGCGTCCTGGGTATACAGCAGCGGAATCTGCTCGGCAAAAAGATACATACCGCCAGCAGCTATGGTCGCAAAGCCGAGCGCCACCACAGTGCCGACCTTGGCGGCAAACAATGCCGCCCGCGCCCCGTTGCGGCCCAGGTTGTGGCCAACCCGCACGGTAATCGCCAGCCCCAGACTGAAGGGCACCATAAAGGCCAGCGAAGAAAAATTGATAGCGACCTGATGGCTGGCCACCACGATAGCGCCCATGCCGCCAATCAGCAGGGCGATCACGCAAAACATGCTGGTTTCGGCAAAGAGCGCTATGCCGATAGGAAAGCCCAGGCCGAACAGCTGGCCCAGCGTGCGTCCCTTGGGCCAGTCAAAGCGCTCGAAAAGGCCGCATTCGCGGTAGGTGGGTGATCGCTTGATGTGGATCAGCAGGCATATCAGCATCGCCCACATCACCAAGGCCGTAGCCACGCCACAACCCACCGCGCCCATGGCCGGCATGCCGAGTTTGCCGTACACCAGGATATAGTTGGCGGGCACGTTGATGGCCAGGCCGATAAAGCCAACCAGCATGGCCGGTTTGGTATTGGACAGCCCATCGGTCAGCCCGCGTAACGCCAGCATCATGCCAACGGCAGGAAACCCCAGGGAGATCGCCAACAGGTAGTCCAGGGTGACCGGAATAAGCTGCTCACCAATATCCATGGCAACCAGAATTGGTCGCGTCAGATTCAGAAATACCGCGCAGGCCAAGCCAATGAACAAGCCCAGCCAGGCTCCCTGGCGCACCATGGGGCCGGTATCGGCCAGGCGGCCAGAGCCGTTGCTGGCTGCCACCTTGGAGGTGATGATCATCATCACGCCAGTGAGAAACAACAGGGTAGGAATCCAGAACGAGTTGCCCAGGGCGACGGCAGCCAAGGCCTCGGGACTGACGCGCCCCGCCATGGCGGTGTCGATAAAGCCCAGCAGGGTGTTGGCAAGCTGAGCGGCGACAATCGGCAGCACGAGCACAATCAGCGCCCGCAGTTCTGCTACAATGCGCGGCCCGTTAAAGCGAGGTGGTCTGCTGATCATTACCAAGATTGCCTTCAGAAAAAGCGGTTCATCCTATCAACTTGCCAGATATTGTCTACTAGCCAATGCAGTACCATTGCGACGATCTTGTAACCCTGTTTGACCGCTGCTTTGCGGTTGATTTCAACACCCGACTGGTGGGCGGTTATCCTGAGCCCGAATATCTGCCGGCAGATGATGAGTCTGGTTTTCACCGCATACGTTTTACCCACGATTATTTTCGCAGCGCGCTACATGAAGTAGCGCATTGGTGCGTGGCTGGGCCGCAGCGACGGCTGTTGGCCGACTTTGGCTATTGGTATGCGCCCGATGGCCGCAGCGCAGATCAGCAAGGTGCATTCGAGCAGGTAGAAGTGAAGCCGCAGGCCTTGGAATGGTTGTTCTGCGCGGCAGCCGGGCACCGCTTTGATGTGAGTACCGATAACCTCAGCGGTGAGGCGACCGACCCAACGCCGTTCCGCACCAGGGTGCATGCGCAGGCAGTGAGCTATCTTGAGAGTGGTTTGCATGAGCGCCCGGCGCGTTTTGTCGATGCGCTATTGGCGTTTTATCGTCCTGGTGCCGTGCTGACCGTCGATAGCCTTGGCCGCGCCTGACTGGCTGATACCGCCAGGCAGGCATCATAGGTGTTTATACCAAACCCAACTTGTGGCGGTTCGCGCCCGTCAGCCGCAAGGGTGCTAGCACCTCGTTGTCTGTGTGCTCTGCACGCCATTCCCTGTCGGTCATGAAGTCGAGCACCGCGTCACGGGTTTGCGTCCAGGCGTCCTTGTTTTCCATGTCCAGGAAGTGTCCGGCGCCGGTGACCGTCGCATACTCGCAGTGACGCACATGGCGGCTGAAATGCCGCGCGTCCTCCGGGCAGGTATAACGATCCAGATCACCATTAACGAACAGCAGCGGCACTTTGATGTCGGCACTGCCGGTCAGATAGCAACGGGTATCCTGCGTCAGTATCTGGCTAACATGAAAAGCCATCTGCTGATACTCATGCTCGTGCAGACTAATGATGTGGCGAAAGTTGTAGCGCTTGACCAGTGAGGGCAGGTGTTCGCCGATGGTCTCGTTCAGCAGCATGCCCAGCTTGCGGCGCTCGCAGTTGAGTAACAGGTTGATGCCGGTTTCAAGGTAGCTACGCATAGCTCGGTTGATCAACGGCGAAAAGGCCATTACCACCGCCTTGCGCATGGTTGGCGGACGCCTTGCCAGAGCGAGCAGAGCCGATGCACCACCCCAGGAAAACGATAGCATGTGGTCGGCGCCAAAGTGCGCGATCAGCTCCAGCAATATACCTGCTTCCTGTTCCTTGGTGATCGGCCGCTGATTGGCGTTGTAATGCTTGGACTCGCCGGAATAAGGCTCGTCAAAGAGCACAACGTTGAAGTGTGGCTGCAGAAAGCGAACGGTCTGGGCGAACGCGGCCATGGTCGCCAGCGAGCCATTCACCAGAATGACAGTGCCCCGCGGGGCAGGACTGGCATAGTAGTGAGTCTGTATAAGAAACTGGCCTAGCGCTTCAACCACTTGATGTTCTGGTTTCATATTCCCTGTCTCCGCTATTGGCTGGACGCGCTCACTGCGGCGCGTCATACAGGGCAGTCATTGGCAAAACGCCGAAAGAAACGAAAGGCGCCAAGGCATCGTCCGGTGCAGACAAATTTGCTTGTGGTTATGGCGACAGGGTGGTGAGGACAGTCTCGGGGCGAGCACAATGGGCGGTGTGCGGGGTGTCCGTTGACTCAGGCAGGTCCTGCAAAGGAAGGGCTATTACCCTTCGGGTAACGCTTTTAATAATGGGTCTGGCTGCAAGCCTCAGTTGGGCCTGTTGTTGCCAGTAAAGCAGCGTCACCGAAACAGTGCAAGCCTATTCATCCACTTTGTTGATCGGCTAAGGCAGCCCGGCTGGACAGCCCGTCGAGCACCGCTGACAATGCTCCTACACTCTTAATCTCGGAAGCCCTGCATGCGTATTGTTGCCGACGAAAATATCCCTCTGCTGGACGCGTTCTTTGCCAAGCAAGCGGAGATAACGACCCACCCAGGGCGCGAGATTTGCCGCGCACATCTGATGCAGGCCGATGCCTTGCTGGTGCGCTCGGTTACCCGCGTGGATCCCGCGCTGCTGGCGGGCACACCGGTGCGCTTTGTTGGAACCTGTACCATCGGCACCGATCACCTTGATCTGCCCGGTCTGCAGGCGGCGGGTATCGCTGTATCCAGCGCACCCGGTTGCAATGCGCGCGGCGTAGTCGAGTACGTTCTCAGCTGTCTGTTGACCTTCTCTGAACGCACCGGCAAAGCCTGGCGCTCGCAGCGCGTCGGCATCATTGGCGTGGGGCAGGTGGGTAGCCGCCTGGCAAACACCCTGACAGCACTCGGCGTGGACTGCCTGCTGTGTGATCCGCCGCGCGCCGAGCGTGGTGAGAGTGGCTTTGTGAGTCTGGATGAGCTGCTGGCGCAAGCGGATGTGATCAGTTGTCATGTGCCGCTAGAGCATCAAGGTCCGCACGCGACCAAGCATCTGTTGAACGCCGAGCGTCTGGCCAGGCTGGCGCAGGGCACCTGGCTAATCAACAGTAGCCGTGGTCCGGTGATTGATAATGAGGCGCTCGCGGCCCTCTTGCCGCAGCGCCCTGATCTGCAGGTGGCGTTGGATGTCTGGGAGCACGAGCCGCAGGTAGATCTGGCGCTGGCCGCCCAATGCGCGTTGGCCACGCCCCATGTTGCGGGCTACAGCCTGGACGGCAAACTGCGCGGTACCGAGCAGATATATCAGGCGTTTTGCACGCACTTTCAGTTGCCAGCCGCTCTGGTCTTGAGCGAGCTGGCGCCGACAGCGGGCTTGGCGACTATTGTTGTGAATGAGCAGACGCCAACAGACTGGTCGCTGGACCGGGCACTGCGCTGGGTTTATGACGTTCGCGATGATGACGCGCGCTTTCGCGCCGCCATGGCAGGGTTACCGGTTGACCAGATAGCCAAGGTGTTTGATCAGCTGCGCAAGCACTACCCGCTGCGGCGGGAGTGCTCACACCTGCAATTGGCTTGGCAGGGCGCGGGCGACCTGCCGGCGCATTGGTTAGCGGCGGGGTTCAGTGGCTAGCTTGGCGGGGCGCTGGTACCCACTGGCGCTCAAGTTCGTTACAGGCGTGTTGAATCATTTGCTCGGTAATGGCAATTTCACGGCCCTGTTCATCAAGCAGAAAGCCACCCGTGCAGGACGACGGATGGATCATAATTTCGGCACTTTCACGGCATGTCTGCAAGGCATGTACACTCATGGTTTTCTCCCATTGTGGTGTCGCTGAGTACGCTGGTCCCCCTCCCGGCGACCAGCTCAGGGCAGGATATGGCAATGCCATGACGACTTTGTGACAGCGCTCTGGTCACCAGGGCAATAACGGCAGACAAGCGCCAACCAGCAACAACATATTCACTGGATACAAGAACGGGCACAGGGCATGCAATCAGGTTTCAGGTTAGGGCTCATCATCAATCCACTGGCTGGCGTGGGTGGGCAAGCCGCGCTCAAAGGGTCTGATGGCGTGGCAGAACAGGCGCTGGCTCAAGGTGTGCTACCGCAGGCGCAGCGTCGGGTGGCGCAAGCGCTAGAGCTGTTGCTGCCGCTGCGCGATCAACTGCAGCTGTTTGCCGCCCCGGGCGCCATGGGGAGCAATTTGCTTACCGAACTGGGCTTTGCGCATCAGGTGGTCGGTGAGTTGAGCGAGCCTAACCAGACCTGTGCCGAAGATACCGAACGCTGCGCCGCGGCCCTGCAAAAAACCGGCATAGATTTGCTGCTGTTTGCGGGCGGTGACGGTACCGCGCGTAATATTTGTAATCAGATCAGCAGCAGACAGCTGGTACTGGGGATTCCGGCTGGGGTCAAGATTCACTCCGGCGTGTACGCTGTAAACCCGCGAGCCGCAGGTGAGCTGGTCGCGCTGCTGATCAAAGGCGATCTGGTGCGTCTACGCGAAGCCGACGTGCGTGATATTGATGAAAATGCCTTTCGCCAAGGCCAGGTCAAAACCCGCCATTACGGCGAGTTGTCAGTGCCCGAAGAAGGCCGCTTTGTGCAGCAGGTGAAGCAGGGCGGGCGTGAAGTCGAAACCATGGTGCTGGACGACATCGCTGCGTGGCTGCAGGAAGAGCAGGACGACGACACCGGCTGGATTCTAGGGCCTGGTTCAACCAATCTTGGCCTGCTGGAGGCCATGGGGCTGCAGGGCACCTTGCTTGGAATTGACGTGCTACGTAACGGCGAACTCGTGCTGCAAGACGCGACCGAGCAGCAATTGTGGTCCTTGCTGGAGCAGGGCGGCGACTGGCGTATTCTGGTTACCGCCATTGGCGGTCAGGGCCATATTCTTGGGCGTGGTAATCAGCAGTTGTCGCCGCGGGTAGTCCGTGCCGTCGGCATCGACAATCTGCTGGTCGTCGCGACCAAAACCAAACTCAAAACCCTGGATGGTCGACCCTTTCTGGTCGATAGCGGCGATGCAGAACTGGACCAGCAACTCACTGGCCTGCGCCGTGTGCTGAGTGGTTATCGGGAAGAGATGTTATATCCGGTCAGCTGGAAGGCAGAGTAGGGCAGCCTGCTGGCTATAAATCCGCCTTTTCGTACCTCCGTGCTTGATGCGATGCCTGTGTATCAGGCAACAAAAAAGGCGCAGTGCGCCTTTTTTGCAAAAACTGATGGTGGCAACCTGACGATCTTTGGCTCAGGCGGCGAACTTGTCTTTCATCAAAAAGGAATAAGCCGTATTGAAGGCGACTTCCTGATAAGCCTTGAGCCCCGTGTCGGCGTAAGTGACCTGCACCGGATTGCGCTTCAAGGAGTCCTTGATATCAGTCGTTGACATGATCACCACATCAAGGTCCTCAATCAGCTCGATGGCCGCTTCCAGCTTGAAGCCTACCGCGCCACCCGCAAATTTACCTTTCATTGGGCGTTGGCGTATCACCACTTTGTCCACCTGGTAATCGTGCATCAACTTGGCAAAAGTCTGCTGAAAATAGCGCAGCTCGCTGGTGCTGTTGATATTCGACAAGGTCAAACGCCGTGAACGAAAATCCGGCAGTTCAAAAATCTCGTCCGACAGGGACAACAAGCACACATTCACATCGTTACTGTTTATATCAACACCGCACACTTTCATAGAACACCCAACCTGGCTAGATCGGCGCAGTATAGCGCAAAGCAAGCGCATAAATCGCACCGTGCACACAGACCGTATTACAGCTTTGGTAGTTTGCTCTCCGGTATTCAGGGTTGAGAGGGCAAGTTGATGCTGGCGAGCGTGCTTCAATCCACAGCGATGGCGAATGATTCGAGGCGAGCCGACCTGATAGAAAATTGTGCCCCATAAATAAGTGCACTATTTTTACGCGGCATCGTCTTGGCGTTAACTTCGAAACAGATGGCAACAAGATAGTTCGCAGGAGCCAAAGGCTTTAACAAAATCTAGCACGCGGACGGAGGATCTGAATTACCTTGAATCCAGGTCGGCGTGTATAGTAAAAAAAGAATTTATTGGCTTGGGCAGTCAATATTAAGCTAGCTGAAGGAATAGGCTTTGTTTAACTCGGACGCGGGCAGCTCCAAAGGTATCAGCGACTCCGTCCTGCAATCGGTAAGCATTTACGATGCAGCCCGGCAGGCTGATATACAGCCTTGGGCTAACATGGAGTGTTTTCAGCTGGGGCGCGGCTTACAGCTATCGACGGTTGACTGCCTTGACCTTGGCGATCAGCAGATCGTGCGCGAGCGGCAGCTAGCGCCTATACAAAAACTCGGTATTACCCCGGCTAATTTCTGTACCGTTTCCTGTTGCACGTTTGATCCGGGGTTTCGCTTTTCCCAGCTAGGCACCAGTTCTGCAGCCACCATGTTCTTCATGCCGGAGCAGACCGAGTTTGATATTTACGTTCCAACAGGCGTGCAGACAGCCTATGTCAGTCTGAAGCAGGATGCATTACTTGACGCTTTGCGTACCCTCAGCCCCGAACAGTGGGAGTGCACGCCAGAACAGCTGCAATTGTTCCAGGCAGTACAACAAAGCGCCCTGAAAACCCTGATTAATCAGTGGCTGCTGATGGCTGATAGTCTGCGCTCCCCTTCAGGCTCTGTGGACGACAATTTGCTCCTGCACAGTATTGCGCACATTACCGCCGCTGCAGCGCAAAATACAGCTCATCCGCCACTCACAGAGCGCGTCCAGGCCTTTACCGTTTACCGGTTGGCGCGTGCCTTTATTGCTGATCATCTAGAGCTGGACGTGGTGCCCACCGTAGTTGATATCTGCCGTGTTATTGGCGTCTCTGAACGCAGCCTGCAATATGCTTTTCGTGCCTACGTTGAGATGTCGCCGCTGGCTTACCTGCGTCTCTGCCGTCTGAATCGGGCCCGCGCAACGCTGCGCGCTGCTGACCCGCACAGTACCTCCGTTACCACCGTGGCCGTGCGTTTCGGCTTTCTACGCCTCGGTCGCTTTTCCGTTGATTACAAAAAGATCTTCGCCGAGTCACCCTCGGCAACCCTCGCCTCTTGAATCGCTCACCTATCCGCTAACAACACGCTTCCTGTCTTCTCCTTGCGGAAATCGGATAGTGCCCCGCGCCGCGCCTGAGTATTGTCGCTCTACTATGGCATAGCACTGCACGCTGCATGCCACCCGTACTCATCATTCTTGGCAAATGGAACTGGCATGAACCGACTTCACCGCGTTATCTGGAGCGTCGCCCGTGGTCTCTGGGTGGTAGTAAGCGAACTGGCAAAAAGCAAAGTGAAGGGGCGTACTGCGGTTTGCCAATCTTCCAGCAGCCCCACCCGATCCTTCCGGTTTTGCCGCACATTGCTCAATGCTCAGGTCTGTGCCGTGCTGATTGCTCCAATCATCGCCAGCATGGCCGTGCCCGCAGTGGCAGCGACCTGTATTCCCGATGCCAAACAGATCTGCGGCACCGATGGCACTGACGGTACACCCGGCATACCCTCGGGACTAGGCATTCCTAGTCCGCCTGGCACTGCCGGCGGGAGCGGGGGCACTGGGGCGCTTTATACTTCGGGGCCTGCCGAAGCTAATAATGTGAGCATCGCTGGCGGTGCCGGCGGTAGTGGCGGTGCCGGCGGCTTTGGCATGCCAGGCATAAGTGGAGTCATTCAGCATGGCGCTCAAGGCGGCAATGGCGGTAACGGCGGTGGCGGTGCGTCAGGCATACAGGGCTCTAGTTACACCCTCACCAATGGACGTGACGGCAGCATCCTTGGCGGTGCCGGTGGCAGCGGCGGCCACTCTGGCCAGGGTGGCAGCGGCGCGCTTCAGAGCGAGCTAACAAATGGTTACGGTGGCGCAAGTGGTCACGGTGGTAGCGGGGGTAATGGCGGTACGGCCGTGGAAGGGACGAGTTTCAATCTGATTAACATTGGCAATATAGCCGGTGGTGACGCCAGTGCAGGCGGTGACGCCGGCGACGCAGGCCACGGTGGCAGCGGCAGGGATAGCCAAGATGGCTATGGCGGTGATGAGGGGGGGAACGGCGGTAACGGCGGTAACGGCGGTAGCGGTGGAATAGGTGTCAGTGGCGCTAAATCGCTCACCAATAGCGGAAGTATCACTGGCGGCAACGGTGATTACGGCGGCAAGGGCGGTGCTGGCGGCATTGGCGGCAATGGCGGCAACGCCGACACAGGCAGTTTTGGCAAGACCGGTGGCCGTGCCGGCTTTGCCGCCCGGGGCGGCGCTGGCGGCGCCGGCGGCACGGGCGGCAACGGTGGTGCAGGCGTCAGTGACGCCAGCTCGCTCACCAATAGCGGAAGTATCACTGGCGGCAACGGCGAGCACGGCGGCAACGGCGGGTCTAGTGGCAGCGGCGGTTGGGGGGGGCGTTGGTGGTAGAGGCGGCAACAGTATCGGGATGGGCTTTCCCGGGGGAGCCGGTGGCGATGGTGGGTCGGTTCGCAGCGCTGGTAACGGGGGGGCGGGCGGCAAAGGCGGTGCGGGTGTGATCGGAACGAATTTCACGCTCAATAACAGTGGCAGCATCCGCGGCGGTAATGCGGGTAACGGCGGCAATGGCAATATTGGCGGCTTCGGCGGCAGTGGTGGCGCAGGCGGTCAGGGCTCAACTAACGCGCCTGAGCCTGGTTGGGCTCCTGACGGCAGCGACGGCGTCGCTAAAGATGGTGGCGACGGGGGCAATGGTGGCAACGGCAGGAATGGGGGGGCTGGGGTCGATGGATCGAAGATCACGCTCACTAATAGCGGGAGCATCACCGGCGGTAACGGTGGCTCAGCTGGTTTAGGAGGTCCGGGTGGCCTTGGCGGTGTCATGGGGCGTGATGGCGCTGGCAGCATGGGTTCGTCGGGCTCTGCTGGCAGCAATGGCCTAGGTGGTGCAGGTATCATAAGTACGGGCGATAGTAATATCACCAGCAGTGGCAGCATCACCGGCGGCATGGCCGGAGATGGTACGACACGCGGTAATGCCGTCGACTTTTCCGGGGGCGGCAACAGCCTGACACTCAATGCCGGCTACAGCTTTACCGGCAACGTTGTTAGCGGTAGTGGTTCCACCAATGGCGGCGATGCGTTGTATTTAGGTGGGAGCCAGGATGCCAGCTTCGACACCAGCCTG
>TARA_R110000851_G_scaffold13951_3_pt1 | contig 10808 bp, 16 predicted proteins | sample TARA_R110000851 | Tara Oceans TARA_R110000851 (sample SAMEA4397627) | marine metagenome | biome: Polar Biome; feature: [DCM] deep chlorophyll maximum layer (ENVO:01000326); material: water (ENVO:00002006), including particulate matter (ENVO:01000060) such as... | depth 17 m | reverse complement strand
CGAGATTTACACTCTACTGTGTAGGGGAAAAGCTTCCTAGCCGCTGGACTCAATTGAACGTCTTCACCGCCTGCTCCCATCGAAGTAGACTTCACATCATCTATTTCTAGTTCAGGATGCTTGTGAAGTATGCTGTCTCGTGTGAGCTGTTGAAGTTTACGTCCCTTGGCTTTGGCTGAGGAAGTTTTCATATCTACTTAGTCCTTTATAATCGGCTATGCTCTGCTAGTCAGTATGTGCTGAAATCCTGTATTCTCTACTCACCACAAACACTACCACGCTAATAAAACCAATATAGCGAATAATCCTAGTCCGTATTGTAGATACCTTATCTGAGTTACTACCAGACTCCTTTCGTGTTTAATAGTTTCTATAAGCTTTTCATGTTGAGTCATAGGGTATCTCCTTGGGTTGATGTAGGCTCTACACGCAATGAAGTTCTCTTAGCTTCAATACGTGCTATGCTAGTTGGTGAGAAGGCTCTTATAACCCCATCCACACAGTTAAAGGTTATCATAGGTGCGGAACTATTCATAGACTGTGCAAAGTTTGCAGGATCTACAAAGAGCTGCATATTTTCACCAGTACTAGTAGTTACAACAGTTTGCATAGCTGGAATAGTTTCTACGATTACTTCGCCTTTAACAACTTCTTCTTTCTTCTTATTCATTATAGTACTTCCTCTAATTTAGGTTCTTTCTCAACCTTAGTTAAGTATTTATATCCTCTGGCAAATTTAAACTTACGTAGACCTTTGCCATCATTAGTGTCTGACCAACATTCTTCTTTATGTCGACAGAATGAGCAGTTCTTTCCTAGTTTTCTGTTACCTGATTTACCGTCTTCTTCATCAACGTAACATCTCTCTGGAGGCTGATCAGACTTCATAGCCTTTTTTAGGGAATGAATCCGTTCACCTGTGTCAGTTCTAGTTAGTTCATCCAGTTCTAAGAAAGCTAACTCGCCTGTGGACTTGTTCATAGCTAAGAAGCCTGCGTCGTCACAGCCTAAGGCTTCTGCATAGCCTGACAACTGTGAGACGTATCCAAAGGGATCTTGACCGTAGTCAAGTAAAGAACCTCTAGAAAACTTATCAAAGGCGAAAGGTGAAACAGACTTAGCGTCTACGACAGCTCCGTCAATGATACAGTCTATGTGACCTACGATACCGTTGAGTTTAACTTCCTTCTGCTCATCGGTAACGATGTGTCCAGACTGTTTAACTAAGAAGAGCAGAAGCTCCTCGATGATGTCGCCATATAGAAATTTAATCTTATCCGCTGGTGTAGGGGTGAAAGATACGTCGTCACGTTGGTCATACCAGAGCACTCTAGCTCCTTTACCAACATTAGACATGCGGAGGGTGTGTGGCTTTTTTTTATTATCTTTATAGCCTTCTATACGGTCCTTAATTACACTAGCAAGAGTGTCACTAAGGGCTTGCACGGCATCATCGGGAACATCCGCTCCATGCTCAAGAAGAGCATAGACGTCCGATACTATAGTGTGTATGGACTTAGGCAACAGCTTCTTCGTCAACATCGTCTATATCGAACGAACTAGTTGAATCAGTTCCGCCAGATAACTCACCAGAACCCATAAGTTCTAAGATGTTTGTACCGTCTTCTTCATCAAACTCGTCAATACCAGCGGCATACTCTACTAAGTCTAAGATTTGAAAAGCTTTACAGCCTACGCCAACACCCTTCTTACCTTTAAAGTCCCAGTCAAAAGTATTGACAGAAGCTTTGATAACTGTACCATTACCAATATCAAGTGTGTCAGGCACTACGTTCTTCTTAGCATCTAAAATGTTAGGTAAGCCTTTCGTAGACTTACAGACGATGAAGCGTCCCCAGCCTACTTTGTTTGGACTACCATCAAGACCGATAGAACCTTCTTCGTCCCTTACAATTACGCCAGCTCCTTCGAGTGCTTTAACTGATGCATCATCTAAGGCTGTGATGTTGGTTTCGAACTTACCAGTGTATGTAGATTTTTCTCGTCTAAAGAACATTATTTTTCCGTTAATAATCATTTGTTTCTCCTTGTTTGATTATGTTGTGTACTATAGCATACTTTTTCGTCTTTGTCAATTGTTTTCTTAAAAGAATCTTTTAGTTGATCTTGAAGACCCTGCTTAGTGAGGGTTTTTAACTCTTTAGTTCCGAACTCTAGTATCATTGTCGTCTCCTTAGTGTGTACCTGCCCAGCTAGAACTAATGTCATAACTGGCTTTTAAAGGTACGTTCAGTTTCAAGTGTTCGCCTGTATAGACCATAGCAGTTTTGCAGATCTGTCCAAGCTGTTCAGCGTGGTCTTTGTGTACTTCGAATTGCAGTTCATCATGAACATTGAGAACTAACTTAACGTCTAGCTTCTCCTTCTGCACCTTCAACATTACAAAGTTCATCCAGTATTTACAGACGATAGCGCCTGCAGACTGGAGTAGTGTGTTCAGAGCTGCATGACTGCTTCTTACTCTGATCCGTCTTCTATCGAGACCCTCGACAGATTTCTTTTTTGCCTCAAGCTTCACAGACTTAATAAGCCTGCCAAGGTGTGGGGTATTTGCAAGGAATTTTTCTTTAAGCTTCTTACCTGCTACATCAGACTTGCCGATGATTGAACCAATCTTAGCATCACCTGCACCATATAAGAAAGCATAGATAAACGTTTTAGCTAAGTCTCTTGTAGCAAGGCCTGCATTTCTCTGATTAACACTATGCACATCTGTACTGTTTTTAGAGTCACCATCAATTACAGCAGATGTAAACACTTCATCCTCCATATAGTGTGCAAGCATCCGTAGTTCTAAGCCATCTGCATCACTACCCAACATGACATAGTCTGTACCTTCTGCACAGAACAGGTCACGACACTCATAACCGTATCGTCCTGCTTCGCCTTTCATAAGTACACCATCATCTGTATAAACTATCCTAGATATATTAGCTAGGTTAGGGTTCTGATGGGTCATGCGGTTAGTTACAGCACCCAGGGGGTGGCATACGCCATGTATACGTCCGTCAGTAGCGTGAGCAAGACATTGTTTCTCTACCCAGCTACTACGGCTATATAGCATCTTCCACTTACTAAGTAATTTATACTCTGGTGGAGCGTCTGGAGTTATCGTAGCTAAGTTATCTTCGCTGATCTTCCAACTAACTTCACAAACTTCTTTGAACTTAGCTCGTGTAATCTCTTGACGCTGAAAGCGTTTCTGAGATTTAAAGAAACCTAAGGTGCGTTCAATAGGTTTCCAACCTACTTCGTTAAGTCGTGTCACAATTTGCTTAGGGCTGTTTAGATTGAACTCAATCATGTCGTAGATATCATGTCCGTACTTGTCAGGATCTGTGTCGTAGTCGTCAGGTCTCAAAGCTGGGACACTGTCTATCTGTTCAGGACTAAGCTTTTTCAGTCCTACAGTTGATAGAGTATCGTCTTTCTTGTACTTTGGTATAACACGTTTTATAAATTTAGGGTGCATATCAAATGTAGTTTTAATATGTTTTTCTAAGTTTTGGTACTTATCCGTAGTTTCTGTTAAGAGTTCAATAGCTTTTCTTTCGTCAAAACCTACACCATTCTCCATCATTTTTTTAATGTTCATAAATGCAGAGTGCTCCATCCGAATTGCTTCTGGAGAAAACATTTGTTTCTCTTTAGACATTAAATAGTTGTACACAGCTATATTTACTTCAACGTCTCTTTTACAGTAACCAAGCATGTAAGGTGTATAGACTGTCCAGTCATCAGGCGAGCCTCCTTTAGGAAAACCTAAAAAGTCTCCCCACCTACGTAGTGAATGACCTCCCAAGCGTTCAGGATTACCTAGTCTGGATAGTATCAAAGTATCTAAGCAGGCTGATGCTTTTATCTTAGTGCCTGTAAGCCTGTTGATGTGTGGAATATCATATCCAAGTATATAGTGTCCCATCCACTTCGTCACGGTTTTTGCAAACTCTGGGAACTTTGTATAGCATTCTTCCTGTTCAAACGTATACCACTCTTTGGTTTTCTTATCTTGACATTGTATGCAGTGTATGAGGGTAGGCTCTAGGCTATCCATCTCTGCATCTATAAATACTTCCATTAGTTTTCCAATTCAAATTCATGAGGATCAGACGTCTCTGTCAGACCGCCTGTTGCTTTGTTATACTCATGGAAACCTAGCAAACCTGTGTCGCCTGAATACCTGTTCTTCTCGCACGACGACTTAGTTACGTTTGATATAACAGGGTCATCACTCTTCGTATCTCTCTCTAATCTAATTACCATATCAGAAAGCTTTTCAATGTTAGCGGTTCCTCGTATCTCTCCTTGTCTATTGATGTGAGCTACAACGTGTAAGTTATAATCCCATTCCACAGTAGAACTCTTAAGCTTAGAAGCTATTTCATCTAAGGCTTTCCGTTCGTCACCGTGTCGCTGGTCAGATACAATCATGCTGATATGGTCTAAAAAGATCATCTTACAACCAAAAGCTTTTACAAAGAACTTAATCTTATTCATAATGTTATCAGCGTCATTACTTCCCCACTCTCTATAGAACGCAACACGCTGACTTAGTTTATCATACGCCTCTTCTACAGCCCCAGAGATCTTCTCAGTCTTCGGAGCTATATACTCTACGCCATCCTGTGCCGCTCCCATCGGAGCATCCTTCAGATGAAGTCTCTCTCCAAGATCTACAGACATCAAGCCAATCATAGAACCTCTAGGAGTTTCTTCAATGTGTATAATACCTACCTTGAGTTCATCACCATTAGCAAACTTTGTAGTTGCACTATAATGTTCAAGCTCCCTCATGAACTGAGACTTTCCCACACCTGTATCAGCTATTACAGTTACCATCTCTCCCATACGAAAGCCACGTAGCTTTTCGTTCCAACAACCCCAAGGGTACGCATAGCTGATAGTCTTCTTACCATATAGCACCTCTTGCTTGAAGCTCTCATCAGTTGGGATGATGATGTCATCAGGACTATACTTCTCTGCATCCCAATATCGTCTGGAAAACTCAGTTGCTTTGCCCATTAACAAGTAATCGTTAGCATCCTTCGTACCTTTTAAATGTTTAAAAGTATATACCTTCTTAGCGTCTAAGATTTCTGCCAAGGCCCTCGTAGCTTTGATACCTTCTGCATCGTTATCCAGACACAGTATAATCTTATCAAAGCTATCTAGGTATTCATACACTTCAGCTTTACGCACAGCCTTTACAGCTGATGCAGCTCCGTGGGGTATGGAAACGAAGGAATACTTATTGCCCATCATCTGCCTAGCCGCCATTGCATCTAGCTCACCTTCAGTGATTGTGATGATGTTGTCATACTTAGAGTCTTTACGCCCAGATGCAAAGGCCTGCTGACCAAACAAAGTTATCTTAGAAGGATCGCCCTTCGGCCCCCATTGAAAGATCTTATTAGGTCCTCGCATCTTTGTAGCTACTTTAGTGTTGTTCTTGTCGTAGTAGGGATAAAGTTGTGATGTCTCTGTACTCTTAACTCCATAGTATTCACACGTTGCTCTCTTAATGCCCCGATCTTTTAAGTCTTGGAAGCGAGGCACTCCCTCCACCTTCACAGTAGGCACAGCTGTTTCAACTTTATCCATCACTTCAGTCTCTCCATTTAAATAGCTTTCTAATATGTCTTCCTCAAAGTGTCCAATCTTTTTAGACTTTGCACGGTATGTAAAATAATCTTTAGGTATATTGTCTCCATCACAGGACCAACAATGCACACCGTTGTCGCCTTCATAGATTGAGAAGGCGTCGGAGCTTGTGCCACATGGGCAGGCGTGTTTAGTTTCTTCTGTCATCGGTGTAATTCCAATTTTAAAAAATATTTAATTTCAAATACTTATTTATCATCCTTCTTAACAACACAGGCCTGAAGAGGATACAACAGCTCACCATCAGGTACAACGATGTTGTATGTTTTACTCTTCTGGAAGTATTTCACACTATTGAAGGACCTAGCATCTCCATTGACTATACAGAGTAATGAGCCTCTGTCAGGTACGTAGGCTCTGTAGACTTCTACGATTGTAATACTTAGAAAAACTAGTACGGCTGTAATTAGCCCTGTATTCATCACGAAATCCATAAACTTCTTAGCTGTTATCTCAATCTTAAATGGCATCTTTATTCTCCTTTTTAGGTTTAATCAACTGTATTGATCTTTATTTCTATCTGGATAAAATATCTTAAAAGTCGCTGAAAACTTATCCCGTTCCATCAGACCTGTACAGTTTATACAGATCACTTCATTGTCTCTGTCCTTCATAGGTCTTATGAAGTCCGCCTGAGCTTTACAGTCTTTGCAGACGTAGCCATATGTCGGCATCTAATTAGTCCTTTCTGATATTATAGCTTATCGATGTTTAGTGTAATAATATCATCAACTAAATCCTGAGGAACAACCTTATTACACCTGCCCTGTATCCCAAGGCTAGAAAGGCCTACACAGTTTCCATAGTTACGATAATTATATAAAAGTCGTAATAATGTAACGCCACCCAATCCTCACAACGTTACTCCGTGTCTGCACACACGGTCCCAAGTTACTTATAATGTTCCCATACTATACCACACAATTACGTCAAAGTTTGGGCACGTTTTCTTAGTATCAAACTCATTATGTCCGTATAGTGCTATGACTCGGTCCTTTGTACCATATTTACTTCTTAATGTCAATATTAAATTACCTAAACTTTTTAACTGCTTAGCTGTGTAGTCTTTGGAAGGCTCTTTAGTGTCTGGAATTAGTCCACCTTCCAAGCATACACCAATCGAGTCAGCATTATGTCCTTTGCAGTGTGCTCCAGCCTTAGTAATAGGACGCCCTTCTTCGACTGTACCATCACGTCGGACTACGTAGTGATACCCTATATCAGACCATCCTCGCTCTTCTACGTGCCATTTACGTATGGTATCAACGCCTACGTCCTGATCAGGGTATGTAGCTGAGCAGTGTACTATGATTTTATTAATCTGTCTCATTTAAATTCTCCATTTTCCCTACTAATAAGACTTGTCGCAACTATTGTTAGACTATCTTTGCCTGTAGAATATACCTCAAGTGCTTTAAGTGCCATAAACTTTGACGTGTATGCAGAGTGTACATTCGTTTCTGTACTATTAGGCACGGTCTGTAAAACTATATAGATCCTTTTACTCATCGTCCATTGGCTCCTCTTCAAAATAGCGTGTTAAGGTCACTACTTCCTCAGAGAAATAGTCCTCAATGAGGCTGATAGAATCACCTGCGAAGTCTGATAAGTCTATATCGCCTGAGTGGCCTTCATAGCTCTCTAAAATCTTCATAGCAGCTATAAGTTCCCTTTCTTTGTTGTTTAAAAATTCTATATCAGCGGCTAAATCTTGTTTAATCGTCATTGTTCTTCTCCTTGTAATAATACAGGCCCTACTAAGGCTGTTAAGATCGTTAGATATATCATAATTTCTTTCATCTGTCAAGTCTTTTCTCTTTCACAACCTTCTTACGGTCATAAGTTTTCTTAGACTTCACAACCTGTTTACGGTACTTAGGGCTACGTAGGTCTTTAGCTATAAGGTTCTTAGTCATCGGAACCTCCGCAGAGGTCATCCTCTGCATCAAACTTCACAGGTGGTTCACCTATACAAATTCTACACAGTCCTGTTATGCTCTCTATGTCGTCTGTATTATCTAACCATCTGCCACAGTCTGCACAGTTATCACTGGTCTGTAATAGCTCTATCGATCTATATTCAGGCATTATTTGAATACCTTTCGTTTAATTTACGTTTCTTAGCCCCATGAAAAGGGAAAGAGACTATAGACTTCCTAGTTGACACGGCACAGAGCTTACAACTTGCACACGTTACATCGTCTTTATAAGTTGCAGGACATTGTATAATCTTCCTACCCTTTGCAGTCTTCATAGTTCTAGGCAGACCTTCAGGTATCGTTACCACCACAGGTCCGATATCTAAGTCAACTAAGTAATCTACTTCGCTTAGTTCGTTGGCTGATAAGTTGATGGTGAATCCGTTCACGTTTGCATATTCTACTACTGTCTTTGTTCTAAAAGTGTTAGTAGAGTGATGAGTATAGGTGAAGCCTTTCTTCCCTTTATTGGCTTTTACAAGCTTCGTTATCTTATCTACATCAAGCCCTTTATCATCTACGGGTAAGTCACCCGCTTGATTATGCCTCCACAGTTGTCCTTTAGGTAGTGTTGCTATTTTATCACAGAAGGTTGCCCAGTTCGTGCCACGCTCCTTAGACGTTACTTTGTTCCAATGTATGGCTAGTGGGCCACTATCAGCATAGCAACCGTTCTCCTTAAACGGGCAAGAGCTAGGACAACTGTCTCGTGTAGTGGTGGAGACTGGTATAGGGCCTGTCTTGACGTTAGTGCTTTTCAATGTTAATGCTACTTGCATTTTTTATCCCCTTTACAAACTGCTCAGCATATTTACAATACTCATACTCGAAGTCTTCTTCCAAGTCAACTACGAATACATAATACTGGTCAGGTTCACCGCTAGGGCTTTCATTGATCTCATAGTCTGTACCAACGTTAGCCTTTATTAAGGCTACGAAGACCTCCATCTGTAGCTTAGTTAAGTTGTCATCTGTTTCGTACATCTTCTTATCTCCTCAGACTAAAAAGGCTCCACAGTATTGTGAAGCCCTTTATATTCCTATTCAGTTTGTTTAGTTCTCTTCGTTATAAACTGTCTCGGTAAATATTTCTGTAACACCATCTGAGAAATCTGCCTCAGCTACAACCTCGTATCGACTGCATCGCCCTTTAGCACCTTTGTAGTCTATGGGAATTGATACAACGTCTCTAGGGTTGATCTTGATTAGCATAGTATGACCATCAGTGCCCCAGAACCCTTGCAGGTATTCTAAGCTACAAAAATGTAAGCCGTCTGAACAGGTTCTATTCTTATCTGAACACACCCTGTTCCTAGGCATCTCACATATATCACCTATTTTGTTTGAAAAGGTTCGTGAGTGCTTATCTAAGTAGTCTTTATTCACGTTCTTATACGCCATAAAACATCCATCAGGTGTAATAGGTAAATCGTTATGGTCTAAGAAGCCATACGTTTCATCTACTGCACGTTTGTCAGGATTTTCCATTAGATTGAGCAAAAAGTTTATGATCGGTGTTGAGTCAATTTCCTCAGCAACCATCTTAACTATGCGTTTAGTTAGAGAGTTGTCTACTACATAGTCTTTGAACTTAACAACGCCTCTTTGTACTGTAATGACACCACCACCAAATTCAGTAATAGCATTACCAATATCAATAAGCCTCTTGGCTTCAAACCAGCTACCTAGTTTTATAAAGTCCTTTATCTTATCGAAGGAGGGATATGTTGAGTCAAGCGTGTAACTCTCTCCGTTGTTACTTACGAATATAGAATGTTTGTTTATAATGAATTGCATGTAATCATCTCCTGTTTTAAACTAAGTAGTCTTATATCACGTTTTAGGGTAAAAGTCAACCCCATTTTGAAAAATAATCTACTTTATTTGTATTTGTGACATTATTATCACAGCCTTCTATTAAAGGAAAGGAGGCGTACCACTGTGTTAGTAGTGTATCTTTCTCCAACCTCTTTAATTTCTTTTTTATCTTGTTGTAAGTGCTCCTGACATCTATTTCTTCGCCTTGTTTAGCTAATAAATCTAATGCAGTTTCATAAAAGGAATGCTCCGATCCAGATGTATGACGCCTTCTTTCATAAAAGTCTATATGATTTGGAATATTATGAGTTTTCTTTGTGTTCTCGACGTACTTGATAAGTTGTTTAGTCCATTTTACTAATTCTCTGTTGTAAGAAGATACTTTAAAACCATCTTCCTTTATTAAGAGATTTATTTGCTCCAGTTCAGTATCAATCTTAACAAGATCATATAACTCATAAGGCATGTTCTTTTCAGAGTATTTAACTACAAAATCTTTGCAGTGTTTTGTAACTAATGAAGAACCTTCCGTCCAACCATACTCAACCACCTTACCTCTGTTAGTTCTGAAGATTAAGTAGACGTCTTTAGGTATGAGACATGCCGCTGTATCATGTGTATAGGCTTTGTCATTTATGTAGACGTATGAGTTGTCCATCAGTAAGTAATGCTTGTCATCTGGCAAGTTTTGGACATCCAAAGGGCTTTTATAGCCGTGTCCACGCCCTAAAGTATAGCAGGATATGCCCTTAACCCCTGCTTTGCCAGACGTTTTCTTTACATAAGTTAACTTAGAGGTGTAGTGTATATAGCTCTTTGGAGGCTTTCCCAATCTTTCATACAATTTAGGCCAGCTATGATTAGGTATTTGATATACGTTTGTTGTTTTCATGTTTATGTCATTATCTTCCACAAACTGTTTAGTTTTTATATCACAACATACAGGGTCATCCACTATAATAAACACATTATCAGAACGAAAGCTCGTAGAGAAGCAGTCTTTTTTTCTGAGTATTAGTTTAGAAGAACTATAAACCGTGTCAAGTTCCTTATACTGCATCTGTTCAGTGAAGTAGTCGTCACAGTCACATCGTTCTTGAAAGGCTTTGGTGTTCGATAATAGTAACCCAGAACCCCTAGAGATGTTTGAGTAAGCGATTGACCTTAAGTATCTATTCTTAATTGCTGTAACCTTTTTAATTGCATCAGCCTGTATAGCTTCCTCAATTTCACCAAGCTTTGTAAGAATATTCTTAATTGTTAGAGGGTCATAACTCAGACTTTCCCTACTAATTGCTACGTCAACACTACCCATCGGCATCCAGATGT
>TARA_R110000851_G_scaffold8935_2_pt1 | contig 10813 bp, 11 predicted proteins | sample TARA_R110000851 | Tara Oceans TARA_R110000851 (sample SAMEA4397627) | marine metagenome | biome: Polar Biome; feature: [DCM] deep chlorophyll maximum layer (ENVO:01000326); material: water (ENVO:00002006), including particulate matter (ENVO:01000060) such as... | depth 17 m | reverse complement strand
TCACATCATTCACTTGCACTCTCCTCTGTTCCCTCACTCAATTTCCATGGATAAAGACGGTGATATGATCTCGTAATCTTTCCAATGAGTGGTTCCCATATGGAACCAAAATCTATCATCCAACACCGGTCGCCTATTTCATCATACATCTCATCAACAATCACATTTGTGGCCATAGATGCAGAAAACGCAAATACTATATCATCATATTGAGTCAGTGCGGTTCGCATGGCTGTTTTGATATCTTCTTTGGCAAGAAAACAATCCACGGATGGGATATCAATAAATCCCACATACTTGATTGGTAGTTTCCTCTTATCGGGTTCAGTGATAAAAACCACATTCATGGTCTCCATCTGCTGGACCAGAAGATCAATCGTAGAATCTAAACAGGCATCTTCCCAGACTCGGGCATCATACCAATCCTTAGATAATTTATGCTTGGATAGATATTCTTCAACTTGAGGCTTAATATTATTTAGCATGGGTGCTGAATATGGCCAGGTAGCCTTTTGATAACCCTTATCGTTCTTCAGAGCTGTCCTCAGACATTCAGCCATTTCCGGAAAATATTTGTGCTTATCTATGTTCTGACCTTCCGCTCCAAAGACACATCCCCACTCACCATCTCCCCATCTCGTATAAGAAAATTTATGATTTCTCTTTAACAGTTCAACGTATCCGGATATGGAAATTGACCTTACTTGTACTTCATCCTTCATATTATGCCTCTATGTGATCTTTAATCTCATTATAATACTGGTCCCATAAGTCGAATGCTGGTTTACATTCCGCATTTGGAACGTTTCCTACACTAACATCTGGGTACTCATACCCTGGCCCTTCACCGGTGAACAATTCAACTTTATCCTTCCACTCATTTATGACCCATGGCTTGATGTGATCATAATGTGCCCAGTGAAGTATTCTACTATCTGCATCCATTAACTTTAATGGATAATGATTAAATTTACGTGGTATGGGTTCTTCTCTTCCTCTAAAGTAGTTATTCAGCAGTCCCTGATCCATTGCATCTCCATTGTGGTCTGCAATCATACTAATTAGGTCCTGATATACTCCTTCAATTCTATATTTCTTGCCTAGGACGACCAAACCTGTATTCACGCCAACCTGTCCGTATTGAACATCATATTCAAACAATTCACTGACGTCTCCAACGCAGAGCATATCGACATCAAATAGGATCACTTTATCGTATTCTGTTTCTCTAAAACTCTCCAGTGTCAGATAAGCCGACCTACATTCTACAGCACGATTGCCTGCACCTGGTATTCTTGCTGATATGTACTTTGTAGCATCTACCTCGTGAAATGTAACATTTGGAGCTATTGTTTGTATCTTACTGCGGTTCTTCTCGCTCAAATCCGCTATTCCTGGGCTGTGAAAGAACTTGACGTCACAGTCATCGAACCCCTTGATATTCTTTCTCATAGAGTACAGCATTACCTGCGCCCCTACTGCGTATTTGTCATTGCAGACCGTTGTGAATAATATTTTCATTTGAAGCTCCTAATTTTTTCTACAATGCATTCGACTTCTTCAGCTTTGAGTGCTTGATGTAAAGGGATGCATAGTGTGGTATCTGCTGCCTTCTCGGCGTTTGGTAATTGTTCATGGTACTGGTTATAGTATTTTACCAGATGGAGTGGATAGTATCTGAAGGTGGTGTATATGTCGTTCTCCTTCAAGTATACTGCTAATTTATCCCTAGTGCTTTCATCCTGTAATTGGATCCAATACATGTAGTATGATGATTCCCTATCACTCAATCCGGATTCATATATCGGGGTGGGAGTCTTAATCCAATCTAGATCGTTCAACGACTCATTATAATACTCATGAATTTGCTTCCGTCTATCTATAAAGCCTTCGAGTCTTGACAGCTGAACCAACCCTATAGCGGATGTGATGTCATTGACTACCGATCTTCTTCCCGGATAGCTAATATTATATTCCCACCACTTCTGATCCACTGATGAGGAATATCCACTTTCTGAGAGTAATCCCAAATAGCTTCGAGTTTTAATTTTTTTGAGAATTGATGGATCTTTGGCGTAGATGATACTTCCATCACCGGTGACCAATATTTTCATACTATCAAAGGACCAGACTCCAAAATCTCCCAGTGCACCAGTTGGTTTGCCTTTATAGATGGTCGCGACACTACAAGCATTATCTTCGATGATCAAAATATCTTTCTCTTTACAGAGCTTGATGATTGGATCCATGTCACAGGCCCAACCAGCATAGTGAATTAGTAGAACAGCTTTGGTTTTATCTGTAATCTTATTTTTGATGAATTCAACCGTTGTATTGAGTGAGAGAGGATCAACGTCGCAGAATACCGGTATTCCTCCATTACTAATCACAGCGTTAGCTGCACCTACAAAACCTATTGTGGGTATAATGACTTCATCACCTGGGGTCAACAGTACATTACATATCTGAAACATTCCTTCTGTACAGCTGTTGGTCATCATGATGTTATCCGGATCCACACCAATGAATTTTGAAAATTGTTCTTCAAACTTTTTGGTCCTAGGACCAGTTCCAATCCAATTTGAGTCAAAGACTTCCTTGATTGCCTGGAGTTCTTGGTCTCCCAGACTTGGCTGAAAAATGTTGATCATGACAAGTCTCCAACCAGTGCATCAACATTTAAATCTTCATACGAATATGGTATCATTTGTCCTCCGAACTGAAATACGTTTTTGTTCCAAAAATTTATTGGTGCTGAGTACAAGTCGTATATTTCCGAGTGGGCTACGATCCGAACATCTCTACCCAAGAATGGCGGTACGTATAGGTGGCTTCGAAAATCACCTTCCACGAAAAATACACAATCATTAGCATGCTTGATCAGACACCCCTGCTCGTCAAATCCATCACACTTATACTGATGCATACCGTCTGAGGGTAATGTTGTCAGTTGCTGTCCTGGCTTCTCTGCCTGATCGGTTATAGAATCAAGCTCATCATCATTTATATAGTCTAATGGATTCCATTTCATTTTTATTAGCTGTTCAGTAGATTTGCTATCACCAGCTCTACCAGTATCAAAGTTCAAATACACGACTCTGCGGTGCTTCGATAGTTCGGATATAACCTTTTCATGGTCGATGGTCTCTTTTGATTTGGTGGACATAAATGAATCCCTCTTAGCTGACTGACATAAAATATAGTCCTCATCTAGGTCAAATCCAAGTTCTTTTTCAATATTTTTTTTATGACTATCTGATTGCTGAATCTCTATGGGTGCATATCTATTATTGTTGAGATCCAAATAAGACCATGGGGTTCTTTTCTGGCTATATATTCCACCCTGTTGAGGTCCTATTTTACCAAATGCACAATCCTTGAGATATTGTGGATCTGAACTCCATATCCACTTTGGGTTATCCAACATCGTTCTAGACATCACCATACCCTGTACGTCTCTCTTGATATCATCTACGCATTTCCGATTTAATTCTGAGCATCCCTCTTGATCATATCCAAATTCTGATTCAAGTACAGCAATGTAAATGCCAGCTGTGCTTTTACGATAGGACTCAATGTTTGATATTTCATAATACTCATCGGCGTACTCGTAAACAGATTGCAATCCCTTTCGTCCACATATAATGACTCTGTCATTTGGTTGTTTGTGTAGTTGGACCCATTTTCGAATAACTCCCTGCCAGTTAAACATCTCGTAACCAAATTCACCCAAGAAGGTAAAGATGTAATCATTACTTTTGCTTCCAATACTCATATATGCCCTTTTCTATTTCATATGTTTCCCAAAATTTTTGTTCCTTTTTGGGCTGTTGCTGTGCCCAAATCCACATCTCGTTCAATCCATCATATAGTGAGTATGAATCGTTGTAACCCAACAACTCAACAGATTTTTCCCACGTAGGGTGAGCATCTTTCACTTCATGTCTCTTCTCTCTGTGGATCTTTTCACCGTACCCAATAACTTCTCTGAGCGTCTCGTTAGCTTCATTGATTGAGTAGTGCTTCATTCCACCCACATTGATAATCTGTTTAGAACAGTTTTCTTGTATACCAGCTCTGTATAATGGTTCCAGTGTATCATCTATATAACTAAATGCTCGTTGCTGCTTACCATCACCAAAAATTGTCATGGGCTGACCCATCATGTGCTGATACATCCATATACCTAGAACGTTACGATACTTATCCCAAATATTTTGTTTTTTTCCATACACGTTGTGTGGTCTAATGACGCACCAATCCAACCCGTGCTGGTCCCCAGCTATCTTCAGATCCATCTCACATGCATATTTAGCTACACCGTATGGATCAATCGGATCAGGTAGATCCGTTTCTGAGAATGGTGGAGTTCCGTGTCCATAAACTGCCATAGTCGATGTGAAGACTAATCGATCAATATTATAATTGATGCAATTGTTGATAATATGTGCCGTAGACAGGAGATTGTTCTTATAATTGAAGGTTCTCATGAACGGACTCAAACCTTCAGCGGCGTATGCTGCCATATGATATACCAGATCGGGCTTCTCCGAAACAAAGACCTGCTGTAATTTTTCTCCGTCAATCAGATCAAATTTGTGAAAGATTACATCATCATTAACATTTTCAATATACCCTCCACTCAGATCATCTATTCCAATCACTCTGTGTTCAGGATGATTTTTTATAATCCAATCAGCTAAGTTGCTTCCTATCAATCCAGCAACACCAGTTATCAAAATATTCATTTAGTGAACTCCTGTATCTTATTAAATTGTTTCTGTGTGGCCTCAAATGAATACACTTCATTGGCTTTATCAAAGGCTTCTTTCATCCGAGAGATCCTATATTCAGTATCCCCCATATACTTTATAAATTCTTCTTCCAGTGCAGCAAAATCATTGTTGGCCGTATGAGGAAATAATGTATGGTGCGAATCATTAACTCCTCCAATATTAACCACACCCAAGATTGCGCATTGTATACCTTGTTGGCCCTGTTGCGGCTCTGGGTCACAGTTCACACAAAATGTTGATTCTGAAAACATGTCTAGAAAGTCTACCCACTGGGTCGGTGAATAACCAGTTTGTTTACGAATCACTGGAATGTCATACTTTTTACCTAGGTAATTTGCAAATTCTTCAGTGCGCCCTCTTCGAGGTGGGTGGGGTGGAATGTAACTAAAAATTTGTTCAAATCTGTTCTGCTTGTAAAACCTCTCATATAAAAAGTCTACATCGTATGGTTGTGGTAGATAGTGAAGAGTGCGCCCGACGTCAGATTCTAAGTTGGGAAAAATTTCATATATGGATTCTTTGTATGGAATCACTACAGCATCTGCTTTTTGGAATAAATCTATTCTCGCATCATACCCATCATAGAAGTACAATTCTTTGATCGTAGCATAAATTTTAGCGTTTGGATATTTTTTTCGCACCTGATCTATATTATAGATGTGATTGTTCTTCTCTATGACCAAAAAGATCACATCTAGGTCCAGCTCCGGGAGTTCATCCCATTCTGGCCAATTTATCATATGTCCTTCAAAACAAAATGGGTACGCAAAGGGACCCATTGAACATTTACCATCGATGCTATGATGCCATACGTATGGAGAATCATCTACCATCTTGTAGGCTCGTTTATCCTTCACATAGAAGGAATTTTGTACACACTTATCTACTATTAGAGCAAACTTCATTCATGTCCCATTCCGGAAAGTTCTGAAAGGATGCCGTGGATGTGAGTGACAAATCTCTGTGGAGTGTAGAGTTCACTGTACAGATTTCTCATATTCTCTACGTAGAATGGTTGTAACCGTTCGTAATCCATTGTAACCTCTTTTATTTTTTCATTTAAATCGGACCAGTCATAGTTGACTCCAACGTATGTCTCTCCGCTTCTATATATATTAGGCTCAGTCTTCAAAAAGTCTATATTTGGCTTCACTAAGACTGATCCCATCATACAAGATTCAAGATCCCTTGGAGCCATAGCACCATACCCAAGTGGGGCTAATATGACTTTACTCCTGTACATGTTATTGTAATATTGCTCAATTGGTATTCGGACTCCATCCTGAAGTTGTATTGTTTTGAAGGTTGGGTCCAATGTATCAAAGAGAGTTTTTCTGTGTGGATCATAATAATCTGTCTGACATAGATCGTGTTCGTATACTGGTTCTTTGGTGGGATATCCAAACATACACGATACATCATACTCTTTAACTGGATCGTATGCGTACCAATTAGTTTGTACTGTGCTGAGCCAGTTGCATCCACTGAGTCTTATCCGTGGTAATAGATCTGCGATATCTGGTATCGTATACGTTCCCTCACCCCAATAATATCGCCCATTTGCCAGTGGGGTTCTGTATAGGAATGGGTCATTCAACATGACATTTTTTAACATCATGATAGCATTGCCTTCTCTGAGTATCTCCGCAGTCCCGATCAGACTATGGGAGTCCTGGCCATCTACTATGATGTAATCTCCAGTCACCTTAGAGAGGAATTCTAATCCCTTCTCTACTGATTCATTGAGTGGAACTTTTTTATCAATAATGCTAGCTTGACCCACAAATGCATAATCGTATGAGTCACCTTCACCGATGAATTCAATCCCAGCCTGACTGAACCACTCCGAAGCTGCCAGGAATGGTCGAAAGGTTGTTTCGTTTCGATGTATATTGTACTCGAGTAGTTTAATTTTTATCATTGATTTTTCCAAAAATCGCCGTTAGAGTAGAATGCGTTTTGTTTTTCCTGTCTATCGATCGTCTTGTGATGACGAAGGCAATATTTAGGTTCTGTTGGAAGAAAACTATATTCTGAATATCCTTCCATGATTTCATGGACTGGTTTGGTCCACCGAATATTGGATCGGTTCCTATGAATGCGGGGTTGCCAATCTGGAAAATTAACCCATCCCTGATCATTAACTTGCCAGCCCCAATACTTTATATGCTCGTCCGTCAATCCATCTACGGTATTGATCCTAGGAACTATGACGAGATCAATGTTTGGATTAGTCTCCAATATTGATTTAAGATTTCCAATTAATTGCTTAGTCGGCAGTTCGTCCGCATCTATGTTAAAAATAAAGTCACCAGTGCACATCTTACGCAAATAGTTTTTCTGTCCAGCAAAGTCACTCATGAGATGTCTCTGTTCATACCGAAGGTCGTATATACTCGAATATGTCTCTAACAACTCTATCGTTTGTTCATTGTCAGAATAATCATCCACAACGACGATTTCATCATCCGGATCCTTATATTTGAATAATCGACCAAGTAATTGATCTAGAGAATCCGTTTCATTGTGTGTGAGTATACTGTAACTAATTTTCATTAACGGGCATATTTTGGAATTTTGAATTTTAACCCACGAACGCCTGATACCTCGTTCATGATGTATTTCCGATATGCATCTTTCTTCGTAAGGATCGCATCTGCAATGTTCCCGTATATCTCAGTTATCATGGGTCTTATCTGAGATGTATTTTTATTCCGGATGGTTGTGGGTAAACTCAATCTGGTATACCTCTGAGATGCTGCAATGTATTTACCCTTACTGTCACGGATCTGTTCCACCATATCTAAATCTTCACCTCGGATTGGTACCGCCGCCATCACATAGAATAATCGTCCCATCTCATACTTCGTCAGATAGTTCAGATTGATTCCATGCATGAGTATATTATTTTTTGAATTAACTAATCGGTCCGTCAGACCATTTGCTAGAACCAATACAATTGGTTTTTTATCATGAGCGCTCTCGACTGCATATTTGAATTCGATGAGCGATCCCGGGAGAACATGGGCCCGCTGTATTGCCGTATATCCGCGGATTTCTCCTCTATGATTGAATAGACGCGGCATTTTGTTTCATAGTCTTTAGTCTGTCGAGAGCTTCAAGGCAATCATAAAAGTTTTCAAATATGATTTGATTCTCTATATCATACTGTTGCTGATAATACCCACCGTTTGGATCTGGATATTTTTTTTGTTCCTCTTCTGGTATCGCTTTCATGGGTGCAAATGCCCACACTGGTTTACCCAAGTGATCTTCCACCATGTGAATCATACCCTCAGGAAGCGTCATTATTCCAGGTATCCACGTTCTATCCTTATCTTGTTTTGCGAACTTTCTAATAGTGTCTCCCACTCCCACAAGTTCTTTCTTAACATCGGCCCAATCACCCATAAATTTATCACTGGATGCATATCCACAATACAAACACTGTAACATGGACCCACTTGGCATGTTCATCACATGCAAAGATTGTTCTTTGCAGAGTGGACAGTAGGTGAGCATCTTCTGAGTATCCATCAAGTCACCTTTTTCAATTTTGGAAGATTGAGACTCACCGGTTGAGCTATGTGTTGGGTCCGTGCATCCATAATCTTGTTCAATAATTGTGCCATACCATCTAATGTGAACTTAGATCTATTCTTCTTTCCAAGCTGTTTAGCCTTATCTTTAATCATATTGACGTTTTCAGTAGCATATTTGAGTGCTGAAAATGCTTGGTGATCGTCAATCACAAACCATCCGGATTCTTTTATCAGTATGTTCTCCCAAACGGCTGAGTCTGGTATCTGTTGTACCTTACCGTCTACCAATATAGATTCCTCCTTAGTTAAGAAGTCCATTGGACCGGACCATGCTGAACAGATCACCGGTAGGTCTACCATACTTGCTTCCAACATCGGACGACCAAACCCCTCACCGTGAGTAAAGCTAATCATGCATTTAATTTTTGGATGGTTATACAGTTCATTCATCTCGCGTTCTGATAGATCTCCATGGAGCAGATACACTGGTGGTAAAATCCAATCCTTTGGGAACCCGTTCCTAACTCCATTAATCTTTCCTTGCACTTCTACCTTATCCAAGATTGAAAATGTAGCTCCACTAGTCTTCAATATCAGTGCTGGTGGATTTTTCAGATTAGCAAAAGTCTCAGAAAATATCTTTATTGTTTTAAAAATATCTTTACGATCTTCACCAAATCCTCCCTTGATCCATTGACCAACGAAAAGAAAGGCAAATTTTTCCTTCACCTTATCATTGAGCATGTCCAAGAATGATTTATCCATTTGATCAATAGTTAATGGTTTAATGATATCATCATCTACACCCTCAAAGAGTACTTCGATGGGAGTCGTAGCTTTAACCTGTCCAACCTTCTGCGTTGATCCATCAGGTAGGTTGTTTATCTTATCATACACCGTATTTACAAAACCGCTCCGAGCGTGTTCTGATGGAACGATCACTAGATCCATTTTATTACATCCCTCGATCCAAGCCTGAGAAACTGCTGTGGTCTCTATCCCAGCTGTGATTCCAATATTATACTTACCTATGGTTTGAAATTCGTTAGGTATTCTGATATCGAAATAAATGTCAGGTTGTCTGTCAAGTGGTTTGTTCAGCACACAATTCAATAACTTTTTATGTTGAGGATTATCCGACTGTAAAAAATTTCTCGGTGTATCTCCCCACCTGACGTCTATGATGACTATTTCATACTTATCAGATTCATGCAGAGCATAAAAAATTGATCTAGCGTGGTCTCCGTATCCGGACCGTGTGTTAAACGGTCCTTGCATTGCAACTAATTTTTTATCCATTGATCTGCTCCAAGGTAAAACGTTCTTTAGGTTTCCAATTTTCAAGTGCACCGTCCATGGATTCTATGAAACCTTCACCCATGTGCACTGCAGTCATTCCACTAAATGCGTCATTCACAAACTCTCTTCCGGAATTTCCGCTCCGCTCTCGTTCTTCAGGACCCATCTCATACCATTCCAGAAGAGCATCTCCTGCATCTTCCCAGGTACAGCGATCATCAAAGATGTATGGAGTCTGTGGTGAACCCAGCAGTGATATAGTCTTTGGCCAAACTGGTCTGACCCACTCGCCATGTTCCTTATAATCACCTCTGTGGTTTGATCCCAATTCTACATAATCTTCAGCTACAATGTAGTTACCTTCATCGTCCTTAAAACCACATTGGTCTTGAAGACCACCCGTGACATTTACGACTATTGGTGTACCGACCGTTAAAGCTTCACAGCTCCCTAGACCGAATCCCTCATTGGATGCAAGGTTGATGTATACATCGCACGCATTGAATAGATAATTCATTGCTTTATCATCAAAGGGTCCACCCTTATCATATGTAAATATTGCTCTGTATTCGGGCATCATTTTCCTACAGACTTCTCTGAGATCCGTTCCATTATCATCACTGACCTGCGTGTGAAATACAAGGGCACAGTCTTTCCGCTGGTCTTCTGGTAACTGATCCACCATGTGCTTAAAGGCCAATACCACGTCACCGGGCATCTTTCGTCGAATGTTCCGATTGCTGTACAGGACTTTGAACTTGTACTTGTCTAACTCATAATGCTTTGTAAAGTCCACAAAATCCGTACTGGTTTTATTCACTGGAAAGAATCTCTTACTGTTTATCCCGTGCGGAACATATTTGATCTGCCAATCTTCATAGTCGGATAACATTCTCTTATTGATCCCATACGTTTGCTTCGAAATAGCAATCAGAAGATCACAACTCCGATAGAAATTTTCATTCCACAGTGGGTCTGGAAGATCGTCCCAAATATTATTATAAAAGATCGGGATTTGAGTTCTAATCTCATGCTCCATCTGATATAACCAGAGCCAGAATCTTGGATCCGTGTAGTGGAGTATTGCATCTGGCTTTTCGATTGCTATAATCTCTCTCAGTATGTCTGGATTACCATAACCACTGACTGGATAGATCTTCAAATAAGCATTTTCGA
>TARA_R110000851_G_scaffold164356_1_pt1 | contig 10819 bp, 8 predicted proteins | sample TARA_R110000851 | Tara Oceans TARA_R110000851 (sample SAMEA4397627) | marine metagenome | biome: Polar Biome; feature: [DCM] deep chlorophyll maximum layer (ENVO:01000326); material: water (ENVO:00002006), including particulate matter (ENVO:01000060) such as... | depth 17 m | reverse complement strand
CAGTTGTACAAGCTGTAATGGAATCAGCATTACCTATAGCACAAGCAGATGCAAAAACAGTATTTGATTTAGGATTACAGAATTTAAGTAATAGACAAGCAACAGTTATTCTTGCTGCTCAACAAAGGGCTGCATTTTTAGGACAAGAATTTGATCAAGCATTTCAAACTAAAGTAGCTAATGCAGCTAAAATTTCTGATATAGCTAATCAAAATTTTACTGCTGAAACTCAAATAGCTATAGAAAATGCAAAGCTTGCACAAACAGTTGATCTAGCTAATCTTAGTAATAGACAAGCTGTGATTATGGCTAATGCAGCACAAATAGCTAATTTAGAAGTTACTAATTTAAATAACAGACAAGCAGCAGAAGTGCAAAATGCACAATCTTTTTTACAAATGGACATAGCTAATTTAAATAATAGACAAAAAACAAATTTATTTAAAACTGAAGCAATGATCCAATCTTTATTTACAGATGCTGCTGCACAAAATGTAGCTGCACAATTTAATGCAGAAAGTGAAAATCAAGTTAATAGATTTTATGATCAACTTGCAACACAAGTAAAAGAGTTTAATGCTACACAAACTAATTCTGCTAATAAATTTAATATACAATCTGAACTAGCAGTTGATGAATTTAATGCTCAAACTAGAAATGCAGTACAACAATTTAATGCTAGTAATGGATTAGTAATTAGTCAAGCTAATGCTGAGTGGGAAAGAAATAAAGCTACAGTAGATACTGCTGCTCAAAATCAAGCTAATCAGTTTGATGCTCAAATGGAAATGCAAATAACAATAAGAGAGTTTGAAGGTTTAGTACAAGAGTATAGAGATATTATGTCTTTTGCTCAAGAGAGTTCAGAAAATCTTTTAGATAGAGAAACTCAATTAGGTATAGCAACTATTAATAAACAATCAATGATTGAGTCAGCTAAGTTTGCTATGTCAGGAGAATTGTATAAAGCTTTTGGAACACTAGGTGCTCAAATGATGGGTAACACAGATGTACTTGGTAAAGCATTTGACTTTTTAGGAAGTATGTTTGGCGATAAAAATACTGGTACTGGAGGTACTGGTACTGGAAATAGTGGTACTAATATTATAGAAACACCAGAACAACGAGATGATCGTATTGTAGAATTAGACACTTATGGTGATGTTGCAGGTGATGATGCTAGGGTTGGATATGTTCCTCCAGAAGATACTCCAGATGATGTTTTACCTGAAACTACATCTGATTATTCAACTTTTGGTACTGATAAAGATCCAGCAAGTACTAGTTAATAAGGTTAATTAATAATGAATAAAGCATATTTAAATAAAGTAGAAAAAAAAGTAGAAGAGTTACTTAATACTAAACCTAAAAAGAAAAAAAAGGTTAAAGGTTTTCTTGAACAAAAACAACAAGAAGAACCTAAAAAGATAACAACTACTATAGATATAGTTGCTCAGTATGTAGCAGATATTCGTAAAAAAAGAATGGAGTTAACTAATGGCACTTAATATTAACCCTGAAATGTTACAAGCTCCAATACCAGGAATGTCTTTAACAAAAACTCCTAGAGAATATACATGGGAAAACCCACCTGAGTACACTAGGATAGAAGATGTTATTGAACATTATACTAATAGAATATTAGATCCTGAAGTAGAAGATTCATTACTACTTGCTTTAGATGAAGGTGCTGCAATAGATATGCTTACTGATTTTTTAATTACATCAGGATCAATGAATGGTAGACATGCATTAGATTTAGGATTTTTAGCTGCTCCTGTAATTATGGAGTTAATTAAATTTACTGCTGATTCTGCTGATGTTAAATTTATTGAGTCTTATAAAAAATTAGATGCAGATAAAAAATTACCTTATCGTGAATTAAGAAAAGTTATTAAAGAAGTTTTTGATACTACTCCAGATATAGATACTGAATCACCTGAAATAAATAAAATAGTTCCTAAAGGTTTAATGGCAAGAGCACCTGAAACACAACCTTTACTAGATGAGTTACCTACAGATACACCTAAGGAGAATTTATAATGGGATTAGGAGTTGCACTTACAGGATTTTTAACAGGCTTTGCAGAAAGAGCAACAGATCTTATTGATGAACGTAATAAAGAATTAAGAAAAGAACATCAACAAAAATTAGATTTACATGCTGCTACAGTTGCAGAAGAAATGAAAGCAAGAAAAGAACAAAGAGCAGAGCTTAGAAATAGATTAACAACATTAAAAAGTTATGGTATAGGAGATACTATAAAGCCTGGTATGTTAGGCTCACTTATTACTGATGATGTTAAATATAAAAATATTCTTAATTTAATAGAAAATACAAGAAATAAAGAAGATATATCAAATGTAATTAAACAGTCTTATAAATTTTCTTCTCCTAATAGTTTAAAGTATGATAACCCAACACAATATATAGATGCTGTATTAGGTGAAAGAGCACCTATATCTCCTACACCTTTACCAACTCAAACTAAAACAGCATTTGGTCTTAGTTCATCTATACAAAAAAGAATGAGTGAAGAGTATGAAAGATCTTTAAAAATTGCTGGTTATGATTCATCTAAAACTACAACAGTTCCTACAGGTAGTATTACAGGTAGCCCACCTATTATGTCAAATCTTACAGAAACTGAAATAGGAAAAAGATTTGATAGAGGTATAATAAATGTATTACAAGAAAAAGGTATATATAAACAAAACGTAGGGCTAGGAAAATCAATTATTGTAGATACAGAAACAACACCTGGTTCACCAAGAATAGAAGGATCAAACAATAAAGAGGGTGGTGATACTTTAAAATATGCAACATTAGAATATATAAAAAATACTCTTAGTTCAGGACTTATATCTAACGATCAAGCAAGTTATTTTGCTGATAAGATAAATTCATATGGAGAGGGTAAGATAGCTAATGATTTATTAAATAGTAATGTATCAACTAGTAGTATTGTTGATGCAATAAATAAAAGACAAAAAAATATAGACAAAGGTTATTTTAATACTGGGCCTAGACTACCAAATGTAAGTGATATTAAAAATCTTATGGTAAATATTAAAGATAAAAATAGTGCTCTATATGCAGGTCAGAATAAAATAGATATTGATAATTTTATTTCAGCTAATATAAATCCAATTCAAATGTATTTACAAGAGCAAGCTGACAAAGGAAAATCAAATTATCGTGATTATAATGATGATGAGAAAAAGATAATAGATGATTTATTTAGTAAGGCTGGAATTTCTAATTATACAGAGTATGATATTTTGTATAAACAATTTGAAGCAGCTGGACTTTTTCAATAATGGATTATAAATCTTTATATCCAAAAAATACTCATGAAAAATTAGAAAAGTATATACCTTATTTTTCTAAGTATGAAAGTAAATATCAATTACCTCCAGGTAGTTTAGCAGCTATAGCTTTTATAGAGTCTGGTTTTGATCCTAATGTTGATGGTGATTTAGATTTAGCAGATACTAAGTTAGGTGCATCAGCAGGTATGTATCAAATTAGAACAGGCACAGGTTCTGATTTAGGTATTGTTAATTACAAAAATGGTACAGATAAAAGAAAAGATGTTGATGCATCAACAGATGCAGTAGCTAGATTATTAAAAAGCAATATAGAATATTTTAATGGTGATATAAATAAAGCAGTTCAAGCACATAATGGTGGTCGAGGTAATGTAGGATCTAATCAAACTTTAAATTATTTAGATAAGTGGAGTCAATATATACCTGATGAAACTGATACGACAATAAGTAATCTAGATTCAATTAAAGATACAGTTAGTACAGGGTTAGATACTTTACAGGATAAAGTTACTACAGGCTTAGATACATTAGAAAATACTTTACAAGATAAAGTTAGTACAGGTTTAGATACATTAGAAGATACAGTTGATACTGTAAAAGATACTGTTGTAGATACATCAGATATTTTAGCAGATAAAGCAAAAATTATTTATAAAAATTCTTTAAGAGATATTAGTACTTTACTAACAGGACAACCTGCTGTAGCTGAAACTATTGCAGATAATGTTGTAAAAGAATCTACACCTATTGTTGATACATCCTCTACACAAACTCCTTTAAAAGATAAAGATGATATAGATTTTAGTTCTACTCTTAAAGGTAAATTAAAAAAAGATAAAGATGATATAGATTTTAGTTCTACTCTTAAAGGTAAAAACTTTAATACTATAGATATTACAGATACAGAAGATACTCTATCTAAAATGAGAGGAGATAAAATACCTCCTAAACAAATAAGTATTTCAGATTTATTAATAGATAAAAACTTTACAATAATTACAAAATACCTTAGAGGTAGAATAGAAAGACCAGAGTTTAATAAGTTAATGCAAGGTACTAAAAGTGATGTAATTAACTATTGGTTAAAAGAAAAAAGATTTATTGACTACAATTTATCTTTGGGATCAATGCTTGAATTAAATTATATTTTAAATGCTTCTAGAGAAGAAGCAATAAATACAGCAGAGTCTTTTGCACTATATGATTCAACTCCTGACTTTTATGAATTAGGTTTACAAAGAGGTGCTAAAGCTTTAGGTAGAAGTATATTTTATGCAACACTTGCTGAACCAACAACTTATATTAGTTTATTAACATCTTCAATTTTACTTAAACAAGTAGGGAAAAAAGGAATTAGAACTGTATTAAGAGAAAAAATATTAACAGAAAAAACAAAGAAAGGTTTAGAACCTTTTCAAAAAATTAAAATTCCTAAAAGTAAATTAAAAGAATTTAAAAAAGAAGCAAAGACAGAAAAGCTTATTCACAAAGTAAAGTTAGGTGGTATTCAGGTAGGAGTAGATGCAACTATTGGTGCTGTTGCAGATAGTATAGATCAACAACTAGAATATAATGTTGATAAAAATTTAAAAATAGCAGAATTACAAAGACAATATTTTACTAATCATATAAGTAAAGATGAGCTTGAAACTAATATAAAAAATCTTAAAGAATATGAACAAAATGTAAAAAGAACTGTAGCATATGCAGGTATCTATGGGTTATTTGGAGTAGGCCAAGCATATAGTGTATTAAGAAAATCTAATGCACCATTACCTATATTTGATAGAGATGAATTAAGATTAAGGCAACAAAGAGCAAGACCTATATTTGACACATCTATAGAAATAGATGAAAAAAAATTAGACGAGATATTTGAAAAATTATTATTAAAAGATACAGAAACAGCATTAGAACAATACTTTGTAGATCCTAATCAAGGGTATGCAACAAAAGCAATTACAATGATAGGTGCTAGAAAAAATGTAGAAATGCCTGAAGGTTTAAGATCTGTATTTGAAAGAAAGATTTCTTCAGATTATAGACCAAAACAAAAACTAGATGATTTAAATAGACAAACTCAAAAATTAATAGGTAAAAAAGTTTCAGAAGATATTCTTACTAGAGTAGGTGTAGATAAGACTAGAGCACAAAATGTATTTGCTGCTGGTATTGATTTAAATGTATTAAAAAATATACAATATATTGGTACTAAATTATTATTTACAAATCCTGAACTTAAATTATTAAGAGATGATGTTATATATGGACGAAGAAAAGTTTCAGATGTTATGTCTGAAGTATTTAGAAAAACTAATTCAAATGAAATAAATCCAGGAGCTTTTCAAGAAGCTATTAAAAAAGTAAATTTAAGTAGAGATGAAGCAGCTTTATACTCTCAATATACAGCACAATTTGCTGGTCAAGTTCTTAAAACAAATAAAGATATGTATGATGTTATAAGAAAAGTTACTAAGGAAAATCCTCAATTTAAAAGAATAACAGATGAAATATATGGAGAGATGAAAGCTTTAGAATTTACAAAAGATAAATATAGTAGAGCAGGTTCTTTATTTAGAGGTATTAATAAACTAGAACGAGAAACTAAAGCATTATTAGTTGCTGCTTTTGATACTACTATTAGAAATGGTATTGGTACTACTAGTCAAATGACTTTAAAAACAGCTCAATTACTTATAGATGCTGCTGCTTCTAGTATTTATACAAACCTAGAGAGCACAATATCAGGAACTAAAATAGCTGTACATAGTAGACCTTCAAGTGCAGCCCTTCTTGAAGATAGTGTTTTAGCTGTAGCTAATGCAGGTACTGTTATGAGGCAAGTTTTAGACATTGTACTTACTCCTGTTAGACCTGAGTTTGAAGAAATTAAAAAGTTATCAGCAGATTTAATACCACAAAAATTAAAAGACATAAGTAATAAAATAGGAGTTAATAAAATATTTAGAAGTGAGCAAGAAGTTAAAGATTATTTTTATAGTATATTAAAAGATGATCCAACTACTGCTAGCTTATTATTAAATTCTTTACAAGATACAAGTCAAAGTTTATCTCGTTTTTCAAAAGCTGCTAACATTCCTAACTTAGGTCTTGATGCTTTTTTTAGACAAATAATTTTTGTTAATAGTGTTGAAAGACAACTAACTAAAAAAGGTTATAACTTTGATAAAATAATAAAAGATAATGTACCTATTGAATCATCTGTAATTCAACGAGCTAGTCAAGATGCTATAGAAGATACCTTTGCATTAGATTTAAGAAACTTAGTAAGTGTAAAAGATAAAGAATTTAAAAAGTTAAATATTGAAGGTCAAGCTGCTGTTGGTGGAGGCCATGTAGTAGAACTTATAGATTCAATTCCTTTAGGTAGTGTATTCTTAGCAACATTTCCTAGATTTATTGCTAATCAAATTAGAAAGTTATATATAACTCAACCTTTTCAATTTAAATTTTTAAATATTAAAGATACTTTCTCAGCTAAAAGAATAAAAGAAAGATTAGATTTACATGATTCAGCAATTAAACTTTATGATGATGAAGTAGCTAAACGAAAAGTAAGTATAGAACAATTAAATAAAAATTCTAAAGATTTATCAAGTGTTCAATATAAAAATAAATTAGATAGTATTAATAATGCTTTTAAAATATTAAGACAAGAGCCACCTAATATCCCTAAATATAATACACTTAAATCAAATGAATATGTATCATATAATTTATCAGAATATTCACCTACTAATAGAGAAAATACTTTAAATTTTGTTTATGCAAATGAAAGTAAAAAAAGAAATGAATTAATTTATAATATGTCAGGTGCATTATTTGGTAGTGCATTATTAATATTTGCGTATAAACATGCTCAAGACAATCCTGATCTACCTGTAGCTCATATAAGAACTGATAAAGGTATAACTGATTCAGCTTATTTATCTCCAATAGGAATGTACTTAGCAGCAGGATCAATAATACATGAACTATTACAATTTAGTTCTAGTGATATGTATGCAGATGCTAAGAGAAAAAATACACAGCTTGCTAAATCAGTAGAAGTAGTTCTTGGTATAAGAATACCTCAACAATCAGGCCTTGTTAATATTGGTACTTATCTATTTGAAAATGGATTTACTTCTTCTATTGTAGGAAAAGCAGGTGATACAGTTGGTGATGTTTTAAATAGAATACAACAACCTATTCAACCTGTTATGACAATAATAGATTCTTTTAATGCAGAGAAAAATTTAAAACGTAGAGATCCTAAAGCAACAGAAGCTACAGAAGGTGCACAATTATTTTTTGAAAGAGCTATAAATCAATTTAATAATAGAATGGGTACTGTAGTAAATACTATCTTAGCTGATATATTCAGTGCTCCAGGAATTACTTCTGCGAAAGTATTTCAACAAGTAGGTAAACAATTAGGACTAGAAGAAATACTTTTAGAAATTACACCTGCAAATATTAAAAGAAAAGTAAACATACCTGAGTATGTTAGTTCTTATAAAGAAGGTGATGTTTATGTAGCAGGTAATTTAACTAAAATACTATCAGGTTTTAGAATAGATCCTAGAATGACTGAGATAGAACGAGAATTTGATAGATTGAATTATCCTTTTTGGAAAAATTTTAAAGAACCTGCTGATAAAATGTATGAAAGAGATGTAATAGCTGCTTCTATTCCATATATACTAGGCACTTCAAATAATAAACCTAATTATATAGCATCTTATATGGAACGAGATAGTTATAAAAATGGAGATGTATCAGATAAAATTAATATACTAAATGCAGCTTTTAGACAAATAGGTAAAAGAGCAAGGCAAGATGTATTTAATTACTATATGAATAGTAGAGATAATGAAAAAAGATTAAATAGATTATATCGTATTAAATTTAAACGATTAGATAAACGTATAAAAACAAAAGCTATACTAAGTATGAAAGAAAAACACCCTGAGATAGATGAAAATTCTACTCAATATTATTATGTAATGCATGAAATAGCTAAAAATTATGAAGCAATGTATAAAATACCATTAGATTAAGCTGCTATTAATTCTTTTTCTTTAGTAGTTTCCCAACCCCAATCACCTGTCATACCTGATGCATTGTAATCAGTTACAACACCTTCAAAGAAATTCTTAAGGGTATCACCACCTACTATCCAGTCAAGCCATTCAAGAGGATTTTCTTTAACCTTAAAGTTTCCTTTTAATCCCAACTGAATTAGTCGTCTATCTGCTATGTACCTAATGTAATGCTTAACCTGATCAGCAGTAAGACCTTTAACAGCACCCATCTCAAAGGCTGTATCCACTACAGCATCTTCTAATTCAACACCATCTCTAAACATCTGATATATATCTTTCTTAAAATCATCTGTAACTATTCTAGGATGTTCTTTACAAAACTCTCTAAACAATTTAACCATACCCTCACAATGCATAGTCTCATCTCGTACTGACCACTCAACAATTTCACACATGCCTTTCATCTTACCTGTTCGTTGATAGTTAAGTAACATAGCAAAAGCTGAGAACAAAGACATACCCTCATTCATTACGGATCTAGCTAGGGATTTACCTAACCCTGATAGAGTAGTAACATCTATGTCACTCATAAACTCTATCTTATCTTTCATCTGTTTATAATCTAGGAAGGCTGAGTACTCTTCTTCAGGTAGTCCTAATGTATCATTAAGTAATGCATAGCTTCTTTGATGTACAAATTCCCTATTAGTAAAGCTAGTAAGCATAGCTCTAATCTCATTGTTTTTAAATTTTTGTATATAGTACTCAAGATAATTAGTACCTACTGCTACATCACTTTGAGTAAACAGTCTAAGTATTTGAGTTATATGATTCTTTTCTGCATCAGATAATTTACCTGACTTCCATTGTGCTACATCATCTTGTAACTTAGCTTCCCATTCACCCCAATGGGCTTTCTCTGATTGTACTGCGAACTCTACAGCCCAAGGATATTTAAAGGGCTTGTATACTACTGAGGGATTTGTAAGACTCATTGTTGCTCCTTGGAAAAATAAAGGCTCGAATGAGCCTTGTGGTAATTAACAGTTTTATACAAACTTGATATTAAATCAAGCACTATTTTTTATGTATTAGTATATACATCTTCCTCCTCTAACTCATTGATTGATATCATCTTTTTATTTTTTAATTCTTCTTCAGCTTTAAAGTTATTACCTACTGTAAGTTCATTTAATAACTGTGTTATAGCATCTATTAATCTATAGTGTAAATTATATTCTCTTAATGTTTCAGGTTTAATTTTAAATTTTTTATCTAGTTCATTCCTCATTTCTATAAGGGCTTCTTTCATAAACATATTTCTTAATTCTTTATCAATCTCTATCTTCATCAGATTCATCTTTCTTTATATTAACTGTTGTTCTACTAGAAATCCATGCTTTAGGTATATGCATACGAGCATTAGCATGAGGATCAGCCCATGTAGATCCTATACATATGGCTTCTTTATTTTCTGATATTAAAAATCCAGCAGTAACTACTTTAGCTAATTCAGGAGGTTCTATTTCTCCCCAATCTGCATCACATTGAGCATCTTTCCACTCAACAACAGTTATAATATTTGTATTAATTTTAGGTACAGGTTTTTTAATCATTCGGTATCTCCACAGGATCTATAGTTTCTTTAGGTACTCTAAAAAACTTTTCACCTTTCCATACATACTTATTAGGAACTTCAACAAGAGGTGTCTCAGCCAATGTATCCCCTTGAATAAGATAACCATAGGTTTGGTCAGCATTAAGGACGAGAAAACAGATCGGAAGATTGTACTTATCTTTGTTAAGAAACTTAGCTTTTCTCCCTGGTATTTGGATGTGAGCATATTGAAAATCTTTTCCTTTCCAAGGTCTTTTAATTTCGACTTCACAATAAAAATCTCCTATAGAATATTCACTACCACCAACAGGTGTAACTATTAGATCAGGGCCATATCTATCTATGTTATCTACTACATGATAACCTTTAGCTTTCCAGTATCTTTTACCTGCATCTCTTGCAAGTTTATCAAACTCTTCAAATAATTTTCTATCAAATTTTTTAAACATAATTTATCCTTGACAAGAAATACATTCTTCTGCATCTTTCAAAGCATCTCTTGGAATTTGAGTACCTACTCTATCAGCTTGATTAGCTGCACTTGTTCTTAAATAGTATAGTCCTTTTAAGTTAGCTTTCCAAGCCCTTACATGTACAGAGTTTACATAACTTTTATCACTACCAGCAGGAAAGAATAAATTAACTGACTGTCCTTGACATATAAATGTTTGTCTATCTGAAGCATGTTCTATGACCCATTCTTGATCTAATTCAAAAGCTGTTTTAAATATAGATTTTTCATAGTCATTTAAAAAAGAACAATGTTGTACTGATCCTTCATTACTAATAATAGATTTCCACATTTCATCTGTATTTTTATA
>TARA_R110000851_G_scaffold154472_1_pt1 | contig 10819 bp, 4 predicted proteins | sample TARA_R110000851 | Tara Oceans TARA_R110000851 (sample SAMEA4397627) | marine metagenome | biome: Polar Biome; feature: [DCM] deep chlorophyll maximum layer (ENVO:01000326); material: water (ENVO:00002006), including particulate matter (ENVO:01000060) such as... | depth 17 m | reverse complement strand
CTATAATTTAAAGGATAAAAAACAAGGTGCTTGGCATCATGATGCAAGTGCTGATATTAGTATGGTAGTTCCTTTGAACACTGGAAAGTACAAAGGTGGCGGAACTGAGTTTTTAAAACGTGGTACAGTCGAGCCTCTACCTACAGGCCACGCTCTAATTTTTCCGAGTTTTACTCACATGCATAGAGGACTTGCAGTAGAATCAGGAGATAGATACTTATTGGTATTTTGGTTAAAATGTTTACAGGAATAATAGAGCATGAATAGAATAGACAACTCAGGTACAGGCATAGCAGGACTAGGTAGAGGAGAAGATTCTATGCTAGCCCACGTAGCACCAGGAGAAATGGTAGTCCCACCAGTTATCTCTCCACAAACACAAGAAATAATTAGAAGAGAAATGATGTCTGCTGGACTAGATCCAAGTGAATATACTGTGGGTCAAGGTATGTCCATCAATCCTATAACAGGTATGGCAGAGTTTGGTTTTCTTAAAAAGTTAGCTAAATCAGTTAAAAAAGTAGTTAAAAAAGTTGCACCTATTGCAGCAGTTATACCTGGACCATGGCAAGTGCCAGCTATTACTTATAATAGAGGAAGGGCTGTTGTAAATTTAGCAAAAGGTGAGGGTGGTATTGGTGACTTAATAACAGCATTTACACCTGCAAAATCATATACAGGTGGTAAAACAGGAAATATCTTTGGCAATGCAAAAGAGTTTTTAACAAAAGGCTCAGATGGAGTTGGTCTATTTGGTAACATTGGCAAAGGACTTAGTAATGTTGGAGATTATGTATTTAAAGGCAGTGATGATGTAGGGTTACTTGGTAATTTAGGTAAATCAGCGTCTAAAGCCTATGAATATGTAATGCCCGGAAGTGATGAAACAGGATTGTTTGGCAATTTAAAAAAAGACTATGCTAGTAATAAAGAATTTGACGAACTAACTGATGGTGGTCAAGATTTTTTTGATCCTGATTTTGGAAAAGTTCAACCAAATCAACAATCTTTTATTAGCAAACTTATAAGCGGAACACCTGGACAACAAAACGCATTTCAAGAATTTATGGATGATCAACTAGGATTTGACCCTGGTGGCGGTGGAATATACAGGGCTTTTGGCGGACAAAACGATAGCACACAATCTGGATCATTATTAGGAGGTCTTGGTGGCAACGTTGGACTGGCTGCTCTTGCTGCTTTATACGGTAAAACTGTTAAAGATGATTATAAGCGTAAAGAAGGTGGACTCAAAGACATAAGGCAATCTGTAAGACCAGATCTTATGCCTGCACCTACATTTACAGGTTTTGACTTAGGCGTTAGAAATAATGCTGCCATGGGTGGCTTACAAGAACTACGACCTGCTTTTGCTATGGGCAGATCAGTAATGGCTAACGAACTAGATATGCGTATGGGTGGTCCTTCAATAGGTCCAGGAACAGGTACAAGTGATGATATACCAGCTATGTTAAGTGATGGTGAGTTTGTAATGACTTCTGCTGCTAACAATGGTTTAGGTGGATTTAAAGTAACAAAGACAGAAACAGGTATAGAGTTAGTGCCAAATGGTCAACCAAATAGACAACAAGGTGCAAAAAATATGGACAAACTTATGAAGACCTTTGAACAATTTAACAAAGTAGGAATGTCATAATGGGTATTTTAAGTGACTTAATAAGAGCACCCATAGGACAAGCACCATCTAGAGGTAGAGGTATAAGAGATAACCGAGTTCCATCTATGCCTTCTGTTACACCACCACCATTATTTGAATCTCTGCGTGGTATAACAAAAAGACCAGAAGAACAAAGGTTTATTGAGCGTTTAGATAATGAGCCAATCCGAGATATTACTACTAACTTTGTGCCTCCAGCTTTAGGCAGAGCAACAACATCACCAATAGCACCGCCACCTGTAGATCGTCAAATCTTAGAAAGACCGATTATTCCACCAAGACGTGATGATTTTATGTCAATCGGTGGACTTGGAGGTGGAGTACCAGATCCTAGATTTGATTCACCTACAACACCAGACATAGGTATGCCACCTCCACCCTTACCACCACAAGACTATGGCTTTGGCCCAGGAATTATGCCTCCAACTCCAGATTTTACAGATGATATAACTGGAGGCCTTGACCCTAATCCTGGATTAACTGCGGTTACGCCACCAGTTCAACCTGCTCCTACCGAGCCAGCTGCAGTGGCGCCTACGGCTGGAGCAGACCCTACACAAACACAAATGCCTATGGGTGCAATAGATCCTGTGTTATTACAACAAGCTACATCTGAGAAATTAACAGATCCATTGCTTAGATCTCTATACTTTGGTACTCAAGATCAACCAGGTTTCTATCAGCAACTACAACAAGCTGGTGCTAACTTAATTGGTAGTGATGTACCGTTACAACAAACAGCAGGTCTTACACCGTTAGAAGTATTAGCAAGACAACAAGCTATTTCTGGAATTGGTGGCTTTGAACCATTCTTACAACAGAATCAAAATTTAGTAAATCAAGCAATAGACCAGTCTGTAAGAGCAGAAGAACTTAGAGATCCTTACTATGGTAGAGCTGAAAGACAGATGCAAATGGGTCTTGGAGAAGAATTAGGCGGTATTGGTCAAGCACGTGGTATTACTACAGGAGCTACAAATAGATTTGGTGGTTCTTTAGGAAGACTTGGAAGACAAGCTATAGGTAGTACACAAGACTACGGTGGAAGTTTAGGTGAGTCAGAAGATTTATTAAGAGGGACATTGGGTGCTTATGATCCGGGTATGACTCAACAATTTTATAATCCTTACGAAGATGCAGTAGTACAACAAACAATTGATGACGTATTAAAAGCAGGTGACAAGCAAGATATAGCTGCAAGAGCCCGTGAGATTAGTTCTGGTGCCTTTGGTGGTAGTAGAGCAAGACTTGGTGCAGAAGAACGTAGACAAGACCTTGGAGAAGGTCTAGCAAAAGCATTAAGTGGTATTAGACAAACAGGATATAGTCAAGCACAACAAACAGGTTTAGGTGAATTTGCAAGACAAAGAGAAGCTGAAAGAGCTGCAAGTAGCGGTTTAGCTGGATTGTCTGGTTCAAGACTCGGTGCTCAACAGCAACTAGGAAGTACCCTTAGAGGTCTAACAGGAGATCAGTTTGGTGCACAACAACAATTAGCTGCTAACCTGATGGGTTATGGTGCTGCTGGATCAGGTGCAAGACAAAATCTTGCTACTGGGTTGCTTGGTATAGGACAACAAAGAGGTGCTGGTGCTTCAGCATTAGGATCACAATTAGCTGGATACGGTTCGCAAATTGGTGGCATAGGTCAAACTCAAGAACAAATGAGAGCAGGACAAAGAGGCGAACTAGCAGGCTTTGGCGGTGTTGGTAGAGGTATACAAGAGACTGGTTTAGGTAGAATATATCAGCAACAACTAGGACAACAGCAAAGACCATTAGGTGTATTAGGACAAATAGGCTCTATGCTACCTGGTTATCAAGCATCACAAACACAAATTGACTCTGGATATGGTATGCCAACAGATCCTTCAGCAGCAGGACTAAGTGCAGCATTTAGTGCCTATGGTGCTTTAGCTCCAAGAAAAGAAGGACAAAGCTAATGAACTTTATGAATCGTAAAATGTTCCAAGCTGGTGGCGGTGCTAATGTAGACGAAAAATATTTCTTTATTGATAAAACGAATAAGACCAAAACTTTTATCGATCCAAAAAAACTTTACAATGATTTGAGTAGATCAGATCCTTTTACCATTACAAGTTTTGTACAAAATCCTGATGTTACTTACAGCCCAGCTACAGAAGAAATATTGAGACAACTTGTTTATGAGAAAATGGAGCAATTTTCAAGCGTAGACCCAAATACATTTGAATTTGGCACACAACTACCTGATTATTTAACAACAATAGCAGGTGTAAGAGATGTTGCTGGAGGCATTGGCCAAGGTGCAGTAGGAGCTTTAGAAGGTGCTTTAAATGTTCTACAAAAATATGGTAGAGGTTTTGGTGAAGGTGGTAAAAAAAGAGTAGAAGAAGGGTTTGTTCCAAGAGATATTCTGCCTGGCGGTATTGGTAGCGAAAGAATGCCTTTCAGCACAGAAACTATGACTGGCTCTTTAAGTGATACAGACCCATTAGGTGTCTACGATAGGGGTGGTATGTTAAGACAAGGTATACCACAAACAACTTTAGTAGATGCTTTATCAAGATCAGGAGTCGGTGACGTAATTACAGACTTCTCTACTGAATTAAATGAAATACAAGCACCAACACCTAAGATAGCTGGTGAAGATGGCACTGATCGTGCTGCTTATGATTTTAGAAATGAAGATATGCGTAGTAAAGTTGGGCAAGCTGAATACGATTCTAATGTTGCTAGAAGAGAACAAGAGATTAAAGATGATCCAATAAGTCAGACCTTGGGAGTTGCTGAGTTTGATGTAGATGAAAGAATAAAAGCTTTTGAAAAAGCTATGGAGGGTAAAAACGAGTTTGGGGAACTAATACCAACAGACAAACCACCGACACCAGAAATGCAACCACAAAGCCTATCACCTGGTTTAGATGAAATAGATGTTTTAGTAGAAGACATTTTACCAGAAGAAATTATTGTTAAAAATAAATTTGATGTTACTGACATAAGACCCGAACTTGCTAAAGTAGATTTATCTACAACAGAAAGTGACTTAGACAAATTTAACGATGCTGCACCGCCACAAGTACCAAAAGAAACTACTGGATTATTTGGCTCAAATAGATTCTTAGACTTTATTAGAAATGTTGGGGCTGGTTTAGCAGAGTCAGGTCAAATAGGTGAAGGTCTTGTACGTGGTGCAGCTAAAGCTGGTGAAGAAAGAGCAGCTAGAGACTTAATGGAAGAACAAGAAAATAAAAAATACCAAAGAGATTTAGCACTTGCAGTAGCTGTAGAAAAAGCAAAATCTGCTGGTAATACAGGATTAACACCGCCACAATTAGGTGCATTACAAGATGACGTTACCAAGTTAAGTCAAAATGTAAAAGATTATGAAGGCACTGAAGCATCAATACAAATTATGAACTCAGCCATAGATTTGTTTGATGCTGCTATAAAAAACGATGTTGCCATAACAGGAATGGAGGGATACGTAGTTAGGGGCATTGATAAAATACAAGCGTTTTTTGGTGCAACAGATCAAAATGTATCTGATTCAACCAAAATTGCAAATTACATTGATCAAGTAAAACAAAGAAGTATTAGAGAAATACTTAATGAATCAGGTAGAACTATATCAAATTTAGACAGAGAAATAGTAGACAAAGTGTTTGGTGAAATTAATTTGACTGATTCACCATCAGAAATTAGAAAAAAATTATCAAATGCAAGATCAAATTTAATTAGAAATAATGAAGATAAAGCTAGAACCATTGATATGACCTATTCAATTATACAAAACCCAGCGTACGGAGGTGTTGGTATACAATCTATAAGTCCTTACGTCCAAAGCATATTGAGAATCATTAACGCAAATCCTGCAATAAATACATCAAACAATGTTTCTAATACAGGCATACCCGAAATAGACTTATAATGCCTAAGTTTAGAGTAAACATAGCACCAGGAGTTTCACACATAATTGAAGCTAAAAATGAAGATGAGGCCAGAAAAAAAACTAGAGCTGAGATAGCTAAAGGTGCAGTATCGCCATTTTATGATCAGCTTTTTTTTGATTATGAAACTGGTGTTGATCCTAGAAAAATAAAACCAAAAGAGGGTAAAGCTTTAAGACAAAGACTTGGAAGGGCAGAAGTATCAAAAGACCCTGATGATCCATACAAAGAACAAAACAAAGTTTTAGGCGATATTATGGCTAGGGTGCGAGCTACAACAGATCCTTATACGCAGGAAGGTGTTGCACAAAATATTGTTGGAGATAGTGGTTTTATAAGAAACACTAAAGGTCAACTAGCACTTACACCTGATGGTTTGCGTTCATTAGGGTTGCCTGTAAAAACTGCAAAATTGCAAGATGGTACTGTTATAGAACAAAACACTATCATTGATGAAAATAATTTTAATATGCTAACCGGAGATGCTGCTGACATGAGTGGTGTTGCAGGTCCAGTGCTAACGACTATTGCTGCTTTTTTGCCACAGGCAAGGTTAGTCCGTGGCCTTACAGCAATGCTAGGTGGTAGGGCAAGATTAGCTAGAACTTTTATTGCTGGTGCCGCCTCCTCTGTTGGTAAAGCTGGAGAAGAATATTTGGATGCAGTTGAGGGCTTTCAATTACAAGACGCAGATGAAATAGAAGATATGCTCAAAAGTGAATTTGTTATAGGATCTGTAGGTCAAGGAGTGTTTGGAGAGATACCGGGTGCAATATTTAAAGCTGCATTAGGTAAAACAGCACCTTTAGAAAATCAAAGAATAGGTTTTGTTGCTTCAAGAAATCTTAGTTGGGCTGATGTAAAAAAATTAGATGAGCAAGCTGGAAAACCCTTAACCAATGATCAAATATTAAAAGCAGCAAAACGTGGAGAAGTTAGAAGATTTGATTACAAGTTATCTAAAGGATTTTTACCATCAAGAGGTGTGTTTGGTCAAAAATTACCAGCTAACTATCAAGCAATTGTAGAGCAAGTATTAGGAAATAAAAGAAGACGTGTACCAAACACAGCTTATCTTAGAGCAGCACTAAATGATATTTTAAAAAATATAAAAGGTGAAAAAGAAGCTTTAAATCAAAGTCTTTCGCTGTCATCAAAAAAAGGTTTAGACGCACAAGTAGATAAAGCTTTGCAAAATCTACGTTTACAAGAACAAAAAGTTACCGAGTCACTACGTAAATTATTAGATGATGTTGGTGAAGATATATTAGAGGTTGGTGATTATGGAAACATACCTGCTAACAAAGTGTTTGGCGAAGAATTAAAAGATACAGTAGCTAAAGCTCAAGGTGCAGCTATGGGACAAAGCGGTGAGCTTTATCACGCGGTTGATAAAAAGTTAGTAAATTTTAGATATTACAAAACAGATGCTGATGGTAATTTTGTAAGAGATGCGGATAATAATTTAATTCCTGAAGATAGAAAATTTACAATCAATAGAAGAGGAGAACCAGAACTTGCTGTTGATGGAGATAACAATCCAATATTAAGAACAGAAACAGAAATTAACAAAGCAAAAGTTATAAACAAAGTTATTAATAATGTTGTACTAAAACATCTGCAAAGAGCTAAAAGAATGGTTGAGCTAGATAAACGTAAAGGCACTATGCAAGAGTTAGCAGATCCGAATTTAGACGTACCAAATAATATTAGAAAACAATTAGAAGAACGTATAAATGCAGCAATTAAACTTGCAGAAAATGGACAATATGATTTGCGAATGATCAGAAATGATGCTAATTATTTAAAAAGATTTTTAAATGAAATTGTAAAAGAATCAGATGAAAGAAAACTTGTAAAAAATGTAGTGCGAGTTTATGACGATTATGGTATTGGTAAAAAAGGTACACAAAATACTGACAGCATATTAACCGAATTAGGCGAAGATTTAGAAAAAACTGTCAAAACAGCTTTAGCGGGTAAAAGTTTAAGATTAGATAAGAATGAACAACTTTTAATTAACCAAGCAATGAAAGATCTTAGAGCTGCTAACAAAAATCATGCAGAACGTATGCAACCATTTGACAACACTATAATGAAAGGTTTAATAGCACAAGCTGGCAAAGGTGTTATTAATGCTGATAAAGTTTATAAAGATGCATTAATAGCAGGTACAAAAGAAGATTTGGATAATATATTTAAAGCACTTCAAGAGTATGATGAATATATAAAAGTAGATAAATATTATAAAAAAACCGATGCAGATGGTAATGTAATTCCTAATTATTATGAATCAAAACTTAAAGCAGATTTAAAAAATAGACTATTTTCTGATGCTTTGTATGAAGCAACAAAAGACGAATTAACAGATGTAAACTTTACTCAATTTGCAAGAGAAATTTTAAAATTTGAAAGATTACACGGTAAAGAAAAATTTGATTCTCTTTTTACAGATCCTGTAACTAGAATATCAACTGGTGGAACAGTCAGAGCTACTATAAATCAATTAAATCAAATTGGCTTTAATCCAAAACCAAAAGAGCTTAGAAACTTAATTAATGATATAACAGCAAGAAATGCAGCACGTGGTCTTAACCCAAGTGAACAAGGTAAGGTGTTTGTAGAACAACTTAAAAGACTTGCAGACGCTACTGAAAAAAGAATGAAGTTTGAAAAAACTAGAGCTATCGCTGACTTGCCAGAAAAAACTATTGAAGAAACAGTCAATACCATATTTAAACCTGGCTCTGCTACTGTAATAAATCAACTTAGAAACACTGTTGATGAAACTGTGTTTAACGATATACAAAAAGCAAGTATGCAAAAACTTTTAGCCAGATCAATTGATATGAATGGTGAAGGTAATATTACGGACTTATTTAAGTCTCAGAATTTAAAAACATCTCTTGATTCTTTTGGAGATGAAACACTTGATGCTATGTTTGGATCTGAAACAAGAAGAGGGTTAAGAGCGTTTCAGCAACAAATAGATGTATTAACAGGTGGCGAACCAGGAAGAGGTGGTGCTGCTGGTGGATTGATTGCGGCTGGTTTATCTGCTGCTATAGTATTTGCACCATTAGCAAACATACCAACAGTTGCTGCTTTAATCATAGCAAGAGAACTTATAAGCTTTCCATTTTTTGTAAGATTAATGTCACGTTCTGATCAAGGATCTATTGGTCAAGCATTGCAAATATTTAACACTACACTTAGACAATTTGGTTTGCGAATGCTAGACGGTGAAATAGTACCAATAAGTTCTGGTATTAGTAATTTACTAGAAGGTGGTTTTGATAAAGGTGCTACAGCAATTGGTATTACAGACGATGAAATACAAGGTGCAACGCAAGAAGGTCAATCTTCATATCAAGAACTAAGAAACAAAGTATTACAACCTTTTATAACACAGCCAAATTTACCACAAGTAACGCCAGTACAAACACCACAAACACCAACAGATCCTTTATCGCAAGAAAGATTAGACTTTGCAGAACAGGTAGCTGGTAGACCTGTACTTTAGTTATCTTCAAAGAAGGTAGGATCTACAGCTACAAACCTTTTAGCTGGTCTGCCTTTACCACCAACTTTAATTTCAACCTCTTGTATCTCTCCTGCGTTCTTAAGCCTTTCAATAATCTCTTTTACTTCATAAGACTTCATACTTCTAAATAGTTCGTGTCTATCTACCTCTCGTTTAGATATGCCCTCGCCATTCCTGGATCTAATAAATGATAGTACCTGTTTAATCTTAGACTCGGTTGCACTACTTGCCACCTTGTCTCTACATGCTTCTATAAACAATAAGTCATAGTATCTAATAAAATCTACAGCCCAACGTGTCACATCTCCTGTAATGGTCATGGCATCAGCATTAGTTGCTAGAGTACATAACAAAGCCATACGCATAGCTTTCTCTTTAGAACGGCTTAGAAGAGGCTCTAGGTTATCTTTTTCAAGTATATCTTGTCGTTTAACTATCTCTCTAGCAAAGTCTTGTAGGATCTCTTCTGATTCCCTGTCAAAGTTCAATACTATCTGATCAAGATCTAACTCTGCATTATCCCTAGATAGATCACTCATAGTTCCTCTTTGTCTTCTAACATAGTTTACCCAGTTGACAATAGAGGTTGGTGGCGATTTGAATCTTTTGAGTTCACCCACTCTCCTTGGCTCTGTAGATTCAACGACTACAAAACGGTTTAGGAACCCGTCTGCAATCCTGCCACCATTTAACGCACTGTAAAAATTCTTAGGTACTGATAAGCCAACCAATGTAATTGCTGGTTTGTGAGTCACACGGCTCATCATCTGTTCTTTGTATTGTTCTTGGACATTCATAAGTGAATAGTTATCTGGTCGCAAAGTACCATGGCAACGACCCCAAGCTTCCATAAGTGTTTGTATGCCATCTTCTTTATTGGTATTACCTGAATTACTTATAGCTTCTAATCTTTTACCGAACTCATCCATTATGGTTATCTGTGTTGGTCGCATCTTTAGTACCGAATGCACAGCACCACTTGATGTATAACCATCTCCTACAACAAGCTTGTCATGGTCTGAAGCATTTAAAACTGACTCTACAAATGTTTTTATATTCTCTTTACCTTGACCTGACTTAGCTATACCCATGAAATACATAGATGAAAAGTTATTCATGTTGGTTCTATAGATACGACCACAGGTAACACTGGTTAATGCTAGTGCACCAACAAGTGATAATTCTGGTTGTGGTACTTGTGCTATCTCTTCACAAAACTTGAACATGTCTTTAAGCAGGCCTGGAGGATTAAATAGATCTTTTGGTTTTTGTATGTTTTCTGTGGCTTGTATAAATAATGGTGCTATCTTGTTTTTTCTATCGTGTGTACTTTTGACGCTCTCTACTACGCCATCTATCTCTGTTTGTGGTAAGGGTGGATTGTTATTTTTGTTCCAGTTTTGTAGAAAGATCTTTACAAATTCTGTATTGACATTTTTAGATATTAGGTAGCCTGCAATTCTTGCAGCTCCATCATTCCTGGATCCTTCTAATACACCATCTAATGAGAAGGGTGCAGTTTGAACTCCTGTATCTGTCTTTGGTACGCCAGTTATCTTTTGAAACTCAACCTCTGTAAAGTCTGGTAAATCATTGTGGTCATAGATCTTCCAGTCTGGGAAGGTGACAGGTTTATATACTTGTCCGTTTGCATGTCTATTCCAAGGT
>TARA_R110000851_G_scaffold103854_1_pt1 | contig 10837 bp, 11 predicted proteins | sample TARA_R110000851 | Tara Oceans TARA_R110000851 (sample SAMEA4397627) | marine metagenome | biome: Polar Biome; feature: [DCM] deep chlorophyll maximum layer (ENVO:01000326); material: water (ENVO:00002006), including particulate matter (ENVO:01000060) such as... | depth 17 m | reverse complement strand
TTTTACCACTATCAAATCTATAAACTGCTAAAACTTTATCAAAAGCAATAGATGAACCTTCTCCTATTTCACTAACTCCTGCATCGCTAAAGCCATTAATTTCACTTTCAGATGCAATAGTCCATAAAAATTTTTCAGGTAAAGCTGATAATAAAAACTTTGAACCTGCATTTATATAAGGAACTAAATTTCTAGATTTAGATTTATTCCCTGTAATATTATTAACTTTTTCCCAAATTTTCATTTAAATCTTTCATGTACAATATAGGGGGAAACAAAGTTCCCCCCGCATGTATTTGATTATTGGTTTATGATAACGCAACACTACCGACATTTACCAAAATTGTCCCATCACCTGCACTGTCGAACATTACGACAATACATTCATCAGGGGCATTTAAGGTAACTACAGTAGCACTACCGTTCCAAGTTCCACCAGTAAGAGTTACTGTATGAGCAGCAGTACCAGAGGCACTAGTGTTTTTTACAGAAACAATTTGTCCAGCATAATCAGCGCCACTCATGGCACTTATAGCAACTACAGAAGTTGAGCTTAATTGAATATGTCTCACCTTCCCACTATCACTACCCATAGCAGCTGTAGCAGTGTATGTTTTTAAAAACACATCTACATCAGATAGTATTGCTACTTCAGTATCAGCTTTATTTTGTCCGTACATTGGATTAGCCATTATTCATTACTCCTTTTTAAGTAGTCCAGATAGCATGGGCTTCGGGCATATGTATCTCGAGTCCTGCTTCTGTTTGGATTAAGTCGACTCTACGGTCAACGCCACTATTTTCAAGAGTTTGAACACCAACGTAGACTGATGTGTCACGATTTTGTCCGTTACCAACTAGAGGTCGGTAAGCACAATATCTCATATTTACACCCATTAAACCAATATTGGTACCGTCAAGGTGAATATTTCTAGCAACATTCATATCTCCATAAGGAGTAGAAATTGTTGAAATATCAACACCAAAGACTTTCTTTTTACCAATCATGGACATGTCAGCACGAGCTAGTGAATTTGCACCGCCAGTAGCAGTTTGAGTTGCACCAGCAACGTAAGGCTGAGCTTGACCAAGATTATTAGCAAAGTAACCACTTAGCTTATGTAACCAGTTGTAAACAGCTGTGCTACAAAAGAAAACAGTTGCGTTTGCATTGTTGTATCTTGGGTCTAAGTAAGCACTCATATCATCAAGAAAATCGTCTTGAGTCTTAGTTGCAGTTGGTAAAGTAAATTGATTACCAAATCCACTAATGTAGTTAACAACACCATCAGTATACCAAGCATCATCTGCCGTACTTGCTGTGCCATTAAATAACAATGATTGCTCAATGTCATATTTGTGTTCAATTAGCTTTTCTTTCCATACTCTTGCCCATTCGCTAGAATCATGCTTAAGAACAGTTGCTCTTGCAGTATTATCCATAGCCATTGCAGTCTTCCAAATCTGAGTGTTACCAAAACCAGTTTTAAATGGTTGGTCTTTCCACCCTTCAGGAAAACCTGAACCTTGTGAGTGAGCTGTACCGATAACGTAAGAACGTTTAACGGCTAGAGCTTCTTGAGATTGATTACCAATTCCTGTATCTTCACTATCTTTATAAGTGATATGAAGAGTAGATGGAGTTCTAATTACTGCACCAGTTAATTCTACAGCATTTGCACCTACAGTTGCATCTATTACTTTGTCTACTCTGAAGACATAATAGTCTACTGCAGCTTCAGCACCAATTGCACTTGCACCTGTTGGTATTTTTATTAGTTGTCCAGGAACAAAAAAAGCAGGTTTCGTACCCGCTGCTCCAATTGTGATAGCAGTTGCACCATACACAGAACCTTCGTTCCCTGCATTTTTGTAATCTCCTACCATTGTTACTTTAGTTGTTGCTGCGGTCATTGCACCATCACGAGCTGGAGCAACTCCAGTTGAACTTCCACCATATATATAAGCATAACGCTTATGAAATGATGGTCTACGCTCAGTATATTTGAACTGAGGGTCGTCACATGGTTTTTTAGAAAGTTTAGAGACTAAACGGAAGAAGGGGTCTTGTGCTATTGCTAACTCAGATACTTTACTCCCGAAGTTGTACTTCCTTCTAAGGTCACCAGTTGACAGAGCACTATTATCATCAGCGACTCCTAAGCCGCTTAGATTAAATAAATCAGCCATTTGATTTTTCCTTTAATTAGGGTTAATGCAGATGGCTAACAAACTAATTCATTTAGTTGCTAACCAAATGCGTTTTCGAGGTCTTTGTCAATCCCCATTATAGCGTCAAAAATTTGTCCTTCTTCTGAAGTCTCTACTTTAGCAGAGCCTTGAGTTGCTAACGACTTTGGTCTTTGTTGGGTCTGTCTGACCTGTTGGACTGCGCCATCGCTTGCAGATTTTGCAATATTAGTTTCTCTTTGACCTCTGTTTTTTAAGTAGAATATATCATCCAATGACAATGTTTTAGTATCTGCAAATTTTTTAAATTCATCATATTGAGAGTCATTCATTTCATGCTTAGTTTTAAAATCTGCCAACTGTCTTTCAAGAGTAAACTCTTGTTTTTGTTTTTCAAGTTGAGAGTTAAGCTTTCTTTGAACTACACCATCAATAGTAGCATTTAATACTTTTGCAGAATCACTGTCAGGAATCCCTACTGCATCATCAGGGTCAAAAACAAAATCTTCTCCTAGATTCATTTTTTCAACCATACTTTGTGGAGCTTGACCACCACCATCAAAATAGCCTTTCACATGAGAGACTAAATTTTGGTCTGTACGCATTTCATCAAGTATAGGTAAGTATGGTTCGAGTTCAGATAAGCGTTGGTTAAGACGTTTACCTTCTGCACTAGAATCTGAATACCTTTTTTTAAGAGTCTCAATGTCCTCTGTGTTAGCTTCGCTAGTTTCCGCTTCAACTTCTTGCATGTTATCGCTTTGAGTTGATTCGACTGTTGAAGTTTTAGTTTCAATATCGTCTACAATTACACCATTGACTTCTTGTTCTAATCTTCCAAAAAAATCTTCTGATGCATCATCTGAAATAAAACTTTCGGGGGCAGAATTTATATCTGCGTTGCCTACTTGTACTTCTTCCATTATTTTATAGCCTTTATTTATATTAACAATTTACTTTTTATCTTTGCTTTCTTGCAAATTCTTTTTTCTGTCTTCATCTAATGCTTTTCTGTAGTATTTCTGCTGAGCTTTAGTCTCTAAAACATCTCTGTCTACTTCTTTAGAGCCTGTATTAATATTTTGTCTAATACCTGCTTGAACTAATTGTCTACTTAATGTTTCAATAGTTCCTTTATCTTCTTTTTGAGATTCAGTTAAAGATTGTACTTGTTGTTCTAATTGAGAATACATTGATTTCCTTTCAATAATTTTCTCTTTGCCTCGAACATCAGTTTCAGATAGCATTGCAATATCATCTATTAATCCAGCTTGATACCACTTAAAATATTCTTCAATTAAAGCCCATCTATTTACAGGCATTGAAGCCCCTGCTACTATTCTAATATCAAACCTAGAACTTGAATAGTCAGACCATTTATTTATTTCTTTTCCATAATCATTGTAAATAGGAATATTAATTCTTGTTTCTTTTTCAACTAAATCTCCACCTGCGTTAGGTTGAACAATTCTAAATACTTTATCAACAGTATAATGAGATTGAGCTATTTCTTTAAATGCTATCCCAACTTGTTCTAAGCAAGGCTCTAAAATTGAACCCATCCAAGCTTTAATCCTTCTAGTACCAAATTCGTCATTAGCCAATAATCCTCTATAAGTTTCAGGTTGTTGACTAGTAAATCCCATCATAGAACTTGGGATGCCTGCTATGTATTCCATATCAGATTTGCCTTGTTCAGTGATTGTATAAAAAGCATTGTTTATAGCAGCAGGTAAAATAGGAGTTGGAGGAGTAAATCCTTGTCTATATTTAAGTAAAGCACCAGGAGCAGAAGAATATTGTTCCCATTCATCTTCAGGTACAGAACCTTCTTCATACATCCATCTTAAATTAGATGCTAAATTAGCATTGTGAATCATCACTTGATGTGCTTTGTTAATTTCTTGTTGCTTTCCAATCATAGGCGAAACAGCTGACATAGGAAAAGGTGTACCTGTATATAAATAAGGTACAGGCACTATAGGATAATCTCGAATAGGTAAAACATACTCGTATAAAGTAATATCAGACCCTAAAGTACAAGTCACTTTTATTCTTGTTTCGAAATATTCTGAAGCATTAACAATAGAAGAAACTATAGTTTTATCTTTAATTAATATATCATATTCTTTTTTACTTACTACTTTTTCTTCTACTTTATTTAATCTTTCTTGAGTTGCGTATTCAATTTCAGCTCTTTTTTGTTGGATACCTTGAGTTAATAAATCTTTAGCTTTTTTAATTTCTAATTTTGCTCTATCTTCTATTACTTCACCTGCATTTAATGCATTTTCAATTTGTACTATTTTTTCTTTTGTTGCGACAGCTAATTCATCTTCATAATCTTTTAATTTTTTACTAGCAACTTCTTTTACTGCGTCTATGTCTTCTTTGCTTGGGAAAACTTTAATACTTAGGTTAACATAAGGAACTCGAGTTTTTTCATAACATTCATGGTATGATATTAAATCATCCTTATCTCCTTCAGGATTTATAGTAGTAATAATATCTTCAGGTAGTATTGAAATAGATTCGTTTCTATCTGCTTGTGAATAAGCGTCTATAGCTCCTTGCTCACTTGCTTTAGCAACTTTTCTAAGATGTTCAGGGAACATAGTCTTTAATTGTTCTCTAGCTAAAACTTTTCTTACAATTATAAAAGAAGCGTCTCTAAAAAGAAAATCACGACTCATTGGGTCAGGATAAACATCATAAGGGTCTATTTGTTTAAAAACAACATCTCCTTTACCATTATCCATGTCTTGGTCAATGTCCATAAAGAAATATCCAATACCCTTTGTAAGAGAATCTAAGATTACATTGCCATAAACTGCTTTTCCATTAGAAAGACTCCAACAATACTCAGATATGTCACTATGGACTTGAGCTATATTAGTATCGCTTCCTTCTACTGCAACAGCTTTCCATTTAGGATTATTAGCTGTAACAAAATATTTCATAGTTTCAATAATAGGAGTAATCCTATTAATTTCAAAGGTAGGCATTCCTGATTCTTTAAGAGTATCTTTTTCTTCTTGAGTTAATTGCTCATTAAGATAAAAATCATAACCTTTTTGACTGTCTGATTGCCATTTAACTCTTTCTTGAGAATTAGAAGAGTTCCACATTGAATAAATACGCTCTGAAGCTTTTTTCCTTGCCATTATTTCTTTTTCTTTTTCTTAGCAGCGGCAGCAGCAGCTTTGCCTGCTTTAGTATATGGATACTTTTTTTTCTTACCAGACTTACTTTTTACTATAGGCATATCTTCTCTTTCTATTATAATTGCAATGTTATGATACAAGCCAACCCTTTGCTTTGCGTTTTGGTCTAAACCATTCTCTAGTTTTTGGCATTCTCTTCATATTTGGAGGAAAAGAATGCAAAAGTGCATAGAATAATGTCTCAATTGTGTCATCATGAGCCATTCTTGCACCGAATGTAACAATTTCATGCTCTAAATCAAACATATTTTCTTTTAAATGTATATTACCTGTACTAAAACGACCAGAAAGCCCCGAATATATTTTATTTCTCTTTTCTCTACCACCAGGCTTCTCAGGGATTACACTAATATCAAATTTATTTTCTATTCTACGTCTTTCATTTAAAGATTGGAATACGCTTCTATTCATAGCTACATCTTCAACCGTAGATGACACGCAATGATATTTTTCATGCATATCCATTATATAATCAACGACTCCCTTTTTACCAATTATCTTATCGTCACCATCTCTACCTGCTAAAGTAGGAATAGACCTATGTCGTTCATATTCTAATACATATACTTCATTTTCAGGGGTAAGAGCTACTGCCATTATAACTGAGAAATCAGCAGTTTTAGTATTAATATCCGTTGCAGGGTCACAACCAACGAAGGTATTGACAGGAATTTTTTCTCCTTCAATAAAGATATAATTGTTTTCTTCTTCATGTTTATAATATCCTTTCCAATATTTTATGTATTTCCTTCCCCAAACTGCTTCGTCTTCATTTTGGACTTCAAGCTCATACTCTTGATAATATCCATTTATTCTTCCTGCTTCCTCATACTCCTTTTTCATCACATTTAATCTTTTTCTAGGAAAATATGAGTCCCACAATACACCTCCAGCCATTTCAGGCTGGCTTGACTTGTAACTAATTACATCCCAAGTATAGTCATCTTTGCTTTTTGCTTTAGCATAGCCATCTAATATATTTTGACATAAGCTATCAAAGTGCACAGGCGTTCCTGCAAATATTAATCTACCTGTATGTAAATCAAGGGCAGGTTTTACACCATTATATACAATATTCTTAATTTTCTCTCTTGCGTCTTGAGTAACAGTATTAGTTTCACTCTCTGTATCATCAAGTGCTACTATATCATAGCGTTTACCTAAGTAGTTTTCACCTCTTACACTAGATAGGTTAGAACGGCTTATCAGCTTAGCCCCGGTGCTAGTTACTATGTCTGTTTCTGTCCATTTATCTCCTGTAATATCTCCAAAGTAATATTTTATAATCTCATTACTATTAAAGTGAGTTTTTATGTATTGAAGATTTAGTATAGATTTTCTATGGTTATCAGAAACCCAAGCTATAAACATTAACTCATCAGGGTTTTTAAATAATATCTTTTGCATTAGATATGTTTTAAATAGCTGAGTTTTTCCACTACCTCTAGGCAATATAAGTGCTAAAGATTTTGTAGTGGTCTCTAATAATGCATCTCCTATCTCGTAATGAAATGGGGGAGATTTGGATTTACCAAAATCGCCAGGAAGGAAAAGTTTACCAAAAGCTATAAGGTCTGTTCTCGCTAATTCTAATACTTTCTCAGCTTTATTAACATCTTGTTTATTAATATTAGCCATTGTTTAATTTAAATTTATCTTTATTTGGTAGTTTCCTAGTGTCAAGAACTTCTTTAATATATTCTTTAAACATCTCTGCTCCTTTAAATCTTGGGGGAGGATATATCTTATCTTCATTAATCATAAAGAATCTGCACATATTTCCCAAGTCTTCAAATGAAACTGGATTATTATAGTATAGTAATATTTCATCTTCAGGATGTTTTCTCCCTTGAACTACAGTCCACTTTCTATCTTTACCCATTATATTGTTTTCCTCTAAAAATAGACTGCCCTTCGTAAATACCAATAGTATCTATTTGAAATCTTTCATCATCATATTCAACAACACCTACTCCTTGTTGCCAATTATATCTAGTGCCTCCACCTGGAACAATTCCATCTATTCTACAAAGAGTCCCACAAGATATAGCTTGATATATTTTAGGTTTTCCATGTGTCCACACTGTTTTATGAGCCATTTCTAATCTATGTACATGACCTTGAATTATACTAATTCTTGGAGAGTTTAAGAGCTTCATAACACTTTGACCACTTTGAGCACCTACCTTAATACCATGTATACAAACTAAATTGTCATTTATATAAAATTCACCATGAGGATAGTTGCCTACATATTCTACATTCAATTTATCTAACCCTAGTAAGTAAGGTACTGATAATATAGGAGCAGATTTTGGTTCATTAGCAGGTTTTATACCATAAGCTTGAATTGTATTCTGAATAATACTATCAATCATTCTTTTTTCATGGTTTCCTTCTATATATACCATATCTTGACAATAAGGTCTTAATTCTTTAATCCAAGATGCTACATAATTTAAACTAGGTTGTGTAGTGAAATAAAATTCAGGTGAGCGTACAAAATGAGTAGACCAATCAGGCAAATCAAGCATATCACCTAACATTATCACTCTATCAGGTTTTATATCTTTAATTATCTCAGTAGCGATAGCAATTGCTCTTAAATCATGTAATGGAGTTAATTCTCCTGTTTCTAGATTCCTTTTAAACCCACATTGAGAATCAGGCAAGATAACATCTACTTTTAATTTTCTTTTTGGAGTTTTAACATTAAATTTTAATGGAGATACTTTTGCTCCTTGAACTGTTGGAAAATCGCATACAACAGGAATCTTTCTAATCAAAGTAGCATTTGCTTGATAGTTTGTATGGGTATTCCAATGTATTTTACCATCAATCTCTTCTTTAGCTGATACATCCCATTGGTTTATTTTAAAATTAGTGACTTTCCAATCATCTTCAGATACTTTAAACTTATTCAATAAGGTTTTTAACGTAGGTGCTTTACCATCTACTACATTATCTGTTATATGTTTATAATTAAGCTCTTCTGAAATAGAACTAGAGTTTACGTTAGTTAATGGCTCACAATTATGACCATCTATCCACTCTCTAGAGCATTTATTGCATTTGTATCTTTGAAAATCGTTTTTCTTACCATTCTTTTTATATTTATTAGAACTACATCTAGGACACATCATTTGACTTCTCCTTCAGTTATATCTTTTCTTTCAGCTTGTTCTAATTGTTTTGGCGAAAAACCTTGAAACATACCTACTATACCTATATCTTTTTTTACTATAGGAGTTGAAGTACCAATAATTTTTCCTAATTCTTTTAGCGATTGAAGAACTACATTCTCTTCTTCTCCTGTATCTACTAATGACTTTAATCTTCTAAGTACATATTCATGATTTATACCTAGACTTTTTGCTATATCATTCACTCCCTTTTCTACTTCATTCATTACTCGCTCCTGTTTTAATAGTAATACTGCTTTCTTTTTAGCTTTATTAAAATCATTTTCTTTATATACGTTTTGTACTGCACTTATTGCGTCTTTACCTACTATTACTTGAGTAGCAAACAATCTTTCTTTTTTTGTAATATTTTCTCTTTTTTTAAAATTACCATTGGCTTGTTTTAGCTTTTTAGAGAATGTATATCTATTAGGATGCATATCAAAATCTGTATCCATTGTTGATTTATCATTAAGAAGGAATGTTCCTACAACTGTTCTGACATAACCTTTATTAGCTTTCCAATTAAGTCTATCATTTGGATGTTTTATGTTGTTTTGTTTTAGGATTTGGACAACTCCACCATCATCAGCTATAACCCAATCGCCTTCTTTAGGATTATCTTTCCATTCTTTAGCTACAACATCTGATTTATATTTATTAAACTCTTCAAGACTCTCATACACAAAATGCTTAACCCCTTTTATCTCTTTATAATTCATAATCCTCTGATTCTAATTTCTCAACTTGAGAATATAAAGCTTCTATTAATTTATACACTTGTTTGGGAATTAAGTAAGCACTTCCATTGATATCAATAAATGCTTTAGAACCTTTGTTATCTTGAGACAACTCAATTAGAGCCTCTTCTAGCTCTCTATAAGTTTTATATTTAAGATTATTTATTAACTCAGCCATTAGGGAATGTAGCCATGCCCATGTTATATATGCAAATTATAAAAAAAAATAAATTATTGCCACTTGGCTATTTTATTTAAGCACCTTTGGAGATTTTCAAAAGTAATTTGATTAGAGCTGTAAGCTTCCATGACTTTAGTCTTCTTTTCCATCGTAAGACCATCCATTTCAACTTTAAGCAGAGACTCGACAAAGTATTTCTCATTTATTGTCACTTCTTTCTTGTCATTATATTGCCTCGGTTTATATCTACTGCTACTAACTACTACCGTATATAATTCATTACTCTAGTACTACTGCATATACTTCTTATTCCCACCCACGCACCCCGAAAAGTAAGACCTTGTCAAGATGCAAATCAAGAGAAATGTAAAAAATTACGAAAAAAAATGGAGATAAATGCAGTCTCTATATATTCACTAGGGAGCACCCTTCGCAATAGCTTTTTCACTATAGCAATTTACGTTAGAAACCAATTCAGGTTCAAACAAACAACAGAAAAACAAAGGGATATCAAAATCTTATGAAACAAAAAAACTATAACGGCAGAGTATCTTCAAAAGAAAACGGTGTTGTATTTTCTCATGGTCAAACATTCAAAGGCTTGAGTGTCTTACCTACTGATGAGACCAAGACTTACCCTGCTCTCTACTTACCAGTCGAAGACCCTCATTCATTCATTGAGGTCTATCCTTCCATGGTAGTACAGCTTGAGCTAGACGGTACGATTACTTCACTTGAGACAGACGTTGCGTTTGTAGACAGAGAAGGCAATCACTTCACCATAGAAGAGGCGAAAGACTCATTAGAAAAAGAGGCGAAAGACTCATTCGAAGGGGGAGAGTCAGAAGAAATAGAGTAGAAATCTCAGTGAAACGGGTTCTTTCATTCCATTAGGAGTGTTAGAGCCCTTATCATTTTCCGCATCTAGGTGTCTTCGACACAATATCATATCGCTATCGCTCTATCTTCTCCCAATAAATAAGCATTTAAACATTAACATGGGCTAATAACAGTATCAATTAAACATAGCATAAAAGGACAACAATAACATCATGCATAATCTAATCAAATCAGCATTCGGAATTATATCAGGCGTATTACTATATTGTGGCACAGCCATAGTATTTCATGTAGTAGGAATAGTAGACTTTAATAACAGTAGTCAAACAATAGAGCTATCGAACTTTATATTTATAGGGTTAATAGTATTAACATTCACATTGTTCATGTTCTCATTATACTTTCTATACAAATGGAATCAATCTTTAAAAGAAGATGACATGCATAGAGTAATTAATGATTATGTAAATAATAATATTA
>TARA_R110000851_G_scaffold296411_2_pt1 | contig 10842 bp, 21 predicted proteins | sample TARA_R110000851 | Tara Oceans TARA_R110000851 (sample SAMEA4397627) | marine metagenome | biome: Polar Biome; feature: [DCM] deep chlorophyll maximum layer (ENVO:01000326); material: water (ENVO:00002006), including particulate matter (ENVO:01000060) such as... | depth 17 m | reverse complement strand
CACATATGTAAATTTAAGCACAGTGTTTAATATATTATGTGTACTTTTACACAAATAAAATAAATTATAAACATTATGGAAGAATTAAAATTAGAAAATCTGAGCTATGAAACTTGGTTAATATGGGATGACATATTAAAGGATTTAAATTATGAAGAGGGTGAAAAAGTAAATGCAAAAGAAATGGAAGACCTTGTTAACGAAATGGTATTTGAGAATGCTAGCAATGGTTTCAGTTGGGCTACAAGGTACGCAAGGCTATTTCTAACTTCAGTAAATTACAGCGATTTAGCTGAATGTTTTAACGAAAAAATTGAAGAGTATGCTAAATAGTGGTAAGGAATGGGATTGGATGGACGAAGAAGTAAATCAATCTGAGTACAACAAAATCATCAAGTCAATTAATGACGCAGAAACTCATGACGAGGTATTTACTACGTTACAATGGATTTCATCATATGAAAAAACAAACGGCAAAACTGTAGCCGATCAATTACGTAAAATTGCAGTAAAACAAATTAAATCTATATAATATGTACTATAACACAACAAATGAAGTAGGTCAAGACCTTCAAGAGAACAAAGACAAGGCTCTTACACAAGAGCAAATGATATTAAATAAGGTGAAAGTCAGCACAGAAATGCAGGGGGACTTCACTACATCAGCATCGGTGGTTGCAAGTCTTGGTGTATTTCAAAAAACGCCTATAACATCCATTAGGAGAGCTGTAACAAACTTAGTCAACAAAGGTGACTTGATATACACAGGAAATAAGGTAGAAGGATTGTATGGTAGGAATGAATCAGTATTTAAAATAAACACTAAAACTAAATAAGATGAAGAATGTAGAAGACTTACTTTTCCCTAACAATGGGAAGTTGGTAATCAATGAAAAAGAAGTTTGTGCTGAGGTGTGTATCGTTGATGCAGAGATTGACCCAATAAATTGTACACTTATAGGTGATGGGTGTATAAACATAAATACAGAAGACCTTACATATATAGTGTTGGATTTTCATAATTTATATGATATGTTGGACTTGATTAGCGAAGCAGACGAATACTACAAAAAAAAATAAACAATAACAAATAAAACTAATTAAGATGAACAAAGAAGTAAAAACATTAGATGCCATTATGACAATGGTGTGCAGGTATTATTCAATTGATAAGAAATTGGTACTTGGTAAGAAAAGAGATAGAGAAATAGTAATGGCTAGGCAGATGTTCTGTTGGCTGTCTAGAAGATATACGAGGTCAACATTCAAGTTAATGGGGGAGTATATTAACAGAAACCACGCAACAGTTCTTCACAGCGTGAGAAAGGTAGAAGAACTTATTGATTTTGATAGGGAACTTAAGTATGACAGAGATACAATAGTTGACATGAATCCACAGCTCAACAATATAAGTAATTTAATTTATAATATAGAAAAAGTATCAAAGTACAACTTATATATGTATGACATTGATGGATTTGGCAAGGTGGACACACTTAGAGGTGTTAAGTACTTTGAATTGATCAGTGCCTTAGGAGAGCCAACCTTAAAGTATCACGAGGAAGGGGATAAGAGCACTTGCACATGGGTTGTGACATTTGGGAATAGAGTATATACCATATATGATTGGAAAACTTATGACAGAGAGTATACTATTAACGAGTTAAACACTTGGAGTATTGGTGGTGTATCGTCATTGGTTTATTTTAAAGATGCATTAATGAATTTAATAGACGCATCGTTAGTTTCACTTAATAAATAAAAACTATGAGAGTATTAGTAGCTTGTGAAGAGAGCCAAGCAGTAACAAAAGAATTAAGAAATTTAGGACATGAAGCATTCAGTTGTGACATACTACCTTGCAGTGGAGGACACCCCGAGTGGCACATAAAAGGTGACGCAGTAAAGGAGGCTTATAGCGGTGAGTATGACATGATGATTTGCTTTCCTCCTTGCACACACTTAGCAGTTAGCGGAGCCAGGCACTTCAAGGAAAAAATTGAAGATGGTAGACAGCAACAGGGTATCGATTTATTTATGAGCTTTGCAAATGCACCAATAGATAAAATAGCAATTGAAAACCCCATAGGTATAATGAGTACAAAGTTCCAAAAACCAAATCAAATAATACAGCCATGGATGTTTGGAGATAAGGCACAGAAGAGCACTTGCTTATGGCTTAAGAATCTTGATGAATTAGTTCCTACTAACATAGTAGATAAGGGAGAGTTCTTTGAGTTTGTAAGCAAGAAAGGAGTCAAGAAAAAAATGGCTATGTGGTACTACAAAGCTTTGAAAGATGCTAAAACATCAGCAGAAAGAAGTACCCTAAGAAGTAAAACCTTTGGTGGTATTGCAAAAGCTATGGCTAATCAATGGACAAAAAATAATTAATATTGTAATATAAAAAATAAAGTTATGACAGAAAAAGAAATGAGAAAATTAACAGAAATGATTGTTGAGGCATTAACAATTAAACAGTCTCAAATTGACGACGAATTTATTAAGAAGATGTCGGAGCATGAGAAAGAGGATGACTTTGAAATAATATTTGAAGCCGAAGAAGAAACTCCTCAGAGAGAAGTATACCTTGAAAAAATAAAAGACCTCCAGGCGGAACTATTGTTTCAATTGAGTAAGGAGAACTACGAGATTGCAGACACAATCAAGAATGTTATTGATGAACTAAAACAAAGACTAGATGAAGAGCTATAGAGTTATCAAACACATTATGTTCGTGCGTAACAAGATTACAGTCTTGAAATATAAAATACTTAATGATGCAATCAACATGAAGCTCAATGAGACAAACATTTTTTTATTAAAAAAATATGGTAAGAGATTGCATTTATTGGAAATGTAACGCAAGGTGACAGAAGGTGTAATTAAAGTAAATAGTAAGTGGCTATTGTCACCTAATATAAATACAAAAAAATATGCTGTATGAAAGAAACATTGATTGGATACATAGACGAAGAATAATATGTAGGAGAGACCCAATACACGATAAGCCTACAAAGGTGTATAAGTGGGGGAATTATTATGAGCATGGAACCTATGAGTTCTTTGATCTATTTAGAACCGAAGCTAAGATTAACACGTTTAAGTCTCTTAAATGGCATCTATTAGTTATTTGGTACTTGAATCCAAACATCAGTTCAGATGAGTTAAAAGAAATTGTTAACTTTGTGTCTGAAAAAACAAATGGTTTTGTTACATTTAATACTCCAGCATATACAAAGAAAGATATACTTAGTAAGTTAATTGAATACGACCTAGACTTACAACCAAAAAACAAAATGAGAAAGATTATATTTAATCAGTTTTGTGGTCTAACTAAAGAAGAAAAGTTAAAGATCGTTGGTTCAATCATAGGTAGGAAAAATAAAAAAATAACTGAAGATTACATCTACGAGTGTATGCTGGAAATTAATGCATCGAAAGAAATAATAACGATATCAAAGATAGCATCCTTGATGTCTTGTAGTAACAGAACAGTATTAAGAACAATCAGCGATGAGCTAAGAGAAGAGAAAAGAATATTAAACGAACATCTTTTATAAACACTAACAAAATTAGTGTTATGAAAAAGTATAATGTAGAGAATTACATTCGGTACAAGGACGACATCAAGTCGTCAATGCCAGAAGATAAGCCATATGTTGCTTATACAAAAGATGAGTTAATAATAAAGTTTCTTCCATTAGTAGAGAATTTAGCAAGGAAGTTTGCAAGCAGTGAACAAGCTATAGGGATTATGTCAATAGATGATCTATTACAGATAGGTTCTGAAGGTTTAGTAAAGGCTTGCAATAAGTTAGACTTTATTAAATTACAGCAGTCAGAAGACGTTGATAAGACAATAAAGTCATTCCTAAGCAAAAGGATTCGAGGGGCTATAAGAAGACAAATAGATATCAATGTTGGGTCAATGCGTATACCCGAAGCAAAGAGAAATACAATGCGTAAGAACCCAGACAACAAGGAGCTTGTTCAACTGTTTTTTAATTCTATATTTTTAAGCATCGACAATATGCCAAGTAATGATGACGGAGACACAATGTATCAGCAGATAGGGGACAAGTCTGAGCCTTATAACATAGCGTTATTAAACGCATACTTAAAAGGAATAATGACAAAGCACCTTAACAAATTAGAGTATGAAGTTCTTAGATTGTCCTACGGACTTGATTGCGATAAGCACTCTGGATTAGAAATAGCTGAAGCTTTAAACATACAAGGTGTTAGTCGTCATGTTAGAGTTTCCGAACTTAAGAAGCAGGCCGTTGACACCCTTATAGAGAATGTAGATAGTAACCAAGTAATAGATTACTTATAGATATGGACAGTATAAATAATAAAAATGGGCGACACAGAGAGTTTTGTGTTGCCCAAATAATAAAAGAGGCAGAAAAGAAGTTATCATTTAGAGACTACGTTGCCTTATCAAAGCTTATAAATAAATTAAAAGATATTAAAAGGTACGAAGAATAATTAAATTAATTTCCTTAAATTTGTAAATAATTAATAACTAAATAAACATTATGAAAACAATCAACGAAAAGCTGGCTACAATCCAGACACAATTCAAATCAAAGAAAAGCAGGTTCAATAAATTTGGTAAGTATTACTTCCGAAGTGCTGAAGATATCCTTGAGGCAACTAAGCCTTACTTAATGGAGATGGGAGTCAGCGTCACAGTAAATGAGGAATTAATTACATCTGATCCATTCCCTATATTAAAATCAGTGGCAACAATTTCCGATGGAAAAGAATCTATTGAGGCGGTAGCTATAGTAGGTGTAGACCTAGACCAAAAGGGTATGCAGATGCCACAGAGGTTTGGTGCAGCATCATCATATGGTAAGAAGTATGCTCTAGGTAACCTATTCCTAATAGACGACACTGAGGACAGCGACGCAAGCAATACTCATGATAAGTCACTAACTGATGTTAAAGACCCTGCTTTTGCTAAGGCTAAGGAATACATCAAGGGCGGTGGAAAGATTGACGCAATCAAAAAGAAATACAAGATGTCTAAAGACATTGAAGACAAACTAACAACACTGTAGTCATGAACAAGAAAGAAATATTAGATAAGCTCACGAACGACGAAGATTACTATGGGGAGTTTGGTAGACAATACCTCAGCAACTCAAACATATCTACGTTACTGAACAATCCTCTTATGCTTGGTGAGGAGATGAAGAAGACGTCAGCAATGATTGTTGGAAACTACTTTCACACAGCTATATTGGAGCCAGACAAGTTACAAAACTTTAAGATTATAGAGGCAACAACAAGGACAACCAAGGCTTACAAGGAGCTTAGTGGTGGGGAAATGTGCCTACTACAGCATGAGGCAGACAAGGTTGATTTAATGACTGAGAAGATGTTGGAGAACGACGTTTGTAGAGGCCTTATACAAGGTGACAATGTTGAGTACGAAGTCCCTGGAATTGCAGATATAAATGGTAATATGTGGAAGGGTAAGGCCGACATATTAAACCATGAGGAGAAACTTATTGTAGACCTCAAGACCACAAGTGACATAAACTCTTTCCAATACTCTGCAAAGAAATATAATTATGATTCACAAGCATACATCTATAAGATGTTGTTTGGATATGATATGGTCTTCTTAGCAATAGATAAGAACACAAATCAGATTGGATTATTTGATTGCTCTGAGGCATTCTATAACAGAGGTTACGAGAAAGTTCAAGAGGCAACAGAAATATACAACTTGTTCCACAAGGACGAGTCGTTTGACGCAAAACAATTTTTTATAAACCGTACTCTTTAGTACACAAAACAATTAATTATGGCTAGTATTATAACAGCAAGTATCAATCTTAATGAGATTGACAAAACAAAGATTATCAAGGGTAAGAAAGGTCAGTACCTTCCTATATCAATATCAATTAATGACGAGGTTGATCAGTTTGGCAACCAAGGTCCAGTTACAATTTCTCAATCTAAGGAGGAAAGAGATGCTAAAACTCCTAAGAAGTATTTAGGTAACGTAAAGGTTGTTTGGACTAATGGTGATAATGTAGCGGCAGCTCCAAGAGATGGGCAGCAGGCTCAAGTACAAGCACCATCTAAGGCTGTAACTCAAGATGATGACCTACCATTCTAATGGTAGAGTGCGAGATTTGCGACGATCTTATGTCAGAAAGGGGAGGGGAGTACGCAGATATATGTCCAAATTGCTTGGAAGATTACGCAGGAACCCTCCCAGATTAATTAATTAAACACATACCTATGGATATAGAGAACACAGAGATAAACGGATTCTTAATTGATGAGTTTAATAAGTATGGCTTAGAACAAGGTAAAACGCAGGGGGTTTGTCCCCTGTGTTCTATTGATAGAAAGCCTCAGAATAAGAAAGCAAAATGTGCATCCTACGACTGGATGAGAGGTCTTGGAACCTGTCACAATTGCAACAGCACCTTTCAGCTACACACATACAAAAGAAAGGGTGCTTCACAAAAAGAATACATAAGGCCACAGGGTGAATCTTGTAAGGCCATGAAGGACACGAAGGTTATTGAGTGGTTTGGTTCAAGGTCTATATCTAAGCAGACCCTTATTGATCTACGGGTTGGAGAGGGCAAAGAGTATATGCCTCAGACAAGTAAGAATGAAAACACAATACAATTCAATTACTTCATGGGCGAACAGCTCATAAACGTCAAGTATCGTGATGGTCGGAAGAACTTCAAGCTATTCAAGGGAGCCGAGAAGGTATTCTACAATATAAATAGTGTTGTAGGTTATGACAACTGTGTTATTGTTGAGGGAGAAATGGATGTATTAGCTTTGCATGAGGCTGGCGTAACGAATGCTATCTCAGTGCCTAATGGTGCTACACTTAATACAAACAACTTAGATTACCTTGATAACTGTATTGATTACTTAGATGGTAAAGAAAAAATTATATTAGCAGTAGACTCAGATGAAGCAGGCCAGGCACTACAAGCGGAGCTTATACGTAGGTTAGGCTCCGAGGTATGCCACATAGCTACATTTGATGACTGCAAGGACGCAAACGAATACTTAACAAAGCATGGCAAAGAAAAACTTGCAGAAAGAATATCCAAGGCTACACCAGTACCTCTTGAAAACGTTGTTACGTTTAAGGATATTGAGGACGACATTACAGATTTCGTTCGCAATGGTTTTAAGAAGGGATTTCAAGTTGGCCTTGAAAATTTTGACAACATATTTTCAACTTACACTGGTCAGTTTATTACTGTCACTGGCATACCTTCTTCTGGGAAGTCGGACTTTGTCGACCAAATGTGTGTGGGATACAATAAAAACTATGGATGGAAGACTGCATTTGCTTCGCCTGAGAATGCACCAACTTATCTGCACGCACATAAGCTAATGAGAAAGACTTGGGAGGGTATGCCTTCTAAAGAAGATATTGGTTCAGACAAGTGGAACAATATAGCTGATCACTGTAACACAAACTACTTTCACATAGACATGGAGAGATACACGTTGGACGCAGTGCTTAAGAAGGGTGCTGAGTTGGTCAAGAGGAAAGGTATTAAGTGCCTTGTGATTGACCCATACAACAAGGTTAGAGACATTGGAGGTTCAGACGATGTTAATCGTTACACAATGGAGTACCTTAGTAAGATAGAGATATTTGCAAAGAAGTACGATGTCCTTGTGTTTGTTGTTGCTCACCCTACTAAGATGTACAAGGGCAGCGATGGTAAGACAGAAGAGCCTACGATGTATAACATTAAGGGGGGTGGCGAATGGTACGACGCTAGTTACCATGGGCTATTAGTTCACAGAGATTATGAGGCCAAGACAGTGAAGGTAAAGGTTCTTAAGGTTAAGTTCCAGAACCTTGGTGAGAATGGAGCTGAGTCACACTTCACCTGGGAGCCTAATTCAGGATGCTACATCCCTCACGTTACAGATAGTGCAGAAGGTGATCCAATGCCTTGGGAATAATTATAAACAACGATAACATGAATGTATTAGAACTATTTGCAGGCTCTAGGAGCATTGGCAAAGAAGCAGAGAGGCAGGGAATGAGTGTTTATTCTTCAGATATAAATGATTTTAAAGGAATAGATTACGTGGTAGATATCAATGAGTTTGATGTAAGAGAAGTGCCATTTACGCCTGATGTTATATGGGCCTCTCCACCTTGCACTTACTTTTCAGTAGCGAGTATTGGTAAACACTGGAACAAGGATCACACCCCAAAGTCAGATAATGCCCTAAGGGGCGTTGAGTATGTTCAATCAACCTTAGATATAATACAACACTTCTTGAAGGTGAATCCTAACTTAAAGTATTTTATAGAGAACCCAAGAGGTAAACTAAGAAAGCTTGATGTAATTAAAGACTACCCAAGAGAAACTGTTTGGTACTGCACTTATGGAGACATTAGAGCAAAACCAACAGACATATGGAGCAACAATATCTTTGATATCTTCAACGAAAATGGTTGGAAACCTAGGGAAATATGCTTTAATGGCAACAGTAATTGTCACCATCAACCTGCACCAAGAGGTTCTATATCGGGCACTCAAGGTTTAAAAGGTAATTACGAAAGGTCTAAAATTCCTCAAGAGCTGTGTGAGGAAATTATAAATAGTGTAAATAATTAATAATGCCTAACATTAAGAATAAAAGCCCCTGGGATATGGGTAACTACTTTGTGACACCTATTGACCACATATCGGCTTCGTGGTGCTTAAACAATAGCATCAAGGTTTATCCTTTAGCAAAGGCTGTTGGCGAGTGGTGGATTGAGATAGATCTTAATGGCAAGATACATAGGTCGCCATACGTGTACACTAAGGTTATGGTATGGGAAAAACTACACGAGTACTACAGGTATTACTACAATAAATATAAACCAAAAGATAACTCATGATACAAAAAAGAGAAACAAAAGAAGACTTAAAAAAGCAGCGTAGGCTGTTAGAAGTTTTTTCTAATCTTTGTGAAGTTGATTTCAATCAATTCCCTTCCTTCAGTAAGAAGTACAGAATAGATGGCTACTTATACGATAAGAGAACTAAAGATATAATTTCTTGGGTTGAATGTAAATGGTACAATGGGAAAGCACATTGCTTTTTAAATGTACCTAAATTTCAAGAGTTAGTGTCCTTGAGTAGCATAAGTGGCTTGCCAAGTTATTTGTTGTTTAGAGAGCACGACAAGTGGGGATACATATTGATTCACGATGGGAAGCAAATCGTTTGCAATTATAGCGTTAAACTTTTAGGAGGCACGCCAAACGGAAGAGTTCCCAATGAAGATGACATAGAGCCATTGATAGCTCTTAATAAAAAAAATATAGTCTGGGGAAATTAAATTGTCACAAAAAAAACTTATATTTGTGACAAATCCAACAAACAAAACCATTTAAAAAATGAGAGATAGAAAAACAATGCCAGTATACAGAGGAGTTCTACAGTACTTCCCTGATGCAATCAAGGAGGTATCTAAAACTTCTTATGCTGCAACCAAGCAGCACCATCCTGACAAGGAAATGTTTTGGGACAGAACCAAGAGTAACGACCACTACGACGCAATGATTAGACACTTGCTTGACCACGAAGGTGAAGCTATTGATGACGATGGTCAACTTCACCTAGCAAAGGTTGCCTGGAGAGCGTTAGCAGGGCTACAAACATATTTAGAAACAATTAAAATTAAATAACATGAGTAAATGGAATTATTTAGATGACCAAATATTTGGTCTATATAAGATTTATAATAATTTATCTTATACTGAAGCAGCAAGAAAGCTAATTGGAAGCACTTCTGTAATACAAGTCAACTTGCTTAGGACTTACATAGAGAGGTTAATGACAAAGACAAAGGGTGATACTCACCTTAGTGATAACGAAACGGACAATAGAGTTCTTGTTATAGGTGACCTACACGAGCCTTTTTGTTTAGACGAATACTTTGATCACTGCAAACAAGTTTATAATAAGTACGAGTGCAACAAGGTTGTGTTTATTGGTGATGTAATTGACAATTGCTACTCCTCATTTCACGATGCAGATCCCGACGGTATGGGTGGTGGAGATGAATTGGACTTAGCAATAAGCAGGCTTGCACGCTGGGTTAATGAGTTCCCTAAAGCTTACGTTACAATAGGTAACCATGACAGAATCATTAGCCGTAAGGCGTTTAGTGGTGGTGTACCAAAGAAGTGGGTTAAGACCTACAATGAGGTTCTTGAGGCTCCAGATTGGAACTTTGTTGAGTCTGTTATTATAGACGATGTGATGTACATACATGGAGAGGGCGGTACTGCTAGAGCTAGGATGAAGAAAGAACTTCACTCAATGGTACAAGGTCACTTGCACACGCAAGGATACATAGAGTACTCTGTTGGACAGAAGCACAAGATATTTGGTATGCAGGTTGGATGTGGTATAGATAAGGACTCATACGCTATGGCTTATGGAAAGAACTTTCAGAAACCATTTGTATCTTGCTCTGTGGTACTAAATAATGGAGAGCTTCCGATACTTGAACCAATGAAACTTTAAGTCAATGAAAAAACAAGAAGAAAATATAATAGAGGTCAAGCATAACTATGCTTCTGATGGTAGGCTAGAGTCTATTGATTACACACTTAACGGTGAGTTAGTTAATAATTTCTATACCCTAGACAGCTTGCTGTACACTCTTGAAGAGGAGCTTGGGTTTGAAAATATAGTTGTAAAAAAATACGGAAAGTTATGTATATAACAATAAAAACAAGTAATTATAGTAGAACCCCCTAATACAAAATGAAGAGAACATTTAAAAGAAAGAAAGGTCCAGTACAGGCCAAGA
>TARA_R110000851_G_scaffold271354_2_pt1 | contig 10850 bp, 18 predicted proteins | sample TARA_R110000851 | Tara Oceans TARA_R110000851 (sample SAMEA4397627) | marine metagenome | biome: Polar Biome; feature: [DCM] deep chlorophyll maximum layer (ENVO:01000326); material: water (ENVO:00002006), including particulate matter (ENVO:01000060) such as... | depth 17 m | reverse complement strand
CGGCCATCTGGCTTATAAGGTCCAGCGGTGCGATGTAACGCGAGACTGGTGAGAGGTTGTTAATTGACCTAGACCAAACAGCACCAGTTACTTTCTGAGAATAGAGATTGCTCAGGAAAAGATCTGGTGCTGTTGAAAGTTTATTGTCGTATTTTATAGCTTTGCTGACATCAACCTTTTTAAAAGGTATGGCGCAAGAGGTCCCAACCCGGTCTGTGCGAAAGCGCAGCAGCGCCTCGTGATTATTTGGGAGGCTGCTCTGCGCCTCCCAAACCTTTGGATTGAGGCTCCTCAGCATGTTCCCTGCCAAAAGCCCTGCAAGCCCAGCTCCGAAAATTATCAACTTCTGATCTCCTTCAAAAAATCCACAACTCCGTCCCTTGCCCCGGAAGAAACAAATCCTTCGACGATAGTTGGCAACAGATTAAAATGCACAAAAGCCACACCTATAAAAATCCCTAATGCTATTTTTATCATGACTTAACTTTCGGTGGTGCGCAAGTTACATCAAGGACGACCGGCGATGGCCGACCCCCAACTCTTATCCTGCCATAAATCATCAGAGGCCTCAACCCCGCAGCTTGACATTCGCTGATTGCGTTGATGACTTCGTGGCGATTCATGTTGTGAATTTCATTCTCTGTTTTCAGAGCAACATCTGGCTCGGAGTAAGAGGAGCAAGCTGAGAGAGACAGAGCTATGAATATTATCTTGGCCTTCATGTTATTTCCTTTCTTAGTGCCGGGGCACTTGGCCCCGGCGATAGATGCTCCTAAACGAACTCTGTTTCTTTGTGCTCCATTGCTTCGTCTAGCTTTTCTTCAATGACCTTTTTGAGGCGATCAACATCAGGACCATGGATGTTTTTTAGAGCCATATTCAAAATGCTAATCTCAACATCATTCAAGTTTATGTTCATCACTCCTCTCCTTCTGAAACTTCAACATGACCTCTCTCAAGATCCCAAGCAATGTCGTTGGATCTGCCACCAGCAGAGATGTAGGCTTCATATGAAATTGGCCCTCCTGCATCGATGAGAATTTGCATCGAGTGGAATCCTTTTGTTGCCTCTCGGCGCGGATTGACGAGTGTTGTGGATTTAATCATCTTTCCTTTGAAGGACAAACGCTTCTTTTTGATGTTGCCAGCGATATCCTCTGAGAGGCTAACTTCTTCGGTCACAGTATTTTCTCCTGATATTTCTCGACGATCTTTCTCAACTTCCAGTGTCGCCACCAACTGGGTAATCCTTTTTGCCGCCACCTGACGGTTCTCGAATTTTTTGACAGGCTTGTCGCTGTGGTTGTTGTAAGCATCAACGAATAAGCTACAGCTCCCATTCCTGATATTTGGGTTGCCTAGCAGCTGCTCTGGGTTTTCAAAAAGCACAAAGCCATTGCCCCTCTGATTTGCTGCAGCTTTGCTCTCGAAGTTGCGGAGCTTGGCGGTCTTGCGATCTAGTGCGTACATGTTGCGTTCCTTTCTCAAAGGTAGGTGAAGCCGATGGCCTCGGGATAATCATCTTTGGCCTCTGCGATGGAATCATAAACACCAAAAAATATCTTTTGCCCTTCGCCCTCGCACTCGTGACAAACGATGTCTTTCGAGGAAGGATCATTGGGGTGACGGTCAGCAACAAATCCATAACCATCACACTCAGGGCACTTGCAGGTAATTTTGAATTCCATCTTCAGATTCCTTTCTAAATGTCAGCAACCTCGCCAACATAAGTATTATCTCTCTTTTTGAGAGAAAAGAAAAGCACTTTCTTTTTGTTGTATATCAATTACTTAGCATCACATAGCGTAATGACGTAGGCCTCTGGGCCTCACAATAAACAAATTTTCACGAGTGCGAGTGGCTGCGACATACCAGACTCTGCCCTCCTCATCCGAGTGGCTATTCTCCCAAGAGCGCCTACCCATGTCTGTGAGCAGAACGACATTGTCAGCCTCGCCACCTTTGGATTGATGGATGGTGGATATTGTTATCCGGGGCTTTCCTGAAAATTTCTCACCATTGCGCAAGCACGATCTCAGATACTCACGCTCATCCGGGGCAATCCCGCGCAGCATCCGCATCCAGTCTGACTGCAGAGCATCCTCCGGCAAGCCAAGGTCGGTCACAAAATATTTTTCCTTCTTGCTTAGGGTGACATTGAAGCCAAAGAATTTAACTATGTTCTTGGCTTCGTGCATTGTGATGCCTGATCCCTTCCTCAGACTCTCCCAGCTTATGATTGCTCGCGTCTCTTCAGATTCCAAAGAGTTCTTGCCGTTGTATGAATAAGAAAATCCTTGCTGCCGGGCAACCTGCTGAAGCCTGTTGAGCATGTACTTGGACCTCGCCATGCACAGCCAAGTTCCTTCGCCAGAGAAATCGATCTGTTGCTCATCAGCAATGTGCTCAACACGACCCTGCTCTAATTTTGGAGACCAAGGCTTAACATAGCGATGCTTTATCCGGCCGATGATTCCAAGCGCAACCTTGTGAACGGATCTTGGAACTCTGAAGCTCTGTGGCAGAATTAGTCGGTCTCCTTTCAGGCTTAGGAACTTGCTGACATCAGCCCCAGCCCAACCGAAGATCGCTTGGTCATCATCCCCGGCAACATAAACTTCTTGCGCTTCAGATGAAGCACATATTGCCATTTTATATTGAAGGGAGCTGAGGTCTTGAGCCTCATCGAATATGCAAATGTCTACTGGGAGTGGTGTTGTGTATTGCTCGAGCATATCAGTGAAGTCAAGAAGGCCATTCTCTTTCTTGTATTTACGCAGTGAGGCATCATATTGATTCACTGCGTGGAGGCTCAGTTCGTTCACAGATTCCATATTGTATTGCTGCTCAATTGATCGCAGCCCAACCCTCGCAAGAGACTCAACTCGAGAGCACTTGTCGCCTAGGCCATCGCCAGTGTGCAGTGCTAAATTTTCATCATAGATTCCTTTGAACTCAACCCCGAGGGCTTTTCCCAATTTGCGATAGTGCGCATTGGTCATAACCTCGTCTCTTTGCAGACCAAGCTGCCTGAATGCTAAACTGTGAAGTGTTCTGAAATAAGGGAATCTTTTCTCGTCAAATCCGAACTGTTCCATTGCCCGGTCTTTTGCTTCGTTTGCAGCTTTGCGTGTGAATGCTAGGTATGCGATCCTCTCTGGTGGAACGCCACGAGACAGCGCATCCTCAACTATCTTCAGAAGAGTTGTTGTCTTGCCTGTCCCCGGTGGTCCGAGTATTATTTGAACGTACCTCATTGTCTTTTCCTTTCTTAATTTCGTGACCATCTAAGACATAGTCTATTTGATTGATCATGTGGTTTGCCTCCCAGAATTGCTCCGGGGTAAATGTGCAACCCTCTAGGTGCCTTATCATCATTCTCATAAGACGCTCCAAATTTTTTGGAGTCATGCTAATCAAACGCTCTTTAATTCGCTCTTGATTTTCAGTTACATTGTATTCTTCAGGAGATGTCATCTAAACTTTCCTTGAGGTCTGAATAGGCACGCTTCCTGTCTATCACATCCAAAGCAGTTCTCAGACAAATGCTGTAAATGGTAGCAACTTCTTTGATTGTGTGCCTCTTGCCATTTTTGTTTGTGCCTCTGAAATAAAGCCAACGTAGATCTTCTGCATCTGAGGTGCTTAGTTTGCGATGCTTACCCACTAGAACTCCTCCGCTACGGAGCTTGGAATTTCCAGTTCATCATCATCATAGAACTGTGGCGCGGGGACTGACCAAACTTTAACTGGTTTTGACTTGATTCGAAAGGTCTTACGATCCCCACCTGTGCTCCTGAGCCAAGACCAAACTTGGTGTTGTGATTGGTAACGAAAGCGACGAGCCTCAAGATATATGAAAAGATCCTCTGAGCGGAAAAACACCTTGCCCTCGTCTGTGTCGTTCCAAGGCTTGCCATTCATAATTTCGTCACGATGGCGAGCTTGCACCTTGCCGGTAAGGAAGCTGTCGAGCATTTTCTCAAACTGGCCTTGTGGGCTGGCATCATCAGGGTCTTGGATGATCTCAACACTTTCTAGAAGGCTGTTTATTGCTTGCTCCCATTTTGGCCCCGGCATGGTTGCTGGGCACTTGTTGAGCTTTTCAACGCAGAGCTTTTGAAGCTGGCGCTGGTCAAGGAGCTGCTGCGTTGTCACCTCAATACGTTCGCCGCCAATCTCAATGTACCAGCGAACAGATTGGCGATTCTCGGTTTCGTATTTTGTTATTGCGCTGATCTCAATTGCTTGCCCGCCACCATAACCACCAACCCCAAACTCGCGCTTCATGCATTTGCTTTTCTCGCAGTAGTTGCAGATTGGAGATTGCTTGCAGGTGTAGGCATAATCTTTTTTGCTGACAGATTTAACAAGGCTGTTTACCTCGCCTGATGGCAGAGGCTGATCAAGATTCTCATAATTAAAGCGCATGAGATCTTCCTGCCAGTCGTCAGGATTCTTCTTGCGGTAGTAAACACCCACATTGAACAGAGAGATGTTTCGCCCACCCTCTGGGAAGCCCATCGTCATTATGTGCTGCAAACAAGGCGGTCCATCAGCAAAATTATCAACCAGATCTGGTTGCAGCTTTTCAAGCTCTTCATAGCTGGTTCGCTTCTTCTCTGCGAGGTCCAAAAATTGCTCTAGGTTCAGCTTCTTGCCATTGTGGATTGCGTGGCGCTCTGTTTCATCGCCATCCCAGTAGCAAAGATTTATCCAGTTGCCCCGGTCAAGATCATTGGCGCGAGATATCTGCTTGGGGAAAATTTCAACACCACCGTATCCAAGCCCAGCGGCAAATTCATTCAGCTTGCTAACCATGTCAATGGCGGCAATTGCTGGCTCGCAAAATAGGTACAAGTGTGCGCCACCAGACTTGCTCCGGCACATTACAAGAGGTGTGTCTTGAATCTTTTTCTCAAGCTCATCAAGCGTGTCTTTTAGTTTGACCTCGCCACGTATATCAATATCAATAACGCCAAAGTTACAGCTGTTGTCATCCTTCAACATTATTATGCCAAGGATATAATCACCACCCTTGAGGTGACTTTCGAAATGCTCCTTGGTCGCAGCCTCGCTGACTGTGACTGCTCGTCCAGACATCTTGCCATCTGCCTCGCGTTTTTGAACACGGTACTGCCCATGGGCTTGTTGGTAGCCTTGGAAGAGCTTCATAAAACGATCAACTGAATCTCGCCTCATGCAAATTCCTTTCTAATAAGTTGGTCGGGAGAGGGCGCAGCCCTCTCCCTAAATGCAACGAATACCGATGGGAAGGTATTACATCACATCATCGTCTTGTGCCTCTGGAGAGACACGAACTTCCCCAGTCGAAAGCTGGGCCTTAAAGTCTCGAGCAGCAAGATAAATATCTTTGCCTTGTGGGTGGTTGGCAATGATGCCTCCGGAAGCTGCGTCGTGAAGGATCTTGACAGACCAACCAAACCAGCTGCCTTGATCATTCTCTTCAGGAACAGTTGTCAGCTGGTAAGAAGTCCAGAACATCGCTGGGTTGATGCGCTTGCCTCCTGCATCAATCATCAGCCGGTTGATCATGGAATTCCACTGACGTGCTTTCTTCAGCTGGCTCTTGGCCATGCTAAGCATCGCAGGGGTATAGCCATCATCATCAACCATGAACACAAAGTACTCACCAGTGGGGACAATCTCATTGCCCTCCTCCGTCAGGTACTCGCCACGACCACCACGAGTGCAGTGATCAAGGCAAGATGAATCAGATCCATGGTCAGCAACCAAGCCGCCACGGTCTGGCTTCCACTCAATGTGCGCACGACGATAGCTGATTGGGACAATCGAAATTCCCGCTTCACCATCGATGGCTTTCTGGCCTACGTTGTCGAGGATGAACCCCGGCTCTGCACCTTCAACATATGCCCCGTCACGCTTGTTCACTTGTGGGGACATCTGCTGTAAAATGCTCAGGCGCGGAATCATAAGATCTTCACGACCCATGCCTTCCTGACCTGATCCTGCATCTTCTAAAAAGATGCTGTCGTCAAACTCCGCAACTGCGGTTTCTTTTTTAACTGCTACGTCTTTAGCCATCTTGCTATCTCCTTATGTTGGCTCTACGTCCCGCATAAACGCGGAACATTTCCATTGGGACTTCCTTGCCTTCACTCATTCGTTCTTTGATAAATGAATTTAAGGTTTGTGGGTGAACACCCACAGCTCGCTTGTAATAAATTTGACGCTCACGCAGCTCTTCAGCGAAGGCACTGCAAGCCTCATCTTCATCACGACCAAACTGAACCTCAACATTGCTCTTAATTAAGTCACCAGCATTCTCTGCTCGCAACCAATCAAAGCATTGTTGCTGAAGCATCGCCAGTTCTGCCTTTTGTGATTCGTCCTTGGCGCGATCAATTGCACCTTGCGACGGGACAGAAGCTGTGATTACATCTTTGACTGACACCTTGGCACCGTTGCTCAGGGTGAAGTCTCGAATGTTCAGTTCTTGCATTAAGTCGGGCAAGTCCTGTTCAGCCAACATTTTGAGATCCTGCTTCTTTTGCTTCAACAGCTCGTCAAGACGATTGATCTCGTTTTCAATCTCAAGCATCCTCTGAGCCATATCTGCGACCGCACCAATTTCATTGGACGATGGTGCCACGTCCTCAAGCAGATCAATTTTCTCCATTCTCAATTACCTTTCTAAATTCAAGAGCAACAGGCATGTACCAACCTTTACGGCGATCCCGATCACCCTCTTCCACATTGCGCTCCCAACGTAGGACACGCACAACTGGTGACTTCTCACTGGCGATTGAACATGCAACCATAACAGCGATTGGGTCACCACCTCCCGGCCAAAGAAGATAATCCTCCGGGCCGAAATCCTTCATGATTCGCCTTGCCTTTTGGATGCTTGGCCCCGGTAGGAATTGAGGTTTGTCGTTTGCTTCAAAGACAATCTCAAGTGTACCGTAACGTGAAGCATCACTTAGGTCAGGAATCCAACCAAACTTATTCTTGAGTGGTCGATTCACAACATAAACTTTTGGCATCTTTCTGTCCTTTCTCAATTGGGGGGTTACTATGCCTGAGAAATTTTCGGTTGGAAAGAAAAATTTTTCAAAGAAGCTGGTCGCGAAACCGCGAAACCGGTCTTTTGGGCTGTGTTGTTTTGACCCCCCGTCCCCCCGGTTTGGCTTGCCTCTATAAGGGAATATCTCAGCGAAAAAAATAAAAAAATAAAAACCCCCTTTTGCGGTTTCGCGGTTTCGGTTGGCTGGAGATCGTTAGCAGGCAAGGGCTTGAAGGCGATCCCGGTTGAGTGTGTGAAGAGGTTTCGTAACCCAGAGTCCGGGAACTTTTTTTCTAAGTAGTTGTTATCATTGAATAAATTTGTTAAGAAAGCATTTGCCTTTTATGCGCAAAAGAGGGATAATACTTGTGTTGGCGAGGTCGCCAGCGTTTAGAAAGGAAAAGAGAATGAGCAACAAAAAATACAGCTTCACCCGCACCATTAACCACCGCCGCGTAGAGGTGGGCAGCGTCACCAAGAACGCCGACGGCACGGCTTGGGTCGAGTACGTCAACTGGGGCGGCGGGTTCGAGTGCGCCACTGCCGACGAGGCGTTTGGTAAAATTCGCCACGCCCTCGCCAACGCTGATGCTTGCAACGCGTGGAGGGACTGAGACATGACGACCTACCTGATCGACATTCCATCAACTTTCGCGATTGACCATGCGGAGCGCGATTTGCCGACCGGCGAACAGGTCAAGGTGCTGGCACGGACCATCCGCTACCGCTGCACCGCGCCGGAGCTGCGCGAGTGGCTATCTGACGCCGAGTACTATTCTGATTGCGCGGGCATCGGATGGAGTGACCCCTGCATCGGGCTGCAAGCCTCGGCACAAGGCACGGTCGGGCGCATCGCCAAATTGTTTATTGCACACGGCATTAGCCGCGTCGGCCCCGTTGCCACCAACCGAGGAGACTGAGACATGAACACAACCGACACCCTTACCAGAATCGGCTACGTCGCTGGCGTCGCATATTACGAGCATCCCACATTCGGCGATGAAGCGCCTCTGATGGTTATGAAAGCGGGCGAGCTTGTCGCGACTGATTTTTGGGAATTACCGGACGCCGACGAAAACGCCTAACCAACCGCCGGGGCTTCGGCCCCGGCATTTAGAAAGGAAACGACATGAAAACCCCGCAAGTGAAACCTGATTGGGCTTATGGCATTTACACTGGAGCTTACAAGGCCCCGATAGTGCCCACCTTTGACCATTGCAAGCAGTGTGGTGATTTGTTCATTGGCTTGGCAGACGAAGACACCTGTGATAAATGCAAGGAGGATTGATTGTGACAAAGTTTTTGATTTTGGTTAGTTTTGGGACTGCCCTAGGTTTTGTTCTGTTTGAGTGGATCATTGGCTGTGGCGAGGTAACTTACTTCCCAGACAGAACTTGGCAGTCTAATGAGTGCATTTTCATTCCGAATGAAATAAGCTATGGTAAATGGTGAAGCCTCCTCCCTAAACTTGAAGCCCTCCTTGTGGGGGCTTTCTTTTTGTCAATTTATAAGCGATACTTGCTTACGGTTATTTCCAGTTGACCACTGCAAAACGGTTATATGTTGATGAAAAAAGACGTTGAGAAAAAGAAAAAGGGTCGTCCTCGCAAGCATCCTGAGAAGGTTGATCACGGAATTGCTGTGAAGCGTCCTGTGAACGATGGCCCTCCCCTTAATCCTCAGGCAATGTCTCATGTCAATGAGGAGCCGACTGGCTGGGATGGCCGGTTCCAATCTGTGGAGCCAATGAAGAATCAGAGGCCACCCGGCAAGAAGCGCAACTACAAGTGGAATCACCCAGCGACCATAAACTGGATCATGGGTCAGGCTGACCCGGTTGGTTTCCTTGCCGCAGTTATGGCTGGCAAAGAGATATTCTCTGTGTACGCAAAAGACAGTGAAGGTCTTGCAACACCAGCAGGCAAAATAGCAGCTGACCCAGACCTCCGCGTCATGGCAGCGAAAACTCTGCTTGCCAAATGCATTCCAGACCTAAAGGCTGTGGAAATTACTGCCCAAATTGAAGAGAGAAAGGTGCTGGACATCAGCAGGTTGAATAATGACGACCTCGACACAATTGAACGAGTACTTGAGCACGCTGTCATTGAAGCAGATCCGGGCGGAGAAGATGAGGAGATCTCTGAAGGAGTTTACAAGGAACTCTTGGCAAGCGATTGAACCCGGACGTGATTTTTATGACAACTGGCATCTTGATGCAATAAGCGAACACCTTCAGGCTGTGGTTGAGGGTGATATAAAGCGCCTGATCATTAACATCCCTCCCCGGCACATGAAATCAATCTCGGTTGCAGTCGCACTTCCTGCTTGGACATGGACTATCCACCCAGAGAAGCGATTCTTGTTTGCATCTTACGCTGGCTCTCTTTCCATACGAGACTCCGTAAAGTGTCGTCGCCTGATCACCAGCCCTTGGTACCAGAGTCATTTTGGTGAAACTTTCAAATTGACAGGTGACCAGAACCAGAAGCAGCGTTTTGAGAACGACATGACTGGCCAGAGGATTGCGACATCAGTTGATGGTGCGTTGACTGGTGAGGGCGGAGACATCATCGTGATTGATGATCCGCACAATGTTCGTGAGGCAGAGTCCTCCGCAGTTCGTGAAGGTGTCCTTGAGTGGTGGGACCAAGCGATGCAAACCCGGCTGAATGATCCAAAGACAGGGGCATTCATCATCATAATGCAGCGAGTGCATGAGAATGATTTGACCGGGCACATCCTTGCGAATGCTTATGATGAATGGGATCACCTTTGCCTACCTGCTCGTTATGAAATCGGCCACCCAACACCAACCAGCTCCAGCTTGTATTTCACAGACCCCCGAACCAAAGAGGGTGAGCTGCTTTGGCCAGAAAGAATTGATGACAAAACTTTATCAAATCTTGAAAGCTCGCTTGGGTCATACGCATCTGCTGGTCAATTGCAGCAGAGGCCAATGCCAAAAGGTGGCGGCATATTGAAAGCCGAGTGGTGGGTGCCTTGGGAGAAGAATGAGCTGCCAGATGTGGAGTATGTTTTGCAGTCTTGGGACACAGCATTCTCCACAAAAGAGAAAAGCTCTTATTCTGCACGCACAACGTGGGGTGTCTTCCGACGCAATGGCCAAGTAAATGCAATTGTCCTTGACATGTGGTATGACCGGGTGACCTACCCAGAGCTTCGCCGCATTGCTCAGGAATCATATGCTGATTATGAGCCTGATGCTGTTCTCATTGAAAAGAAAGCCTCTGGCCAAAGTTTGCTGCAGGATTTACGCATGGCTGGCATTCCAGTTCTTGAGTACTCCCCTGACAGAGACAAAGAATCTCGTGCTCATGCCAGCTCGGCACTTCTCGAGGATGGAAGAATTTGGTTTCCTTCTGACAAGAAATGGGCTAAAAATTTAATAGACATCTGTTCTGCCTTTCCTGCAGGGGACAATGACGATATAGTTGATACCTGTACACAGGCTTGGTTAAGGCTTCGCAAGGGCTGGTTCGTAACTCACTCTGAAGATTATGATGAGGAAGAGGTTGAGCCAAGAAGAAGGGTAAGTTTGTATGGCTAGTTCTCCAATACCATTTGCAGAGGGTGCACCTTCTGATGGTCTTCAGGTTGAGGTCTTTGGTGATGATGTTCTTATTGGTGATCCTGAGCTGGATGTAGAGCAAGCCCCGGAATCTCAGTTTGATGAAAACTTGGCAGAGGAACTTGATTCCCGGGTTGCGTCGTCAAAAGCAGATTCACTCGTTTCTCTTTATGAGTCGGATCGTGAAGCTCGCTCAGAGTGGGAGCAGCGCTA
>TARA_R110000851_G_scaffold116013_1_pt1 | contig 10854 bp, 17 predicted proteins | sample TARA_R110000851 | Tara Oceans TARA_R110000851 (sample SAMEA4397627) | marine metagenome | biome: Polar Biome; feature: [DCM] deep chlorophyll maximum layer (ENVO:01000326); material: water (ENVO:00002006), including particulate matter (ENVO:01000060) such as... | depth 17 m | reverse complement strand
ACCACCGAGATTTACTTTTAGACGAGGAGGATATGTAATGGCTAAAGTAAAGTTGTTGCACAACCTTGCCACGACTGACCAGTACAACAAAGTCCTTGACTATAAAAAAGTTAAAGTCTTTATGGATATACTGCGAGATAGTGGCAAGACTAATATGTTGGGTGCACCTGCATATCTGCAGGCTCACTTTCATGGAATGACTAGAGTTGACGCTAGGGAAATTACTAATGCCTACTTAGGTCACAAAGTTGACGAAGTTGACTACGCTCAAGTATATGAGGACAACTTCTCAACCTTTATTAATCACATGGAGAAATCTAATGGAATGGAAAAAGGAACTTAAAGATTACATAGCAAATAATATGTCTAACAAAGTCTCATACAAAATGCCTGAGAGCCTTAAAAAAATTATGACTGAAGAAGAACTTGTTAAGTATAGAGATATGAGTATCAAGCAAGTGATTAAAGAACTACAACAACTACAGGAGAAATCTAATGGAGTCAGTAAGAAAAACTAACAGGCGACTAAAAAAGCTAGGGTATGTTATACCACCCTTTGACTACGAACGTCCTATGTCTAAAACCGAACGACTTATTAGGTACTTAGATAACAAACACCTGATAGACAAGTGGGTACATGTATTGGGTTGTTCGATAATAAGTTACCTGTTAGGGATAGTAACACTAGCATTACTGTGGCAAGACAAAGTTTTATAACCCGAACAAATTCCTACGCGTAGGATAATGTTCACTAACCGAGAGAGGAAATATTATGAATCAAAATGACAAAGATTGGGCATCGCTTGAGATGGTGCCATCAAATTTATGGGGTATTATGGCAGGTATGCCTGACTTAGTCACCAAGACTAATGATACTGACACCATGTACACTAACATAGCAAAAGTTTTTGAATCAACACCTCCTGTGAGAGGTGAGGATTTGAGATACAGACGACTAGCAAGACGCTACTGCTCTGCAAAACTTATTCAGCAAATAAAAGATGAGGACAATAGAGATGCCTACGTTATATCGTATTACAAATCTCCTATTATTACTTTTTATGAATCGCACTACCACATAAATGTAGGACACTATGTGAATTGGCAAGATGTATGTATGTTGAGACAAATACTGCCTAATTTAAAAGACGCTAAGAATTCCAATAACACCATGTTAGAGCATATCCCTGTTCGTTCGTTTGCGTACCCTAGATATTTTGAGCCGAACGAGGAAGTACCTTACCCTGACTACAACTACATGCTTAATGGGTACTATGTAAATTTGCGAGATGACACTAACTTTACTTATGACCATAAGCCTGTAGACATAAAATCACTACCACCTGTGTACAAGTATAATATAGACAGGCGTAAATTTAAGCAGGAAAAGATTGACAGATTAGACCCTCAACTTATCTCTGAAATGACAGCGTTAGCAAAACTTAAGCCACGACAATGGACAGATGAGGACATGTCTGCACATATAGATGCCCACTTGGATTTGCATGCAGACAATTTCCAGACTTCAAAGAAACCTTATGACAGGTTAGCACGTCTAATTTCTAGAGGGTTTGAGACAGAGCTATTTGACAATGGAAGTTATGTAAGAGATGCAAAAACTGGTAATTATAAACATACCCACGTTTATAATTTTAATCCTAGTGGGGTACAACAGTTACTTAGCAATAGTATTAAGGCTACTTCACAACATTGTTTAAAACCTATACAATATGAGAACCGAGCGAAATTACACTCTGGTCACTTGAATGGGGAAATTAACTTACGTCATTGGGGTGGATTAAAAACAACGCCGATTAAAAAGGAGCGCAACGATGCCAAAAGTATTTAGCAAAGCTACTATTGATTATGTGTATATAGATGCAACCACCTTAGAAGTTATGGTGGTTGCTAAACCTGATAATGGGGATGATGTAGCTGTCACCCCTGTTTCTCATACCTTTACACCTCAGCTATTGGAAGACTTAGCTGACGAAGTAATGGAGTATGTTGAAGAGGGTGGTACATTAACTGAGAATGAGCCTTTGTCTCAACACACCTCGGTTTCATTTGTACCCGAAGGTAGTTTCTCGGAACCAGAAACTAAAGAGCGACAGGACGCTCTAGAATCTCTTGAAGATGAATTGCTTAACAAAGCCAACAGGTTTTGTATTAATGGCAATTGTGAAGACTAACGAAGTTAACGAAAGGATTACTATGTCAGACCCGAAATACAACGCAGTTAATAAAAGTTACAAATTATTAGATGGAACTACATTAAGATATGGGCCAATTGTAAAAAAGGTTACAGATTTATTAGTAACACATGATGAACTTACAGCTACCGATATTACACACCACTTAAAATTAGAGTCGGGCGCATTAGTATTCTTACTTCCCTACATGTTAAGTAAGAACCGACTACGTACTCGTAGAACTATACAAGATAAGCTTTTGTATTCAATTGTGAAGACTAATTTACTACAAGAGCTTTTAATACCCAAGCCTAAGTTTAAGTTAACAGGCAATACAACAATACATCGCGTAAAACATAAATAATATTATAGTATATATTTACTCACTTGACATTGTCATGTGTTTGTGGTATACTATTATATAAGAGTGGGAAAGTACCATCTTTAACCACGAACATTATCCTACCCACAGGAATTTGTTCACTAACCAAAAGGACTTACTATGTTATCAAACATAAGCATCAAAGAAGCCGAGCAGTTAATTGCAACAGTCGGTACTAAAGTAACTGTTCATTTACAAGGACAGCCTGGGATTGGTAAATCAACAATCTTACAATCATTGGCAAAAAGATTTCCTACTCACACACCAGTATACATTGACTGTGCTGATTTAGACTTAGGTGACCTTGCAATGCCTGCTATGAACCATGAGAAGAAGACTACTTCATGGTATCCAAACGAAAGATTTGCTATCACAGAAGACAAGCCAACCATAGTAATGCTTGATGAGATTACTAAGGCTTGTGAGCCAGTCAAGAATATGCTTCTGCCTGTTATGCTAGAGCGTAGACTAGGTGCTGTTAACTTTCATCCTGATTCTATTGTGTATTCCACAGGTAATGAAGTGCTTGATGGTGTTGGCGATAGTATGAAAGGCCATGCCAAGAGTAGGGTTACAACTGTGACGATGCGCAGTCCTGATGCTGATGAGTATATAGAGTATGGGGTGGCGAATGACCATGCACCTGAGTTATTAGCATGGGTTAAGCAGTTCCCTCATTGTCTAGCGTCTTATCAAGACAAAGCACAGAGTGAGAACATGTATATATACAGACCATCAGAACAACAGACAGCGTACTTCTGTCCTAGGTCAGGTACTAAAGCTTCAGAGATTATCAAGCACAGACTAACATTAGGTGTTGATTTAACTATGTCTGCATTGATAGGTACGATAGGCGAAGCTTCAGCAAGAGATATGTCAGCGTACTTTAATCTTTCTGATGAGCTACCTACACGAGATATTATACAGACCTCACCTACGACTGCGCCTATACCAAAAGACCCTTCAGCTCAAATCATATTAGTGATGAGAGAGTTGATGGCTATAGAATCAAAGCATGTGAAGTCATGGGTAACCTATATGCAACGATTACCTATGGAAGTACAAGCATTGTTTGGCACTACCATATCTGAGTCAAGCAAAGCAAGTGAGGTTATGAACGAACCCGACTTCACCTCATGGGCAGTAGAAAATCAAAAATACTTTTAGGGAGATACTATGTCTAATACAGAATACCAAAACTTATCTCCACGAGATAGGATAATAAAAGCACACATCTCTATCATGCGTAGCAAAGAGTTTTGTATGTTTGCAGGTGTGTTGAGTGTAGGCGATGTACTTGTTGCTGACACACACAGGGGCAACCCTGTAAAAACAGCCTGCACAGATGGGCGAGATGTTACATACAACCCTGAGTTTGTAGATAGTTTATCTCACAAGCAGTTAGTGTTTGTAGTGCTACATGAGACGATACATAAAGTGTATCAACACATGAAGCTATGGCGTAACTTGTTCAAAGAGAATCCTCAGCTTGCTAACCAAGCCGCAGACTATATTGTTAATGACGCTATTGTTATAGCCGACCCTAACCATAATGTAGCTTCGTTCCCCACCTCAGTACCACCATTGTGGGATGTAAAGTATAGAGGTATGAGTACCAAGCAGGTGTTTGACAAGCTTAAACAATCTAACCCTCAAGGTAACACGCTTGATGACCACGATTGGGAAGGTGCTGAAGAGATGTCTAAAGAAGTAGCTGATGCAACAGAGAAAGCTATTGACCAAGCTATACGTCAGGGTGAGATGATACGCTCTAAAAACAATGGCAACAAGTCTGATTTGGCAACTGAGTTTACTAAGCCAAAGGTTAACTGGCGAGAGCAACTCAGAGAGTTTGTTAAGTCTGCATGTGCTACTAAAGACTTGACCTCATGGCGCAAACCAAGCAGGAGGTTTTTGTCACAAGACATCTACATGCCTTCTATGATTGGCGAGAGTATCAATTCACTTGTTGTAGCTGTAGATACATCAGGCTCTATTGGTAGCAAAGAACTCAAAGCTTTTCTATCAGAAGTTATGGGTGTGTGTAACGAAGTTAACCCATCTACCCTAGAGTTGCTATATTGGGGTAGCGAAGTGGTTCGACACGAGACTTATACTATAGGTCAGTATGACACACTAACTCAGACCACTAAGCCTGCTAGTGGTGGGGGTACTACAGTAGGTTGTGTACGTGAGTATATACAAGATAAAAAAATAATACCCGAAGCAATTATTATATTGACAGATGGTTTTGTAGAAAGTGATTGGGGAGGTACATGGTCGCACCCTACGTTATGGGCGATTACTAGCGATGAAGTATCACCTCATGGTAAATCAATACACATAAAGGAGAATGAGTATGCGTAATCAATGGACGATGCCCACCGAGTGGGAACGTGTAGTAAAAGATTCAGGCGATAAACGACAAGCAATAAACCTTTGGAACTTAGGGGATGGACAGATACGAAATATTGTTAAGTCTGTAAGACAAGGGCATTATTATCGTTACCCTGACAAAACAGTAACTAAGTATATATCTAACTCTATACTGCATGACTTTGATTTACCTTGGATACTGCTACCTAACATAGACAGTTCAGGGTGTGTAAGGAAGACGAGTTGGAATCATTACATAGGTCATCATAAGATACCTAACAATCATCCTTTTTTAGTACATTTACAAAAAGCTTGTGCAATGTATAAACTTACAGATTCCTACAGAGACGCTTCGTCTCATGAGAACTACAAGAAGCTTGTTTTGCTGTCACGTAACGAAGGGTGGGCAGAAAGCAAAGCTGAGGGTAATGGTAGCTATATGCCTTTAAACTACAATGACTTAGTTCCATTTTGTTTTGGGACGACAAAGTTTAATATAGCTGATGGCATGACTAATGCATTAACCAAAGAAGCTGATGAGTTTCTTATAGCTTTTAGCAACAGAGAACCTAAAGTGTATCACGCGTGGATGGCAACATTTTAACCCGAACATTATCCTACTCATAGGAATTTGTTCATCAACCAAGAGGAGAACTATCATGGCTACAAGTATTAAATCAAGTGCAGTATTAGTAGAGCTAAACATATCAGTATGGTCGGCTCGTAAGCTAGACAAGAATGTATCGAAAGAGATAGATATAAATAAACATACTATGACTAAAGCAGGTAACTACAACAAACATCTGCTTGCAGGTGCAAGTGAGTTAGAGCGTATACAAAAGCTATCAGGTGAGATTAGAGAGTGGCATACAAGACAGACGTTACCATGGTCAGACACAGGTACTCGACTGTTACCTATGACTAACTTCTTTGACTACAAGGCGCAACTAGCTGAGTACGAAGGTCAGTTTCAAGAACGTGTAGATAGCTTTCTACAAAACTATCCAAAGCTAATTACTCTTATGGCTTACAAGTTGGGAGCGTTGTATGATGCTACAGATTATCCTGATGCCGCTACGATAGCTGAGAGGTTCAAGCTTAAGTATACAATCATGCCTGTGCCCGAAGCCAATGACTTCAGAGTTGAGGTAGGTACAAAAATGCAACAACAACTAGAAGAAGAGTATCAACGTTCGTATGATGACAGAGTTAACTCAGCGATGTCAGACGCGTGGTCAAGACTACACACTACTATTGGGCATATGGTAGAACGACTAAGTGGTGATGACAAAAAGATATTTCGTAATAGCTTAGTCGACAATGCTGTAGAGTTGACAGGGTTACTGTCTAAGCTTAATGTAACTAACGACCCTAAGCTAGAACAAGCACGTGTGAGTTTAGAGAAAAGTATTGTAGGTGTTGATGCTCAAGATTTACGTGACCATAAAGACCTACGTGATATTGTACTAAACAAAGTTAATGCTATAATGGATAACATATGAAAATAATTAGATTGAGTGCTACATGTAAGTTCAAAGACTTAGATAAAAAGTATCGTGAAGCGATTGCTTTAATTAAGTTAGTGCCTAACAAAACGTATGTGCCTAACAAGGGTAAACGTGATGGTGAGTTCTTTATACTAATAGAAGAACCTTCTGACCGTATGTATCTTGAGTATATATCTGAGGGAGGTACTGATTTTTCTCGTACTATGTGTGGTGACAAAATGTTTTTAGAGGTGCATGAAACAGTAATAAGTGGCATGGGACGAATTAAAGATAATTGGCCAGAGAAAAATATATCCTAGATGAAAAGAAAAGTAACAGAGAAATGGGTTAAGTCTCAAATTGTTAAAATACTAAAACAGTTTGAGGCTTACTATTTTTTCCCCGTAGCTAGTGGCTACATGACAATAGGCGTACCTGACATCATAGTATGCTATCAAGGAAAGTTCATTGGTATAGAGTGCAAAGCCAATGGCAATACTCCAACTGTATTACAATCCAAAAATTTAAAAGCTATACAAACAGCAAGTGGTTATGCTATGGTAGTTGACGAAACAGATATAAATGCTGTATCTTTATTATTAAATCAAATAAAGTTAATGGATTAATTTTATATTACACTCGAACATATTCCTGCCCATAGGATTTTGTTCGTTACTATAAAGGACTTCAGAGCATGAAAGATAATGTCAACAACCCTAAACATTACACTACACATAAGTGGGAAGTCATTGAGATACTGCAAGAGTTTTTCCCTCGCGAACCTTTGTTGTGGCAATGTGGTAAGTACCTGTTTAGATGCCTGTACAAAAATAATTTAACAGAAGATTTACAAAAAATGATATGGTATGCTAACAAACGAATCGAGCAAGAGCATATAAAAAAATGACCGATGACGTAGATATAGCCAATGAAGAGATTCAAAATAGATTAGCTGTTAGCATTAAGTCAGTTAACACTTCTATTGAAGAGAACGATACTGGCAAATGTATTTGGTGTGGTACGTTAGTTACAGACAGAAGACGTTGGTGCAATGCTCAATGTCGTGACGAACATACATCCACCTATAAGATATGAAATCCCCTGCTATCATTAAGTTAAACAAACTTATATGTATACTTATTCGCACCACCAAGTCCCATGCTTACATAGTCCCTATCGTATCAAGCACACTTAAGCTAACTAAAATAAACTTGCGTGAATTAGAAAACTATGAGATGCTTGAAGTTCCATTAAAAGAAAGCATACGTAAGTATAGAATACATAAGTCTGGAATATCTATGCAAGTGTATGATGAACTTAATAAATTATTGAAAGGTCTTGATGAATAATCTGATAGTTATTGATTTTGAAACTTACTACGACAAACAATATGGCCTTCGAAAATTCACCACCGAGGAGTATATACGCGATGAACAGTTTGAAGTTATTGGCGTTGCCGTTAAAGAAAACCAAAACGATACTGTTTGGTGTACAGGTACACACTCTGAAATAAAAACTTTTTTAAACTCTTTTAATTTCGAAGGTAGTTTCTGTATAGGTCACAACATGCGTTTTGATGGCGCTATACTTAACTGGATATTTGACATTCGCCCACTAGGCTTAATGGACACTATGGGTATGGGTCAACTGCTTCATGGCTTAACTGAGTCGGTGTCTTTAAAAAACTTATCGCGGTTGTATAACATTGGTGAGAAAGGTACAGAAGTCCTTGATGCTCTAGGTAAACACCGAAAAGATTTTTCACCTAATGATTTAGATAGCTACGGAAAGTATTGTATAAATGATGTTGATTTAACATATCATTTATTTCACCACATGATTTCAAAATTTACAGCCATAGAAATAAAGCTAATTGATTTGACTATTAGAATGTTTACAGAACCTAAGTTAGTAGTAGATAAAGTATTGCTAATAAAACATTTAGATGATGTGAGGAACAGCAAGCAGGAACTGTTGGCTAAGGCTCAAGAAATTATAACTGTAGATGATGGTGTATCAGATGATGGTGTCTTAGATAAAAAGTATTTAATGAGTAACCCAAAATTTGCTGAGTTGTTAGCCTCACTAGGGGCAGAGATACCTATTAAAATTAGTGATACTACAGGTAAAGAAACCTATGCTTTTGCTAAAACTGATGAGGGGTTTATTGGCTTACTTAACCACCCTGATGATAGAGTTCAGATACTTGCTGCAGCTCGTGTAGGTAACAAATCTACTATAGAAGAAACACGTACAGAGAACTTTATAAATATAGCTAACAGAGGGTTGTTACCTGTACCTCTTAAATATGCAGGTGCTACAGTAACACACAGGTGGAGCGGTGCAGATGGTATTAATATGCAGAATCTACCTCGTACTTCACAGCTTAGAAAAGCATTGTGTGCTCCAAAGGGATTTAAGTTAGTAGTGTCTGATTTGAGTAACATTGAACTACGATTAGCGTATTGGTTTGCTAAATCTACATCTAAAGTTGACCTGATTAGACAAGGGGTTGACCTATACAAGCAATCAGCATCTGAACTTACAGGAACTGATTATGACAAAGTGAGCAAGGAAGTACGTTTTATATTTAAAGTAGTTAATCTTTCAGGTATATACGGAGTAGGACATGTAAAAATGCATAGCATACTCAAAGCAGGAGGGGTAGAAAAAAGTTTAAATGAGGTTAAGAACATTGTTTATGCCTATAGAAATTCTAACCCTGAGTTAGTTAAGGCATGGCATGATGCAGGGTGGATGTTAGATGCTGTACAAGGTGGGCAGAGTTATAGTATGGGAGCTAATAATATTGTAACAAGCATCCCTAAGATTGGTATGTTAAAACCTAATAAAATGATACTTGCTTTACCTAATTTACGCAAAATAGTAGATTCAAAAACTGGTAGAGATTCGTGGGTTTACGATAAGATAATAGGTAGAACGTTAACACATGAGTACATACATCCCGCTAAAGTTTTTCAAAGATGTATACAGTCGTTAGCACGAGATATTATTGGAGAGCAGTTAGTAGCAGTATCTAAGAAGTACCGAGTTATAATGACAGTGCATGATGAGTTAGTTATGCTGTGTCCTGACAATAAAACAGAAGACTGTGTTTCATTTGTGGAGAAATGTATGACTACAGCTCCCGAATGGTGTAGTGATTTACCTTTAGGCTGTGAAATTGGAGTCGGAATTAATTATATGGATGCTAAATAATGAGCAAATTAAAGACATGGTCGTACTCAAGCGCTACTACATTTGAAAAATGCCCTAAGCATTATTATCATATCTATGTGGCAAAAGATATTAAGACTGACCCTAATCAAAAACATTTTCTATATGGTAACGAAGTTCACAAAGCAGCGGAGTTATACGTACGTGACGCTGTACCTTTACCTGAGAAGTTCATGCAGTTTAAATCTATATTAGATAAAGTTAAACAGATTCCAGGTGATATATACTGTGAACATAAGATTGGGTTGACTAAAGACTTAGAACCTACAGGGTTTTTTGCTGATGATGTGTGGTGGCGTGGTGTATTAGATTTATTAATCATTGACAAAGAAAACAACTTAGCTACAGTAATTGATTACAAAACAGGTAAGTCTAGCCAATACGCTGATACAAGGCAGTTATCCTTAATGGGTGTAGGGGTATTCAAGCACTTTCCTGAAGTAGAAAAGATTAAGTCCGCCTTGATGTTTTTAGTTAGTAAAGAGTTAATAAAAGAAGACTATAATCATAAAAAAGTTGACTCAATGTATGAAGAATGGGGTAAAATAATACATCGTATAGACGCTGCGTACGAATCTAACACTTTTAATGCTGTACCTAACTTTGGATGCCGATGGTGCCCTGTAGTTAGCTGTGCACATAATGGAAAATAACAATGGCTTATACCAAAACACCTAGACCCTATAAAAAAGAATACGAGTTACGTAAGAAAAAGGCAGGCGTACATGCAGACCGTATGGAGCGACAGAAAGCTAGACGTGCGATGGATAAAACTGGTAAAGACGCTAATAAAAATGGTAAGGCCGATAAAAGAGAAGGTAAAGACATTGCTCACAAAAAAGCATTATCTAAGGGTGGGACTAATAAAACAGGGGTAAAGGTTCAAGCGAGGTCTAAAAATCGTTCGTTCAAACGAGACTCTAATAAAAAATTAGTGTCTGAAAAAAGCACAAGGGAAAGAAAAAAACGTAAGGCATGAGTGCGTATAACCGTGTCAGCTACCAGTAGTAATCCTTTTGGAGAATATCTAAAATACTATGTGGTAACCGCTCTCTCAGCGTTATGAGAAATGAAGCACACTGTTAAATTAATGGTGTGCTTTTTTGTTTTGTGTGCTATGATAAATAACGATTAATATATAAACACTGTATGTACTCTGGAGGTTATTGTAATGGCTAAA
>TARA_R110000851_G_scaffold3114_4_pt1 | contig 10878 bp, 14 predicted proteins | sample TARA_R110000851 | Tara Oceans TARA_R110000851 (sample SAMEA4397627) | marine metagenome | biome: Polar Biome; feature: [DCM] deep chlorophyll maximum layer (ENVO:01000326); material: water (ENVO:00002006), including particulate matter (ENVO:01000060) such as... | depth 17 m | reverse complement strand
AGTAGCCCGCTTCTCACTTGCTACAAACGAGTATTACAAAGACAGCAAAGGCGAAAAGCAAACGGACACCAACTGGCACACCGTAGTAGCTTGGGGCAAGACTGCTGAAATCGTTGAGAACTATGTTGTAAAAGGTAAGGAAGTAGGAATAACGGGAAAACTAAAAACCCGAAGTTATACAACCGATAATGATGAACAACGATACGTTACAGAAGTTGTAGCCGATGAAATCCTTTTACTTGGAAGCAAGAGCGACAAGTAACATTTGAGAATTAAAGAGGGCGTTCCTCTGGAAAGTTGCGCCCTCTTTTTCATTATCCATTAATTAAAATTAGATAACAATGAAAGGACAAGTTAACGAAATAAAAATAAGTTACAAAGGAGGATTAAAATCTTCTAAGTGGCAGAAAATAAGTAATTCACAAGATGCGGCAGAACTGCTCTTTGAGGATTGGGATAAAGATTCAATCGGCATACAAGAAACCTTCAAAGTTGTCCTGTTGAACAATAGCAACAAAGTGAAAGGGGTATATCAACTTTCACAAGGTGGAATTACAAGTACAATAATCGATCTGCGGATTTTGTTTGCGGTAATTCTAAAATCTTTATCGGTAGCCGTAATTCTAACGCATAATCACCCAAGTGGAAAATTGATGCCAAGTGAGGCAGATAAAAATCTTACAAGCAAAATTAAAAAAGCAGCACTATTATTCGATATTACTATTCTGGACCATTTGATATTTGCACCAAATGGCGATTACTATAGTTTTTCCGATAACGCACTTATTTAAATTGGAAAGGCTATGATATATCTAAATTTTACCGATTTAAACGAGGAAACACAAGAGCGATTACTTGCCAGTTCCAAGGAAGATGTAAAGCATAAATATAGCAAGGATATAATGGATTATGCCACCAAACATAATACCAGTTTGGACAAGATGTTGGATGAAGAAGCATTGCGGAATTTATATTCCTATACTTATGTATTCAATATTTAATTTTTAATACTAATTAACTAAGCACCTCTGAATTTTTAGGAGTGTTTTTGTATGTAATTAGTATATAGTCAAGAAAAAAACGTATCTTTAATTCGCTGAAATTCAGCATTCAAATTTTAAGTACGGTTATCCACTTTTCGACTTTCGCCGATAACCTTGCACATCTAAAAATAACATATCGGAAAATCATTTTTCTTAAAATGGCAATCGGCTTTTTAGCCGGATTGTATGGATTTTTGTCACGCTTGCGCGTGACGAAAAGGAATAGCAAGAGGGTAACACGCTGCGCGATGTTTCGGATTCCTTTTCGTTTTCAAATAGCTGATAACCAGTGATTTGAATAAAATATAATTTCTTGACAATCAACGGTTTGCGACAAACGGGCTGGAAGCGCCCATTTTTAGGGAAGATTTTGCGACAAATCGGCGAAATATGGATTCATTTACTGGAATTAGATTTAAAAAGGAAACTGCAAAACGTTTCCAAACTTTCTCACGCACTTACTTCAAATCGCACACCGAAGCAATGGCTACGATGCTCGATTTTTTCTTCTACAATGAAATTTCGCCAAAGGAAAAATTAGGTCCGACAGGGCGAACCATCGAAACCAAACTGCTCAAAAGAATCAATGCTGTTATCGCCATAATGCGAGACGTTGAAAAGACACAAACCAAACCTACGGTAGCGATGATTCAATCCCTTTTTGAAACCGAAGAACCAACCAAAAAACCACTAATTATAGAAAAGAAATATACCGAAGAAAAGAAGGAAGTCCGCTTTCGAGAAAAGAAAAATCAAAGCAACCAACTCTAAACTTTCGAGCTATGTACATCACAATCACATCTCAAAAATTAGGCAACAATTATTCACAAAGTTCAGCTGATTTTGTAGGCTATTTGGAAAAGGAAAATCAAGGTTTGGAACAGCAGGATATGGAACATTTTTTTAACCAATATGGCGATGAAATTTCCGCTGAAGAAGTGGTCAAAGAAATTGATGGAAACACAGCAAAATTAAAAAAGAAAGAGCCCAAGTTTTATTCTATCACGGTTAGTCCTTCAAAATATGAATTGCGAAAACTTCAGAACAATAGTCAAGATTTAAAAACCTACACTCGTGAGCTGATGAAAGATTATGTTGCCAGCTTCAATCGGGAAATTCACGGACGACCCATAACCATAGAAGACATAAAATACTATGCGAAAATTGAGCATCAACGCACCTTTAAGGGAACGGATTATCAGATAAAAGAAAACCAACCCTACGCTACAAAAATACTTCAGCTTAAAACCGAAATCCGAAATATTCAAGAAGGACGAGCTGAAGGGAATGTTAAACAGATGAAAAAGGAAATCACCAAACTGGAACGTCAAGCACCACATCAACAAAATGGAAAACGGATTGTCCAGGGAATGGCAAAAGATGGAAACCAAAGTCATATCCATATCATCGTGAGCAGAAAGGATGCTTCAAATTCTGTTAGCCTTTCCCCAGGAAGTAAACACAAAGCTTCAGAAGTTGAAATGCATGGCAAAAAGGTAAAGCGCGGTTTTGATAGGGATGCCTTTTTCGCGAAAGCAGAAAAAACCTTCGACAAAACTTTTAGCTACAAACGCAACTTTGCCGAGACCTATAAAGCAAGAAAGGATTTTGTAAAGAACCCGAACCTATACTTCTCCGCCCTAATGAAATTACCAGCCAATGAAAAAGCATTGGCTTTCAAAATGATTACCAAAAGTGGCTTGCCAATTGTTCCAAGTATTCCAGTCAGTCAAGTACAAATCGCACTTCGGGTTTTTAAACGATTAAGACGTGGCGCAGAAGTGGCCATTAGGTCTAGTTCAATAGGAATTTAAAATATATAGTTATGGAAACTAAAGAGGAAAGAGGAAAACACGACGATAAAAATGTTTTGCAAGAGCCCAAAATAGAACTACTAAATACCGATTGTATGATCTACTTAAAGACCTGTACTGATAATCAATTTGACCTAGCGATTGTTGACCCACCTTATGGAATAGGCATTCATAAAATGAATTTTACAAGAAGTCTCAAGGCTGGACTTGCCAAACGAAAAGATTATAGTGCAACTGGCGATTGGGATAAGGAAATCCCGAAACCCGAATATTGGAAAGAGTTGATGCGAGTATCCAAGAATCAGATAATCTGGGGTGGTAATTTTTTTCCCTTGCCTTTGTCCAGAGGCTGGGTGTTTTGGGATAAACGAACTGACGCAAAATACAATACGAATTTTGCAGATGGCGAATTGGCCTGGACATCATTCAACAGGCCTTTACGATGTTTCCGTTGGCTTTGGAACGGGATGCTTCAACAGAATATGAAGAACAAGCAGATAAGAATCCATCCAACTGAAAAGCCTAAGGCGCTGTACGAGTGGTTATTAATGAAGTACGCCAAAAAAGGGGATAAGATTATAGATACACATCTTGGAAGTGGTAGTATCGCTTTGGCTTGCTGGAATATGAAATATGATTTGGTAGGAATGGATATCAATAACGCCTATGTAAAAGCTGCCCAGAAAAGGTTGGATAATTACAGAAAACAGCTAAAGCTCTTTTAAGTATGGACGGCATACCTCAAATATTGGCTTTTATAATAGCACCCGGATTGTTTCTAATCATTGTGATTTATGCACTTGTAGATACAAAAGATGAAACTGCTAAGAAGAATAAGTATCAAGTAAGGTTTGAATTAAAATCAGGGAAGTTTCAGATTGATAATATTAAACGTGGTGCATCCATAATTGGTTCTGCCGGAAGTGGAAAAACCGAAAGTGTGGTCTATGGTTTCTTAAAACATTTCCAGAAAGAACACTTTTGTGGAATCATTCACGATTACAAGAATTTTGAGCTGACCGAAATGGCATATCCACTTTTTAAGGTTAGCGATATCTCTTTTAAGGTTATTTCCTTTGATAAAATCATCCATAAGGTAAATCCTATCGCACCACGCTATTTAGAGAATGAGGAAAGCGTAAACGAGGTATCAAGGGTATTGATTGAAAACCTTTTAGAGCAAAGGGAAAGTGGAACGACTGGAACAACTAAATTCTTTAATGATGCAGCTGAAGGTTTGATTGGTGGTTTGATTTGGAAATTGAAAACCGACTATCCCAAATACTGTACGTTGCCACATTTAATAGCGATTTATCAAATGCTCGATACGGATAGCCTTATTCAGTTTTTGGAAACCAACACCACATCGAGAGCGATGGCAGATGCTTTTATTAGTGGAAAGGATTCGGATAGGCAGACCGCTGGTGTGAAAAGCACCCTGGCAAATGCACTTAAACGAATTAGTACGCAGCGCATTTTTATGGCACTATCCGCAGACGAAGTGCCATTGAATATTAATAGCGTGGATAATCCAGCAATCATTTCGGTAGTAAACAACCCAAAATATGAAACCTCTTATTCGCCTGTCATAGCTACGATTATTCATACCATTACTAAGCAAATGAGCGTGCGAAATTCCAAACCGTCGTTCTTGCTGATGGAAGAGGCGCCTACCATAAGGTTGTTGAATATGCACCGTATTCCAGCAACTTTAAGAAGTTATGATATCGCAACCATATATGTAATGCAAGATAAGATTCAGAATGATATGATGTATGGCGATAAGGCAAGTAAAGCCATTTTGAGCAATCTGTCCTATCAGTTTTTTGGTAAGGTAAACGATCCAGACACCGCTAAATATTACGAACGCTTTTTTGAAATCATCAAAGACCCAACAAAAAGTATTAGTCGTGGCCATAATCTCGATTTTGATACACGCATTACAACGGGCGAAAAGGAAATTCCAAAGATTAGGGCAGATGTTTTTTTTAGGTTAAAACAGGGCGAATTTATCACTTATGCTGATGGAAAGGATAAAAAAGTACATTTTAGATTGTCCAAAATTCAACGGCAACTTCCTGAAGAATCTAAACAGTTTTCTCAAGCGGATTTAGCGGGTAATTTTAACCGGATTTATGATGAGGCGAAGTCGATATTTAATTAAATCTGAGATAATTAAATGGTGGTGCAAAAGGTGGTCTAATAGGTGGTGTAATGGGTGGTCAAATCTTTGAATCCTCATTCCGGAATATATAGCGGTTTATAAGACAACTTTCCTATCGATACCGGTCCGGTCACTTGATAAACCTTTACGTTGTAATAATGCTCTTTGACCGCAGTAACCACCTTCTCTATAAAGTCTGGTTCGGCAGCATATCCAATAAGTACATTCAACAAAGAGGAAGTTTTAAATTTCACTCGACCTGCTCTATCTTTCAAAAGCCTGAGCTCTTTCTCATAAGACCAATATTCTGTTTTTTTATAGAATAAGTCAATGATATGATTTGATTGGGAAATCGGACTGTATTCCCTTTCCTTGATTTCAGATACATAATGCACGGGAAGGATATTATGAAAAAAAGTAGGGTCATCGCTACTGTCAAAATGAAGACAGACCCCTTTGTTATCTTCCGAATATATTTCCCACAGTTTTTCGTTCATTGGGTACATCGTAAAGCAAGCAATTCCAAAGCTGGACACGAAAGGTTTAATTTTGGTGTTAGCGAATTCCTGAAGATTTTCTGGGGTCATATTCCTATCGAAATATTCCTTAGTTCTTGGGTCAAGGATACTCTTTGCAACTGTATCATAAAGCAATTTGAGTTCAGAAGGATGTGTTGAAAGTTTTACAAACTCTGGGTTAGAGTCTAATTCATCGTTCAGGGAATCCCTATCTGAGAACCAGATATATTTTTCTTTAAGTTCGCTTAAGGTATTCTCGTTGGGCGGTCGGAATCGGAACACATAAGGTATTCCCATTTCGATGGCCATTTTGTGCTCTTGGTCAAAAATGTTATACATAGTTTAAAGTTAATAATGTTGCATATTATCAACAAAAATAGTAATATTGGGGTAAATATGAAACAAAGATGAATCCTAAAAAAGCAATTCTTTTACCAAAATATCAAAAAGTTTTTGAGCAATTGGGCGAAAATATAAAGCTGGCACGAAAGCGAAGAAAGCTCACTACTGAGCAAGTTTCTGAACGTGCTGGTATCAATCGTACCACCTTATATAGGATTGAAAAGGGCGACCCTGCCGTTGCTATAGGTTCCTATTTCAATGTGTTCAGGGTGCTGAATTTAGAGGATGATTTTAAAAAGCTGGGGATAGATGACGAATTTGGCAGAAAACTTCAGGATCTTGATTTACTATAGATAGTATGGCAACAGGAAAATTTGACATATACGTGTTTGCAGATTGGGCATCTTTGGAAAAACCAACTTTGGTAGGTGTACTTTCGGCTCACTTTGCCAAAGGGAAAAAAGCATTCAGTTTTGAATATGACAAGGTTTGGTTAAAGACCGACGCGCAACGATTGTTAGACCCAGATATTGAGTTTTATTCAGGGCCACAATATCCTACTAATAAAGGAAACTTTGGAATATTTCTGGACAGTATGCCAGACACTTGGGGTAAAACTTTAATGCAACGTAGAGCTGCACAAGATGCTAGGACAAAGGAAGAAAAAGCACCTAAACTTTACGAAATAGATTATCTACTCGGTGTCTTTGATGAGAGTAGAATGGGTGCTTTACGCTTTAAAACTGAACTGGAAGGTCCTTTTTTGGATAACGATGCAAAAAGCCCGACACCACCTTGGTCATCGCTCGGTGAGCTTCAGGAAGCGGTAAACCATTTGGAAAAGGATGAACAAAGTGATGCCATTAGAAAATGGGTAGCTGTTTTAATTGCGCCAGGTTCCTCTCTCGGTGGTGCAAGACCAAAGGCTAATATACTTGATGCTCACAAGAATTTGTGGATAGCCAAATTTCCTTCCAAAACTGATGTGGTGGATAAAGCGGCTTGGGAATATCTAGCCTATAAATTGGCCATCGCTTCCGGTATAGAAATGGCGGAATCTAAAATCGAAAAAATAAACGGTCAATACCATACATTTTTGACCAAGCGATTTGATAGGGACAATGGCAATCGCATCCACTTTGCCTCAGCAATGACAATGACGGGAAACACGGAAGATATTATTAGAGATACGACACCTAGTTATTTAGAAATTGTCGAGTTTATTGAGAATTATGGGGCTGACGTGGAAGCTAATTTACACCAACTCTGGCGAAGAATTGTATTTAACATTGCTATTTCAAATACGGATGACCACTTACGGAATCACGGCTTTATACTAACCGAAAAGGGTTGGATATTATCGCCGGCCTATGACCTAAATCCGTCGATTGAAAAGGATGGTCTATCCTTGAATATAGATATGGATGATAATGCCCTTGATTTTGATTTGGCAAAAAGTGTAGGGATCTATTTTCGCTTGAGCGAAAAAGAAATGCAGACTACCCTTAAGGAAGTCCTAACTGTAGTTAAGGACTGGAAAAGTATGGCGCAGCAGCTAGGCATTAGAAATCAGGAAATAGAATTGATGGAAGCTGCATTCAAGACAATCGAATAAACAGAAAAAGAAAAAATTGAGAAATTATGTCCAAAAAAGAACACGCCAACTGTCTTTAGAGTGAACCAAAAAATTTTACAATGAAAAAATACTTATTACTGCTTCACGAAGACATCAAGAAAATACGAAAACTTTCCCCAAAGGAAATGGAAGAATTGGCAAATTCCCATATGGCTTGGGCTGAAAAATTGGGCGAATCTGGACATCTGATTTCTGGCGAAGGACTTGAAGAAAATAGCGTGCAGATTTCAGGAAAGGATAGTGTCGTAAAAGACGGAACATTCTTGGAATCCAAAGAAATGATTGGAGGCTATTATTTACTACAAGCCAAAGATTTGAAAACGGTCATAGAATTGGCAAAAGGTTGTCCTTGCCATTTATGGGGCGGAACTACCGAAATAAGACCGATAATGGAATATGAAGAATAAAACAGCTGACGTTGTCGAATCGAGTTACAGAACCTACTACGGCAAATTATTTTCGGCTCTTTTCAGTCAATTCGGTGGTAATTATGTAAGCGAAATCGAAGATGCAATTCAAAATTCGTTTTACAAATCACTAAAAAGATGGAAACCAAACCAAGTTCCAAACAACAAAGAAAACTGGCTTTTTATTGTCGCCCGAAATGATGTTTTGAACCAAATAAAAAAGGAAAACCGATTGCAATCGGCATCTCATTTTAGAGCTAACGAGGAAACAGAAAATCCAAACGAGGATTTAAGACTAAAGACTATTTTGTTCCTATCCAAGTCCGCAACTGTTTCTTCCAAAGTAAAAGTGATTTTTATTCTCAAAAACATATTCGGTCTGCACGTCAAAGAAATTAGCGAATGCACCCTATTGTCGCAAGATGCTATTTACAAAAGCATAAACAGGGCGAAAAAAGACTTTCGACAATCTACAAAAAATGCAAATTTCGATTTGACCTTTGAGCAAACAGCGAAAAAAGACATTGAAATTGTAGAAGAAATATTTTATGCTGTTTTCAATATTGGTTTTGACTCGTTCAGCGAAAAAATCAAGTCAGTTATCAATGAAGATTTATGCTTAGAGGCTTTGGCACTCGCAAAAATTTTGTCCGTCAAATTCCAGCGAGTAACAACAAAGAACCTTCTTGCCCTATTTTGTTTTCATCTTTCGAGGATACCTGCAAAGGTCAAGCAGGGCAAAATCATTTCGTTCTTTGAACAAGACAGGGCAAATTGGAACGAAGACTTTATAAAACTGGGTTTCCATTATTTGAAAAAACCGGAAAGGCTGAACAAATTTTATGTTGAGGCTTTGATTGCGAGTAAACATATGACCACCAAAGAGTTGGACATTCATCATTGGAACGATATAATCATACTTTACCAATTACTGCTTTCACTTTCAAATTCGCCGATTACCAAATTGAACCTTTGTTATTGTTTGAGCAAGGCGCAAAGAATTGAAGAGGCTAAGGCATTGTTAAAAATTGTAGAAAACGAACTGCCGAACGAACATATTTACCTTTCATTGGTAAAAGCCAATATTTTCACAAACAAGAAAACCTTGGAATCTGAAAAAATCATTGACCAAGTACTAAAAAACATTAACCAAAAAATCAGACGTGAGTACATATTGGAAAATATGTCAACGGACTTTTAAAAAGCGAAACAATGAGAAAACTTATTTTAATTCTAATAGTAGCAGTAACAGTATCTTGTGCAAGCAAAGGCGATTTTTCAAAAAAACAAGAGCAGAACCAACAAATAGTTGAACAGTATTTTGAATATTTCAACAATCACAACTGGCAAGGAATGGCAGAAATGTACATTGAAATAGCGGAATTTAAAGACCCATCAATTGGAGAGGGAATTGTAGAAATGACAAGAGCTGAAATGATAGCCAAGTATTCAGCGCTGAACGAAATATTTCCCGATCTACACGATAAAATTGTTCAAACTTATCCATCAGGCGAAAAGAACATAGTCGTGGAATTTGTATCGAGCGGAACTGCACCCGACAATTCAAAATTTGAATTACCCATTTGCACAATCTTTACAATAGAAAACGGAAAAATAACAAAGGACTTTTCATATTTTGACAACTTTGAGTAATAAATCCGTATCTAAAAAGCCTTTTAAAAAGGCCCTTTATCCCTCGGGCCATTATGTGTAACTTTCCATTGGCCATCTTCTTGAACTAACTTAAAAACACCAGGCTTTGGGTCATAAGCTGTGGAATACTTTACCCAAGCAAATTCACCGTCCATAGCCTCATCGACAATCTTGAAATCGGATTCTGAATTTTTATCTTCGGCAAACATTTCTTGTATACTGGAAAGGTTGGCGAATCCATCAGCTGTAGTATGTTTTTTAAGAGTCGCTTTGTCGCCGTGATAAAAACTTTCCGCAACAACTTTGGCAGTTTCAGATGGGGACATATCCTTATTTCCTGAGCAGGAAATGAATAAAAGTACGAGTGAGCAAATGACTAAATTTTTCATAATAGTATTAATTTGGGTTATTGATATACTTGTGTGATACCTTCAATTTTAAATCTCTTTCCCCATCTCTTTCATTGAGTTCTATAACCAATCTACGGTCATTACCTATTGAAAATTTAGGCATCACATAAACCAATCTAGCAACTTTACCTTCTGCTATTCTTGACGGCACGTTGTATTTAAAAATTGGTTCTTGAAATAGTTTTTGCAACGATTTCTTTTTGCCTTTTTGTCTTGTCTCAACTGAAAGATTTAAGAAATTTAAATCGTAATCTAAAGTCGATTTATTTTCAACCCGGATGACGAAATACAATTCTTCCTTATCAAAAACTATATTCTCAACACTCAAAACGACACCTTGATTTCGTTTTTGAATCGCACCTATTTTCTGTTTCCTAGTAAGAAGATAAGATGAGAATTTGGTGTAATAAAAGGTTTTGTTGTCAACCGCATCTTCAATTTTTGCTATTTCGATTGTATCATTAAGAATAGGTTTTTCATTCCCTATACTGCTTGATTTTGGCACGAAATAGTTCAGCTTTGAGAGCTGAGATTTATACCTTACAATATACGAAAAAATTGAACCATTTCTGTTGATTACCAATAGATTACTTTCTTTTCCAGGCTTTGCCTGAAGTAACCCAAAATACTGTTGTTTTTCTCGGTTGTAAGTAAATACAAAATTATCTGAGCCGGTTATACCTTGTCGTATGGGTTCTGGAAAAAACAAGGCTACGTTTTTGGTGTCATTTGCATAAATGGTATCTAGTACCGTAATTGTTTGCGCTGTAGTCTGTGCCGAGCAAAGTCGAGGTGCGAAAGCAGAAATATATATGACTGCTATTATTAATATTGGATTTTTCATAAGAATGCGTTTTTAATGCCCATTATGGGCCTCATAATTTTGGTTTT